>OHSQ01000592.1_pt1 | contig 16331 bp, 13 predicted proteins | sample 1578661 | NCBI WGS metagenome assembly OHSQ01 (sample SAMEA3879534, study PRJEB24766) | human gut metagenome | biome: human-associated habitat; feature: feces | place: USA | collected 1985/1987 | reverse complement strand
AGAACGGCAACAAGGCCCTGCCCTATATCATCCACCGCACGTCTCTGGGCTGCTATGAGCGGACGCTGGCCTACCTGATCGAGGAGTACGCCGGTGCGCTGCCCACCTGGATGATGCCCGAGCAGGTACGCTTCCTGCCTATTACTGACCGCGCTGCCGACTACTGCGTGCAGCAGGCCGCGGAGCTGCGCAAGCAGGGCTTCCGCGTGGAGGTGGACAGCCGCAACGAGAAGATCGGCAAGAAGATCCGCGAGGCTACCCTGGAGAAGATCCCCTTCATGCTGGTGGTTGGCGACCGCGACATGGAGAACGGCACCGTCTCCGTCCGTACCCGCAAGGGCGAGGATCTGGGCGCCATGACGCTGGAGGATTTCTCTGCCAAGCTGCGCCGGATCGTGGATGAGAAGCAGAAGATCTGACGAGTGCCATAAGTCATAAGGTAAGCGGGAGAGACAGGCAGAAGCCTGTCTCTTTTGCTGCAGTCAGACAAAAAACAGATTTCGCCAAAAGAAAAGTTTATTATAGCAAAACAGCAGGCTTCTGACAGAAAACCGCATGAAAAACACATGAAAATGATGCAAATGCGCCAAAAAATGGGGGAAAGTGTGTGGATGAAAAACAAGGAGATGCGCTATTGAACACTATTCAGAGACACAAATATGTTGACAGAGTGTGAACTTATCTGGTAAAATCAAATGGGTGCGCAGCACCCGAATGCATAGAAGTGAATGGGGCGCGCCCTGTTCGCTGTTTCCTTCTGGCGGAGGAAACAACAAACTATGGTAAAGGAATTAGGAGGTAAACATGAAAAAAGTAGTTTCTCTGCTGCTGGCTCTCATCATGGCGCTCTCCCTGGTCGCCTGCGGCGAAAAGAAGGGCGAGACCGATGATAACACCGTGCCCTACAAGATCGGCATCGTGACCGGCTCCGTCTCTCAGTCCGAGGACGATCGCCGCGGCGCCGAGGCCTTCCAGAAGGAGTATGGCGAGGATATGGTCCAGCTGGCCATCTATCCCGACAACTTCACCGAGGAGACTGAGACCACCATCCAGAGCATCGTGAACCTGTCCGCCGACCCCCTGATGAAGGCCATCATTGTCAATCAGGCTGTCCCCGGCACCACCGAGGCTTTCCGCAAGATCAAAGAGACTCGCCCTGACATCATCTGCATCGCAGGCGAGGCTCACGAGGATCTGCCCGAGATCAGCTCCGCTGCCGACCTGGTCACCAACAACGACTTCGTGTCCCGCGGCTATCTGATCATCCGCACCGCGCACGAGCTGGGCTGCGACACCTTCGTACATATCTCCTTCCCCCGCCACATGTCCTATGAGACCATGAGCCGCCGCGTGGCCATCATGAAGGCCGCTTGCGAGGAGTTCGGCATGAAGTTCGTCCTGGAGACGGCTCCCGATCCCACCTCTGACGTGGGCGTTTCCGGCGCTCAGGCCTACATTCTGGAGCAGGTGCCCGCATGGGTCGAGAAGTACGGCCAGAAGGCTGCTTACTTCTGCACCAACGATGCGCACACCGAGCCTCTGCTGAAGCGCCTGCTGGAGTGCGGCGGCTACTTCATCGAGGCCGACCTGCCCTCCCCCCTGATGGGCTATCCCGGCGCGCTGGGTATTGATCTGACCGAGGAAGCCGGTGATTTCGAGAAGATCCTGACCAAGGTCGAGTCCGCCATCGTTGAGAAGGGCGGCGCCGATCACTTCGGTACCTGGGCTTACTCCTACGGCTACACCCTGTCCGCCGGTCTTGCTCTGCACGCCAAGAACGTGCTGGACGGCAAGAGTGAGCTGAAGGACATGGACGATGTGGCTGCCGCGCTGCAGGTCTACTCTCCCAAGGCGGCCTGGAACGGCGCCAGCTACACCAACGCCACCACCGGCGCGAAGTCTGAAAACGTGTTCCTGATCTATCAGGATACCTATATCATGGGTGATCCCGGCCACTTCATGGGCAACGCCGACGTGGAGATCCCGGAGAAGTACTTCACCGTCAGCTGACGACAGGCTTTTGAAGCAACCATTAAAGCGGGGAGGGAGGGCATCCTCCCTCCCCGCTGCTATAGGTAGGGATGAATATGGAAAAGAACAATGCTCCGCTGCTTGAGATGCGGAATATCAAAAAGGGCTTTTTCGGCAATCAGGTGCTTACGGACATCAACTTCACCTTGAAAGAGGGCGAGGTGCTGGGTCTGGTGGGTGAAAACGGCGCCGGTAAAAGCACCTTGATGAAAATACTGTTTGGCATGGACGTGATCCGTGAGACGGGCGGCTATGAGGGGGATGTCCTGATCGACGGAGAAAAAGTGCAGTTCAACACCCCCTTTGATGCGCTGAAGGCCGGCATCGGCATGGTGCATCAGGAGTTCTCGCTGATCCCCGGCTTTACTGCCACGGAGAACATCCTCCTCAACCGCGAGCCCAAGAAAAAAAGCGTCATTTCAGAAGTGTTCGGCCCGCGTCTGGACACTCTCGACTATAAGGAAATGGATAACCGCGCCGCAAAAGCCATCGAGAAGATGGGCGTGGCTATCGACCAGAAGATGGTCATCAGCAGCATGCCCGTGGGGCACAAGCAGTTTACGGAGATCGCCCGCGAGCTGAGCAAGGAGAACCTGAAGCTGCTGATCCTGGATGAGCCCACCGCCGTGCTCACCGAGCAGGAGGCACAGGCCCTGCTGGACTCCATCCGCGGCATGGCCTCCCGGGGCATCGCCGTGATCTTTATCACCCACCGTCTGCAGGAAATCCTGTCGGTGTGCGATAAGGTGGTCATCATGCGGGACGGTTATGTGGTCAAGGACGTGGCCGCCCGCGAGACGGATGTCCGCGACATCACCCACTACATGGTGGGGCGCGAGGTGGCTGCCGGCGGCGCTGCCCACGACATCCGCGACCACTCCGATGCCCGCACCATTCTGTCCATCCGCAAGCTGTGGGTGGATATGCCCGGCGAGATCGTCCGCAACGTGGATCTGGATGTGAAGGAGGGCGAGATCCTGGGCATCGGCGGTCTGGCCGGCCAGGGCAAGCTGGGTATTCCCAACGGTGTGATGGGCCTGTACGAGGCGGGCGGCACCGTGGAGTTCGACGGCAAGCCCATCTCGCTGAACAGTCCCCGGAAGTGTCTGGACTCCCAGCTGGCCTTTGTGTCCGAGGATCGGCGCGGCGTGGGTCTGCTGCTGGATGAGTCGCTGGAGTGGAACGTGGCGTTCCCCGCCATGCAGGTGCAGAACAAGTTCCTGAAGAGAATGGGTTTCTTCACATGGCGCGACGAAAAGGCCATCCACACGGTGACGAACCGGTATATCGATGAATTGCAGATCAAGTGTACCGGCTCCGGCCAGAAGGCCAGAGAGCTGTCCGGCGGCAACCAGCAGAAGGTGTGTCTTGCCAAGGCGTTCGCGCTGGAGCCCCGCTTCCTCTTCGTATCCGAGCCTACCCGCGGCATCGACGTGGGCGCCAAGGCGCTGGTGCTGGAGGCGCTGAAGAAATTTAACCGCGAATCCGGCGTCACGGTGGTGATGATCTCCTCCGAGCTGGAGGAGCTGCGCCAGATCTGCGACCGCATCGCCATCGTCTCCGGCGGCAGGGTCGCCGGTATCCTGCCTGCTGACCATTCCTCCGAGGAGTTCGGTATGCTCATGGTCAGTCAGGTGAAGTAAGGAGGAAGAAATGGGCAATACGACCACACTTGGAAACAAGTCAAAATTCCGAGAGCTGTTGGACAGCTTCGGCCTGCCGCGTCTGATCATCGCGTGCTTCCTGCTGCTGCTGCTCATCGCCGCGCCCTGCGTGGGGCTGGATTTCCCCACACAGATCACCAATATCATCACCCGTTTCAGCTGGAACGCCGTGATGGTGCTGGCTATGGTGCCCATGGTACACTCCGGCTGCGGCCTGAACTTCGGCCTGCCGCTGGGTATCGTGTCCGGACTGCTGGGTGCCACGCTGTCCATCGAGCTGGGCTATACGGGGTTTGCCAGCTTCCTGATGGCCATCCTCATCGCCACGCCCTTTGCCCTGCTGTTCGGCGGCGGCTATGGCTGGCTGCTGAACAAGATCAAGGGCGGCGAAATGATGATCGCCACCTACGTGGGCTTCTCGTCCGTGTCCTTCATGTGCATGATGTGGCTGCTGCTGCCGTACAAGCACCCTACCATGGTGTGGGGCTTCTCCGCCAGCGGTCTGCGTACCGTCATTTCGTTGGAGGGCTATTACGACAAGGCGCTGGCCAACATTCTGACCATCGACCTGAACAGCATCGGCATCAATCTGGTGATCCCCACCGGTACGCTGCTGTTCTTCGTGCTGATGGCCGTGCTGATGTGGGCGTTCCTGCACACCAAGACCGGCACCGCCATGACCGCTGTGGGCTCCAACCCCGCCTTTGCCCGCGCAGCGGGCATCAACGTGGACAAGATGCGGCTTATCTCCGTGATCATGTCCACTTGGCTGGGCGCTGTGGGTATTCTGGTGTATGAGCAGGGCTTCGGCTTCATACAGCTGTACAACGGCCCCTTCTGGATGGCCATGCCCGCCGTGGCCGCCATCCTTATCGGCGGCGCGTCGGTGAATAAGGCATCCATCGGCAATGTGATTATCGGTACGATCCTGTATCAGGGCGTGGTGACCATGACCCCCACCGTGATGAGCGCCGCCTTCCAGATGGATATGAGCGAGGTCATCCGTATCGTGGTATCCAACGGCATGATCCTCTATGCCCTGACCAGAAAGACGGAAAGGGGGCGCTGACATGAAGGGTAAGAGATTCGACGTAAAGCAATTCCTGGGCAAAAACTCAGTGCCCGTCCTGTTTATCATCATCTGCGCCGTGCTCATTCCCGTGTCCGGCCTGCCGGTGAGCTACATACTTAACGAGGCTATGACCCGTCTGGGGCGCAACGCCTTTTTGATCCTGAGCCTGCTGATCCCCATTATGGCCGGTATGGGTCTGAACTTTGCCATGACGCTGGGCGCTATGGCCGGCGAGATCGCGCTGATCCTGGTGGCGGACTGGCAGATCTGGGGTATCCCCGGTCTGGTGCTGGCGGCCATCCTGTCCATCCCCCTGTCCATTCTGCTGGGTCTTATGTGCGGCAGCATCCTGAACCGCGCCAAGGGCCGCGAGATGGTCACCAGCTACTTTATCGCCTACTGCATGACCGGTGTGTACCAGCTGGTGGTGCTGTATATGATGGGGCCCATCATCCCCATCCTCCACAACACACTGAAGCTGCCCCGCGGCTTTGGTATCCGCAACACAGTCAGCCTTCTGCAGATGCGGCAGAGCGTCGATAATGCGCTGGCCGTCTACGTGGGCGGCGTGAAGATCCCCGTGCTGACGCTGATCATCATCGCATTGGCCTGCCTGTTCATCGTGTGGTTCCGCCGCACGAAGCTGGGACAGGACATGCGCGCGGTGGGACAGGACATGAATGTGGCGCGGGACGCCGGTATCAACGTGGACCGCACCCGCCTGATCTCCATCGTCATGTCCACCGTGTTTGCGGGCTTCGGCATGATCATCTATCTGCAGAACATGGGCAACTTCCCCACCTATACGGCGCATACCAACGTCGGCATGTTCTGCATCGCCGCGCTGCTGGTGGGCGGCGCCTCCGTGGAAAAGGCGTCCATCGGCAACGTGTTCTTGGGTGTGCTCCTGTTCCATACCATGTTCATCGTGGCGCCGGCCGCCGGAACCAAGATCACCGGCGACTCCATGATCGGCGAGTACTTCCGCGTGTTCGTGTCCTACGCCGTTATCACCGTGGCACTGGTCATGTACGAGGCCAAGAAGCGCAAGGAGAACCGCACGCTGGGTCAGCAGCTGGCCATTGAGCAGAAGGCCGAGGAGGAGGGGAGAACCGCATGAAAACGACGAAACGCTCGTGGCTCATCCGTATCGCCTTTATCCTGGTGCTGGTGCTCGTCGCCGTGCTGATGCTGCGCATCGGACGCGGCCACACCGTCTATTTCGACAACCGCGCAGTGGACAAGGGCGGCCAGTCTGTGGAGGCACCCTATAAGATCACTGTGTATGTGAACGGCGAGCAGATCTCTAAGCTGTACGAAAAGGAGCGCTGCTTGACCACCGTCATCGGCGACAAGCTGGAGCTGACCGTGGAGGTCATGCAGCAGAAGGGCGGCAGCGAGACAACGGAAACGTACCAAATGACGCTGCCCCATAACATCGACGGCATCATCATCAACCTGCCGGCGTATATGGCTGGTCTGCCGGAGGAGGCATATCTGGAGGAATTCATCCCCGCGCCTCCCACCGAGGAGGACGACGAGGAAGCGCCCAACACCGAGGACGATATGGGCCTGGGCGACTTCTGATAATGTGTGCTGCATACACAGCCCATGCGAAAGCATGGGCTGTGGGCACATAGGGACTTGCTTGCGGGCGGCAGGCGGATATGCTATACTGAATGGGCGGCGCGTAGACCGCGGCCGCATGGGAAAGGAGTATCAAAATGGCTGTTTTGAAAGGCTTGAAGCCAGAAAAGGTGTTCGCATATTTTGAAAAGCTGTGCTCGGTGCCCCACGGCAGCGGCAACACGAAGATCATCAGCGATCTGTGCGTGGACTTTGCCAAGGAACTGGGACTGAAGTACCGGCAGGAGCCGTGCAACAACGTGGTGATCTGGAAGCCGGCATCTCCCGGCCGTGAGAGCGCCGAGCCGATCATCCTGCAGGGACACATCGACATGGTGTGCGCCAAGACCGACGACTGCACCAAGGACATGACCTGCGAGGGACTTGACCTGATGACCGACGGGGAGTGGATCTGGGCGGACAAGACGTCGCTGGGCGGCGACAACTGCATTGCCGTGGCCATGATCCTGGCGATCCTGTCGGATGATACGCTGGTGCATCCGCCCATCGAGGCGGTGTTCACCGTGGACGAGGAGGTGGGCATGGACGGCGCCTTTGCGCTGGACTGCTCTGACCTGAAGGGCAAAAAGCTGCTGAATTTGGACTCCGAGCTGGAGGGCGTGTTCACCGTGTCCTGCGCAGGCGGCATGCACTCCGATTGCCTGCTGCCCGCAGCGCTGACCGATGCGGCGGGCATGGAGGGCTTCGGCATCACCGTGGCCGGCTTGCGGGGCGGTCACTCCGGTGCGGACATCCATCTGGGACGCGGCAGCGGCAACCGCCTCATGGGACGGGTACTGGCCACAGCGCTGGAGAAGTTCCCCGGCCTGCGGCTGGCGGCCATCTCCGGTGGCCAGTTCGACAACGTGATCTGCTCCCGCTGCGATGCGGCGGTGGCGCTGCCCAAGGGCAGCGGCGCGGCGTTCACGGCGTTCATCCGGGAGTTTGACGCGGCGTTGAAAAACGAGTACGCCGTCACCGACCCCGATGTGACGCTGACCTGCGCGGCGGCGGAGACGGCAAAAGCCGTGTCCGCAGAGCGCACCGTGACGCTGGTGCAGGCGCTGACGGCCATGCCGCAGGGCGTGGAGGCTATGGACACGGATTTCCCCGGTCTGGTGCAGACATCCCTGAATATGGGCGTGGTGAAGCTGGGCGGCGACGGACTGCACATCGCGTTCTCCATCCGGTCGTCCATCGCGTCCCGGAAGCTGATGCTGGCGCAGCGCGTGCGGGCTGTGGCGGCGCTGGCGGGCGGCACTGTGGCAGAGCGGGGCGTGTACCCCGGCTGGCAGTACAAGCGGGAGTCGCAGTTCCGGGATACGCTGCTGGCGGCGTATAAGGATCTTACCGGTAAGGACGGCGTAGTGGAGGCCACCCACGGCGGTCTGGAGTGCGGATTGCTGATGGAGAAGATCCCCGGTCTGGACGCGGTGTCCATGGGGCCGGAGCTGCACGATGTACACTCCGTGCGGGAGCGGCTAAGCGTGCCCTCCACGGAGCGCACCTATGAACTGGTATGCGAGCTGCTGCGGCGCAGCTGTTGAATGTGACAGAAAGCTGAGAGGCGGGGCTTTGCCCCGCCTCTGTTATTTTGCAGGATTGCACGGCAAAAAATGCAGTTTATGCGGGGCGTTCCTGCACAAAACGATTTAACATTGTGAATGAGCTGCCGCCAAAAAGTGCCGTGATACAGACAAAACTACGGATTTGCCGAAAGAAATGCCGACTAAGAAAAGCGGAATGTCCGCACGGACGGGAAAATCGTTCCGCAGAAAAATGAAATTTTCCGCATTTAGATATTGCAAAAAGTTTACGCCTGCGATATAATGGCACCGTTGAACACCGCCGTGCCCGACCGGCCGGCGGAAAAAGCTGTTTTTCAGGAAGAGGAAAACAATTTATCTATCAATAAGGAGAAAGAACATGAAAAAGTTTTTTGCACTGGTTCTGGCGCTGGTCATGGCGCTGAGCCTGGTCGCCTGCGGCGACAAGAAGGACGACAGCGGCGATGTGACCGCTGAGCATACCGACACCACCACCGTGGCCGTGGGCGCTGTGATCCTGGCCCGCGACGACGTGTCCAGCGACGACGTGTACAAGTTCGTGGCGGACATCTTCGACAACGCCGCGTCCCTGACCACCAGCCACGCCAAGTACGGCGAGCTGAGCCTGGAGTACGGCGCTTCCATCACCTCCGTGCCCTATCACCCCGGCGCTGCCAAGTACTTCGCCGAGAAGGGCTTTGAGGTCGCCGCCGTGAAGGACGGCGCCGGCAACACCGACTCCCGCAACCTGCGCTTCGTCACCGGCGGCGAGTCCGGCACCTACTACGCCTTCGGCTCCGTCATCGCCCAGCACGCCACCAACAACGCCGGCATCAACGTGGTCGGTCTGGTGGGCAACGGCTCTCAGGCCAACGTGCAGGAGCTGGTGGACGGCACCGCTGACTTCGCCTTCTGCCAGTCCGACGTGATGGCCTACGCCTACAACGGCACCAACCTGTTCGAGAGCAAGGTCGAGGGCTTCTCCACTGTGGCCGCCCTGTACATGGAGCAGGTGCAGATCGTCACCACCAACGCCAGCATCAAGACCGTGGCTGACCTGGCCGGCAAGTCCGTGTCCATCGGCGCTCCCGGCTCCGGCGTGTACTTCAACGCCATTGACGTCCTGGGTGCTTACGGGCTGACCGAGGACGACATCAAACCCACCTACCAGTCCTTCAGCGACAGCGCCGACGCCCTGAAGAACGGCCAGATCGACGCCGCCTTCATCGTGGCCGGTGCCCCCACCACCGCTGTGACCGACCTGGCCACCACCAAGGATACCTACCTGGTCAGCCTGGACAGCGAGCACATCGCCAAGCTGCTGGAGACCTCCGACTATTACACCGAGACGGTCATCGCCAAGGACGTGTACTTCGGCGACTAAATCCTTAGCAGAAAATTGACGCTTTTCGAGGCTACGGCGGGGTTTCCCGCCGTAGTCCTCGCGCTATTCTGTAATCTTCAGGGAGAGAAACGACTATGAGCATCGACAAGAAAAAACCGGATACCGACCCGGCCGACGGCGTCAATACCGCCGCGGACGAGGCCCCGGATCTGGACGCGGTCATGCGTAAATATGACCGTGAATCCGCCACCCGCCTGTGGGAGGGCACGCCCCAGCTGATCATCCGCATCCTCATGGCCGCGTTCGGTCTGTTCTGCATCGGCATGACCCTGTTTTCCAAGGCCATGCCCGAGATCCGGCTCACCATGTTCGTGGGCTGCATCATTATCATCGGCTTCCTGACCTACCCCGCCAGCAAGCACCACGTCAGGGTCAACTACCTGCCCTGGTACGATATCGTGCTGATGGTGGTGGGCGCGGCCTGCTTCTTCTACTTCGCGCTGAACGCCATGACGCTGGTGCGCCTGTCCACCCGTATCGAGACGGTCCACGTCATCATCGGCGTGGTGGGTATCCTGATCCTGATGGAGCTGTGCCGCCGCTGCGTGGGCCTGCCTATTCTGTGCGTGGCCGGCGTGCTGATCGTGTACGCGTTCATCAACCAGCTGAGCTACGCCGGCGCGGTGAACGGTGCCACCCTGTATGACGCGCTGAAAACCATCATCTACAAGCTGTTCTACACCACCTCCGGCGTCATCGGCACGCCCATCAACGTGTGCTATACCTACATCGTTCTGTTCATCATCTTCGGCGCGTTCCTGGAGCGCACCGGCATCGCCAACTTCTTCATCAGCTTTGCCAACCGTCTGGCTGGCTGGTCCAGCGGCGGCCCGGCGAAGGTGGCTGTTATCAGCTCCGCCCTGTGCGGCATGGTGTCCGGCTCCTCCGTGGGCAACACCGTCACCACCGGTTCCTTCACCATCCCCATGATGAAGAAGACCGGCTACAAGCCCGAGTTCGCCGGCGCCGTCGAGGCCGCGGCCTCCACCGGCGGCCAGATCATGCCCCCCATCATGGGTGCGGCGGCCTTCCTCATGGCCGAGTACATGAAGCTGCCCTACGCCCAGGTGGCCGTCAAGGCCATCCTGCCCGCGCTGCTGTACTTCACCGGGATCTTCATCGCCGTCCATCTGGAGGCCAAGAAGCTGGGCCTGAAGGGCGTTCCCCGCGAGGAGCTGCCTGCGTGGCGTCTGCTGGTCCGTGACTGCTACCTGATCCTTCCCCTGATCCTGCTGGTGTGGCTGGTGTCCTCCGGCAGCAAGACCATGTCCCACTCCGCGGCCTATTCCATTCTGGCCGCCATTGCCGTGGGCTTCGTCAATTTCTTCCTGCAGGGCAAGCGCGGTGAGGGCGACACCCAGCCCATGACGACCGGCAAGGCGCTGGGTAATGCCGGCAAGCGCTCCTTCTTCTCCGCGGTGGAGTCTCTGGAAGCCGGTTCCCGCGGCGCTATCACCGTGGCCGTGGCCTGCAGCATGGCGGGCATCATCGCCGGCTGTATCACCGTCACCGGCCTGGCCTCCATCCTCATCAACGCCATCGTCCAGCTGGCGGGCAACGCCACCATCGTCGGCCTGGTGCTGACCATGCTGTGCTGTATCGTCCTGGGCATGGGCGTGCCCACCACGGCCAACTACTGCATCATGGCCTCCACCTGCGCGCCCATCCTCATTCAGCTGGGCTTCCCGCTGGTGGCTGCCCACTTCTTCGTGTTCTACTTCGGCATCGTGGCAGATATCACGCCCCCTGTGGCTCTGGCGGCCTACGCCGGCTCGGCCATCGCCAAGTCCGACCCCATGAAGACCGGCATCAACGCCACCAAGCTGGCCATCGCCGCCTTTATCGTGCCGTACATCTTCGCCTACAGTCCGGCCCTGCTGTTTGAGAACATCTCCGGCTGGTGGGAGGTGGCGCAGATCTGCATCAGCGCGCTGCTGGGCATCTTCGCCATCGCGGCGTCCCTCAACGGCTTCCTGTATAAGAAGATCCACCCCGTGCTGCGTATCGTCCTGGTCATCGGCGGCCTGGGCATGATGATCCCCGGCACGCTCACCGACGTGGTCGGCCTGGTGCTGGTGGCGGCGGTCGTCGCCTACCAGAAGATCAGCGCCAAGAAGCACGGCGGCCCCGTGGTGACGGCCTGACCCCATTTGAAGCAAAAGCATCCCCGCACACCGTGCGGGGATGCTTTTTTTACACTGTGTTCATACATTTCCACACATTTTGCCTAAAGTGCATAGTACGGGCATCTTGCAAAAACTGTCTGAATTCGGTATGATACAGGCAGCAAGGCAGCTTTTGCACAAAGAGAGGAGCATAGACATGGCACAGACCACAAAAAACGCCATTCGCAAGGGCTTTCTGGACCTGCTGGAGCAGCGGCCGCTGGATAAGATCTCCGTGGTGGACATCGCAGATCACTGCGGCGTGAACCGGAATACGTTTTATTACTACTACTGCGACATCTACGCCCTGGTGCGCGAGGTGCTGGAGACGGAGCTGGACCGCGTCCTCAACGCACCACCCCTCTGCACCAGCTGGTACCAGCTGATGATGCGGGTGGCGGCGTTCATGCGCGCCAACCGCCGCGCGGTCTACCACCTGTACCAGTCCAGCCAGCGCGACCTGCTGGAGCGCGAGTATTACCAGGTGGTCTACGGTGCCGTGGAGGATCTGGTGCGCCGCACGGCGGAGGACCTGCCGGTGGCGGAGACGGATGTGCAGTCCATCGCGGCGCTGTATACGGCCACGCTGGTGGGCCTGCTGCAAAGCTGGCTGCACTACGGCATGAAGCACGATGAGGAGCAGTTCGTGGAGCGCGTTACCCGCCTGACGGAGGGCACGCTGCGCCACGCGCTGGAGCGCAGCTGCGGGGTGGAGAAGGCGTGAGCGGCTTCTGGAAATGCGTCCTGTACGCGGCGGCGCTGGCCCTGCTGGCGCACCCGCTGGGTCAGGCGATCCCCGGTCCCTTTGACCCGGAGAAGCGGCTCTTCCGCAGCCGGAAATGGGAGCAGAACGGCCGCATCTACACCAAATTGGCCATCGATAAGTGGAAGAAGCTGGTGCCGGACATGAGCCGCATCCTGCCGGACATGGTGAAGAAGGAACTGCCCGGCAGCGGCGCCGTGACGGCGGATCAGGCCGCGGCGCTGGTGCAGGAGACGTGCCGCGCGGAGCTGGTCCACGGGGCCTCCTGTTTGCTGGGCCTGGCGTTTCTGTGGCTGTGGCCCGGCTGGGGCGGCGCGATCGTGCTGGCGGTGTGGGTACTGCTGGCCAATCTGCCCTTTATTCTGATACAACGCTACAACCGCCCCCGGCTCATGCGCCTGGCGGCGCTGCTGCGAAAGCGAGCGCAGCGGAAAGGAGAGCAAAATGCGCGTACTGATCCTGACCTGTAATACCGGCGGCGGGCACAACGCCGTAGCCGCCGCCCTGCGTGACAGCCTCCAACGCTGCGGCGCGTCCTGCGACGTGATGGACGGCTTGGGCTTCATCTCCAAAAAGGCATCCAAATTCGTTTCCAAGTGGCACACCCGGTTCTACCGCCGGTATCCCAAGCTCTACAAGGCGGGCTATATGTCCGCCGAGGGCGACAAGGAGATGGACCGGCGCGACGGCCCGGTGTACCGCTACATTGCCCGCGGTGCCCGCCGTCTGGGCCGCACGCTGCAAAGCGGCGGCTACGATGCCGTTGTCTGCGTCCACGTGATCCCCGCCATGATGATGACGGCGCTGAAGCAGGCGTGGAGCGCCTGTCCGGTGTTCTGCTTCGTGGCCACGGACTATACCTGCAGCCCCACAGTGGGTGCCTGTACCCCGGATATCTGCGTCATTCCCCATCAGGAGCTGGCCGACGAGTTCGTCAGCTGCGGCATCGCCCGCGATACCCTCCTGCCCGCCGGCATTCCCGTGCGTTCCGCCTTCCGCCAGCGCGGTGACAGGGCCGCGGCACGGAGAGCCCTGGGCCTGCCGGAGACCGGCCGCCACATCGTCCTCATGTCCGGCAGCATCGGCTGCGGCCCCATGGGCGACGTGGCGGAGGACCTGAATATGCGTATGGCCGACGGCGACTTTGCCACGGTGCTGTGCGGCAGCAACAAGCAGATGCGCTATGCCCTGGAGCTGCGCCGCCTGTACCGCGTGGAGGCCGTGGGCTTTACCACCCAGGTGCAGCTGTACATGGACAGCGCGGACGTGCTGGTCAGCAAGCCCGGCGGCATCAGCATCACCGAGGCCGGCACCCGCGGCGTGCCGCTGCTGCTGGCGGATATGGTGGGCGGCTGCGAAACGCGGAACGAGGCGTTCTTCACCGCCCACGGCTGGGCGGCCTCCTGCCCGCCGGACAACATGGCCGCGTCGGCCCTGGCCTTTCTGGAGGACGAACAGCAGCGTCAGGCCATCACCGCTGCCCAGAGCCGCGATTTCGACGGCCTGGCCGCCGACCGTGTGGCCGCCGCCGTCCTCGCCCGCTGCAAGAAATGACCCCAGCGCCCACGGCGGCAGCCGTGGGCGCCTTCTTTGCGCTTTTTGTATGGCGTCCCTCTTGCATTTCGCGCAAACTGTCGGTATACTTGTTAAAGAAATATCGATTTGTTCACAGGCAGGTCATATTCGTATAGTAGGATGAAACTGCGGCCCCGGACGTGGGCTGCGGCCGAAAGGAGGGCGTCTGCCCATGATGATCGAAAAAAGCGGTACCATCCGCCTGCGGGACATTCCCACCGCCGCGGGCCTTTCCCCGAAGGAGCAGGAGCTGGCGGCGGGCATGGTGCGGGTGACGCACCTGTACCGCAGTGCGCTGAAGGTAGCCGTAACGCAGATGGAGATCCTGGACGAGGAGTTCGCCCGTCTGTATGACCACTCGCCCATCCACCACATCGAATACCGTATCAAGACGCTGGACAGCATCATCGACAAGCTGCGCCGCCGGGGCCTGGAGGTCAGCATCGACAACATCTATGCCCACATCCAGGACGTGGCCGGTATCCGCGTCATCTGCAACTATCTGGATGATATCTACTACCTGCGCTCCCTGCTCACCCGCAGCGAGTCCTATACCGTCCTCCGCGAGGTGGACTATATCAAGGAGCCCAAGGACACCGGTTACCGCAGCCTGCACCTGATCGTCAACGTGCCCATCGTCATCAGCGAGGGCACCATGGTCCTGCCGGTGGAGATCCAGCTCCGCACCATCGCCATGGATATGTGGGCCAGTTTGGAGCACGAGCTGCGGTATAAATCCGACCGCAAATTCACCCAGCAGGATGCCGCCCGCCTGCGCCTGTGCTCCGACGCCATCAGCGAGATCGACCGGGAGATGCAGGATATCTACCAGGGCAACGAACCCCAATACCACGCCTGAACACAAAAGACCGGCCCCGCCGGTCTTTTTTCGTCCCCCGCCAAGGCCCATAACTTCCCCTTATACCTCCCACACAGATTTTTTATGCCAACATCTGGATATTCCCGTTGCCTTTCACGACACTTTCTGGTAAGATGGTCGTACAACAGAGCCTGCGCGCCGCAAAACTTTCCCAACAAGAAATTTTACGGCACACGGGCCCGGGAGAGAAATATGTGAGCCATAGAAGGAGGAACCGCCATGAAGAGACGACTGCTACCCATTCTGATGACCCTGGTATTGGTATGCGCGCTGCCCATATGGGCAGCTTTTGTTACATCGGGGGATGTAACAAATCCCCTGGTGAGCACCGCCGCCGCGTCGGAGCTGACCTTGCAGGCAAAAATCGACGCTGCGGCGGACAACGCGACCATTACCTTGGACTCCGATACGACGATCACCGAAACTCTGGTCATAACCGGCAAGACCTTGACCCTCGACCTGAACGGCTGTACATTGAGGATGACCGGTACCGGCAGCGTGCTCAAGGTGAGTGGCCGTGCGACCCTGACCATCACGGACAGCAGCGCGGCGAAGTCCGGCACCATCACCGGCGGTAATGCCGAGTATGGCGGCGGCGTGTACGTTGATGATTATGCGGCACTGAAAATGACCGGTGGATGTATTACGGGTTGCCATGCGAGTAGAGGTGGCGGCGGTATATATTCTTCCGGGAATCTGTACATGGGCGGAACGGCTAAGATCGAGAAGTGCACAGGAAGTGACGATGCGATTTGGAACAGGGAGAAAAGTGACATATATGCCGATGGCGGTACAGTGGATGGTACGGTGAACAATCAGGGCACGATCAAGCGTAGCGAAGGCGCCGCTGCCGTGACGGTTTTTAACGGAACTGTGTATAATAGGTCAGCAGGTAAGATTGAAGCCGGAATATATGGAATATATAATGGGACAGTGGAGAACAATGGAACGATCACCGGTGGCACTTTTTACGGTGCAGTGATGATTCGAAAGGGCTCTTTGAGTTGGGTGAGTACTGGAAGCATTAGCGGCGGCACGTTCTACGGCTCGATCGTAAATGAGGCAGGGCCTGAACAGGTCACCGGCGGCACTTTCGCGGTGCGCTTTGATACGGATGGCGGATCAGAGATTGAGCCGACGATGGTGAAACATTCACATACAGTGCGGCCCCCAAGCGATCCGGAAAAGAGTGGCCACACCTTTGTCGGCTGGGAGGATGCAGACGGCGCGTATGATTTCAGCAAGTCGGTCATCGCCCCGTTGACCCTCACGGCCAAGTGGGAGAAGGTTCCCTCCTCCGGCGGCTATTACTACTACCAGCCCACCACCGACACCAAGGCCGACGATGCCAAGGGTTCCCCCAAGACCGCCGACCCCGGCGTAGCCCTCTACGCCGCCCTGTCGCTCCTGTCCCTGACCGGTCTGACCTGCACTGCCAAAAAGAGATAAACAAACAAAAAGAGATAAACAAAGCCAAAAGAAGCGCCCCCGGGCGAAAAAAGCCTTCCCCTTGAGGGGTTCGCGGTGTTGAATGACAGGCCGGTGGCGTGTCAGACCCGCGGACCGACCGACCCGCAGGGAGACAGGTGCCCCCGAAGGGGGC
>OHSQ01000590.1_pt1 | contig 16383 bp, 9 predicted proteins | sample 1578661 | NCBI WGS metagenome assembly OHSQ01 (sample SAMEA3879534, study PRJEB24766) | human gut metagenome | biome: human-associated habitat; feature: feces | place: USA | collected 1985/1987 | reverse complement strand
TGGCAGTAACACGGCTCATGTCGTACATCGTAGCGGTAACGGTAGCCTTGATGCGCGTGTCGATGGCCGCCGCATTCAGTGCCATGCCTCCCCATCCGCAGATGCCCAGTATGCCGATACGGTCGGCATCTACCTGCTCACAAATAGAAAGGAAGTCCACCGCCGCACAGAAGTCCTCCGTATTGATGTCCGGAGACGCCACATAGCGGGGTTCGCCCCCACTCTCACCGGTGTACGAGGGGTCGAAGGCAATGGTCAGGAATCCGCGTTCTGCCAGTGTCATGGCATACAGGCCCGACGATTGTTCCTTCACCGCTCCGAAAGGCCCGCTCACGGCTATGGCCGGAAGTTTTCCTTCGGCCTGCTTGGGCACGTACATGTCGGCCGCCAGCGTAATGCCATAGCGGTTGGTAAAAGTCACTTTCCGGTGGTTCACCTTGTTGCTCAACGGGAACACCTTGTCCCATTCGTGTGTCAAATTCAAACTCTTTTCCATCTTCATCTCCGATTTTAAACCGTCCGTTGTGGCAAGCAGGCTGCCCGTAGTCAGAAGCCAGGCCGCCGATGCCGCGCACAACGTCTTCCACAATATATCCATATAGTTATCACTCTATTATTCTACGAAGGCAAAAATAACACAAAAGCCCCACAGAGACATTTCCGTGAGGCTCAAATATCGTTTCTGAAAAGTTCAAATGCACGAGGGAGCGGCCAGTGCCGTGGGCGGAATGCCGTAGCGTTTCTTGAAGGCCGTAGAGAAATGCGAAGGGTTCTTGAAGCCCACCTCCGCATAGACATCGACCACCTTCCGCCGTTCTTCCTTCAGCAGGTGATAGGCCACTTCCAAGCGCTTGCGAATCAGCCATTTCTCGGGTGTCAGCTCGCTCACCTTCTTGAAGTCGCGCTTGAAGGTGGCCAGGCTACGACCCGTGTAATGCGCCAGCTCCTCCAGGGTGAACTCGTACATGTAGTTCTCGTTCATGAAGTCAAGAATGTCCATCTTCCACGGTGTGCTGAAGTCGAACAACGCGGTCATGAAGCGCTTGTCGGTATGAAGCAGGGCCAGCAATCCTTCCTGCAACTTCAGGTGCATCACGTCGTCCTGCGGTTTCACTTCCGGATTGAAGTAAGGTGTCATCGAAGCAAACAGGCTCTCAATCTCGGCCGAAGGTGGGAGCTTCATCACGCTAGGTACGAACTTCTCTACGGGCTCTACCGCGTCCGTGTGGCGGGCATACTTTCCGTACATCTCCCGAAGGAAGGAGCGGGTGAAACACATGTAAATTCCGCAATACTGCTCTCCGCCCGAGGCTTTCTTGTACATGGTCACACGATGGTCACGCGGAATGAACACGCACTCTCCTTTTCCCACGTGTATCTGCCGGTACCCGTCGTCGAGCACCATCTCGCCTGACAAGACATAGTTCATGGCGTATTCCCTGGAACGGTGCACGCACGCATCGGCATCGTCATAGAAAAAGCTGAAAAACACATTCTGGTAATTGAATATGACTTTCATGGGGTTATGGCGTGAGGTTGTAGGTTCTGTTGTCATCTCTCTTCTCGTTTTTTGTGAATGGGGTATGCACAAAGATACAAATAAAAACGTCGCGTTTATCATCACGGCGGAGCAAAACAAAAACTCCTTTGAGGGCATCGTTCTAGCCACGCAAAGGAGTTTCTTTCTTCAGGGTTCCCCAAGGTCTGCAAACCACTCGCCTCAGGCGGGCGGTCCGTATACCTTATTATATATTAGTAACCCAGTTCTTTTTCAAGAGCGTTGTATTTTTCCTTATCAAGCTTCCAGTAGATGTTCAACAAGTACTGGCCCCACAACTGACGGTTGTCTGGTTTAGCTTCTTTTGCTTTTTCGTAGAAAGGAAGTGCTTTTTCGTACAGTTCCTTAATCTTAGCTTCGTTGGTAGCATACTTCGGATCGTCCATAGAAAGCTTAGAGTTTTCTTCTACGATTTCCTGAGCCGGGAAGAATGAGCAGTCACCAATCTTAGAATAAGCTTCAGCTACGAAATCCTTACCTTCTGCAATAATCTGGTTGAATGTAGCGATGGCACCTTCGTAGTCTTTCTTTTCATACTGAAGCACACCCTTCACGTACATGAAGTACGGAGTAGAGTTCTTAGCCAGTACGGCATCCATCTGAGCCAGACCTTCGTCAATCTTACCTTTCTGGATGTAGTAGTCCATCAGGTTACCGATGAAGTATTCCTGTGACGGGAATTTTTCTACACCTTCCTGGATAGTAGTCAACCATTTTGCTGAGTCAGGAGTTTCACCTTTTCCGTAAGCTTCTGCCAGGCACATCAATGAACGGTAACCTTCTTCTTTGTGTTCCTTACCGATAGTAGCGTATTTGATTACGGCTGCATTGTCTTTCAATGAATTAGCGGCAAGAGCGGCATAGTTGGCAATCAACGGAGTCAATGTGTCGTTCTTTACGGCATCTTCATCGGCGAACAACGGGTTCTGCGGAGCGTCTACATACAAACCGAAGAACTTCAAAGCGTTGGCATAGTTACCTGCATTGTAAGCGTCAGAACCGGCGTTAGTCAACTGAGGACGTACAGTAGCCAATGTCTTAGCCAGTTTCTTTCTCAATTTCGGTTTCTTCAATTCGCCGCTCTGTACCTTAGCCTGTTCTACTTCGTCACACTTTGTGTAGTATTCGAACATTTTAGCCAAGCTGTTATACAATTTAGCGGTATCAGCCTGACCACCCGGCAAATACAATTTCATGTTTTCGTCGTCATAGATAGACTTCTGGAAATCACCAGCCAGTTTCCATGTTTCAGGATCATTGGCAGTAGAAGGATCTGTCAAAGCAGGTTCGATGATTTGTGCTGCCTTCACGGGATCGCTCTTGGCAGATTTAGCTTCCTTTACCACACTTTCCTGAGCAGAAACAGCACATGCGGTAAAGAACAAAGCGGCTGAGAATAATACTTTTTTCATAAGGTTTAAATTTAGTAATACAAATATTCAAGTTAGTTTTTGTCCGGATTATTCATTCGGTTCGTCCGTAACAGGCTGAATGGTTTCTCCGTCGGCGGGCTGGATGTCCGTTGCCGGAGTTGCTTCGTCCTGCACTTCCTCTTCTTCGTTTTCAGAAGCTACCTTACATACGGAACCAATCTGGTCGTTGCGCTTTTCAAGGTCAATCAGGCGCACACCCTGTGTGGCACGTCCCATGATGCGCACATCGGCCACCTTCAGACGGATGGTGATGCCCGACTTGTTGATAATCATCAGGTCGTTTTCATCGGTTACCGACTTGATGGCTACCAGACTTCCGGTCTTATCCGTAATGTTCAGTGTCTTCACACCCTTTCCGCCACGGTTGGTCTTGCGGTAGTCTTCAATGTCCGAACGCTTACCGTAACCGTTTTCAGATACCACCATGATGGTTTCTGTTTCAGGATCTTTGATACAGATCATTCCGATTACCTCATCCTGACCGTCTTCATCGAGTGTGATACCGCGTACACCGGTAGCTGTACGTCCCATTTCGCGTACCGCGCTTTCATGGAAACGGATGGCACGACCGTTACGGTTGGCAATCACGATTTCATTGTTTCCGTTAGTCATACGTACTTCAATCACACGGTCGTCTTCGCGGATAGTAATGGCGTTCACACCATTCTGACGCGGACGAGAATACTGTTCGAGCAACGTCTTCTTGATGACACCGTTCTTCGTACAGAAGAGTACATAGTGACTATTGATGAATTCCGTATCGTTCAGGTTCTTCACACGCAGGTAAGCCGTTACCACATCGTCCGCCTCAATGTTCAGCAGGTTCTGGATGGCACGTCCCTTCGAAGTCTTGTTGCCTTCCGGAATTTCATATACCTTGAGCCAGTAGCACTTACCCTTCTGCGTGAAGAACAGAAGCGTGTTGTGCATAGTAGCCGGATAGATATGTTCGATAAAGTCTTCGTTACGGGTTTCACTTCCCTTCGAGCCTACGCCGCCACGGTTCTGCGCACGGAACTCAGAAAGCGGTGTACGCTTGATGTATCCCATGTGCGAGATGGTGATGACCATTTCGTCATCGGCATAGAAATCTTCCGGATTGAACTCTTCCGAAGCATATACGATTTCCGAACGACGGTTGTCGCCGTATTTTTCTTTCACTTCAAGCAGCTCGTCCTTGATAACCTTCTTGCAAAGTTCCTCGTTGCTCAGAATTTCTTCGAAGTAAGCGATTTGCTTCATCAGGTCTTCGTATTCGGCATGGAGCTGGTCCTGCATCAGTCCGGTGAGCTGGCGCAAGCGCATTTCTACGATAGCACGAGCCTGGATTTCGCTCAGGTTGAAGCGGGCCATCAGGTTCGTGATAGCTTCGTTCGGAGTCTTGGCGGCACGGATAATACGGATTACCTCGTCAATGTTGTCCGAAGCGATAATCAATCCTTCCAGGATGTGCGCACGTTCCTTGGCCTTGCGCAAGTCGTAACGTGTACGGCGGATTACCACTTCGTGACGGTGTTCCACGAAATATTTGATCAGTTCCTTCAGGTTGAGCAGGCGTGGACGGCCATGAACCAGGGCCACGTTGTTCACACCGAAAGAAGTCTGAAGCATGGTCATCTTGTAAAGCTTGTTGAGCACCACGCTGGCGTTGGCATCACGCTTGATGTCGATGACGATACGCATACCTTCGCGGTCGGTTTCGTCGTTCACATTCGAAATGCCTTCGATTTTCTTGTCGTTCGACAAATCAGCGATGCTCTTGATCAGCTCAGCCTTGTTCACACCATACGGAATCTCGGTCACTACAATCTTATCGTGTGTAGGATGCGATTCGATTTCGGCCTTGGCACGCATTACCACACGTCCGCGTCCGGTTTCGTAGGCATCGCGCACACCGCTGATACCATAAATATATCCTCCGGTCGGGAAATCAGGTGCCTTGATGTACTGCATCAGGCCGTCTACGTCGATTTCATTGTTATCGATGTATGCCACGCAAGCGTCAATGACTTCACGCAGGTTGTGTGTCGGCATATTGGTAGCCATACCTACGGCGATACCTGAAGCACCGTTCACCAGCAGGTTCGGGATACGGGTCGGCATGACGGTAGGTTCCTGCAACGTATCGTCGAAGTTGTTGGTAAAGTCTACAGTTTCCTTGTAAAGGTCCTGCATCATCTCCTCACCAATCTTCTTCAGACGAGCCTCCGTATATCGCATAGCGGCGGCACTATCTCCGTCGATAGAACCGAAGTTACCCTGACCGTCGACCAGCGGATAACGCATCGCCCAGTCCTGTGCCATACGCACCAGGGCGCCATATACAGACGAGTCGCCGTGAGGGTGATACTTACCCAGTACTTCACCTACGATTCTGGCTGCTTTTTTATACGGTTTGTCGGATGTATTTCCCAGTTCCATCATTCCGTAAAGAATACGACGGTGAACCGGCTTGAATCCGTCTCTTACATCAGGGAGGGCGCGTGCCACGATTACTGACATGGAGTAATCAATGTACGACGACTTCATTTCCTCTTCGATGTTGATTTTTATAATTCTGTCTTGTTCTTGCATTTAATACATTATTAATTATACTTCCTTTCAAGGCTTGTAAAAAACCATGCTAAAGTACGACTTTTAGCGGATATACAAAAACTTTTCCACCAAAAAATACGTATAAGCCTGCATTTGGAGACACTTGCAGGAAATGTGGCACGCATTTTGTTAAATAGAAAGAAAGACTTGATGAAGAGTCTGTATAATAATGTATATTTGCAAGCCTATTTTGAATATAAACGATTGGAGAAGATATGAACTTGATGAGCAACGAATTTACACAACAAGTGTCCGACATCGTCGTTTACGGAAAAGAGGAGGCCAACCGCCTTCAGAACGACCATATCGAACCGGAACATCTGCTATTGGGCATCTTGCGCGATGGAGAGTGTAAAGCCGCCGAAGTCTTGAAATCGTTCTACCTCGACCTGAAAGGTATCAAGAACGAACTGGAAACACAATTACGGGAGAAGTCCATTCTGGAGAACTACTCACAGGACATTTCATTCAGCGAAGAAGCATCAAAGATTTTGACATTAAGCAAATTAGAGGCACGATTGATGAATGACGAGAAAGTGGACACCCCGCATATTTTATTGGCCATTATGAGAGACAACCAGAATAACGCATATAAGATATTGGAAAAGAACGACGTAACTTACGAAAAGATAATAGACCGTCTGAAGCAGGAGGAAGCTCCTTTTGACGGACTGGATTTCAATGACGACGAAGAAGAGGAAGGCATCGGACGTCGCGGAAACGCGGACAAGAACAACGATGGCTTCGGTTCTTCCGCCAACCGCCAGACCACGCAGACCGAACAGAAACAAGCGGACGGCGGCACACCCTACCTCGACAATTATGGTATTGACCTGACCAAGGCGGCCGAAGGTGGGAAACTTGACCCCGTGGTAGGCCGTGAGAAAGAAATTGAACGTATCGCACAGATTCTGAGCCGGCGTAAAAAGAACAACCCGATTCTGATTGGTGAACCGGGTGTGGGAAAATCGGCCATCGCCGAAGGGCTGGCACTCCGCATCGTGGAGAAACGGGTTTCGCGTGCCCTGTTCGGCAAGCGCATCATTTCGCTCGACATGACGGCGGTAGTGGCCGGAACCAAGTATCGCGGACAATTTGAAGAGCGTATTCGTGCCATTCTGACAGAGGTGAAGAAACACCCTGACGTCATTCTGTTCATCGACGAGATACATACCATCGTAGGAGCCGGCTCGGCGGCTGGTTCCATGGATGCGGCCAACATGTTGAAACCGGCGCTGGCGCGTGGAGAAATCCAATGCATCGGAGCCACCACCCTCGATGAGTATCGCAAGAACATCGAAAAAGACGGGGCATTGGAACGCCGCTTCCAGAAAGTGCTGGTAGGACCGACCTCACCGGAAGAGACCTTGCAGATTCTCCGGAACATCAAGGATAAATACGAGGAACACCATAACGTGACATATACGGACGAGGCGCTGGAGGCTTGCGTACGCCTGACCGACCGCTATGTGACCGACCGCTATTTCCCCGACAAGGCCATCGACGCTATGGACGAAGCGGGTTCTCGCATCCACCTCACTCACATCTCCGTACCTCAGGAAATTGAGGAGCAGGAACGATTGATTGAGGAAGCGCAGCAACATAAGAATGAGGCCATTCGCTTGCAGAACTTCGAGCTGGCCGCCAGCTTCCGTGACCGTGAAAACCAGTACACGGAGCAATTGGAACGCCTAAAAAATGAATGGAAAGAAAAGTTGAAGGACAACCGGGAAACGGTGGACGCACCACAGATAGAGGAAGTGGTGTCCATGATTTCGGGTGTACCCGTGCAACGTATGGCGCAAGCGGAAGGTGTACGGTTGAAGGGGATGAAGCAGGCATTGCTTTCGAAGGTTATCGGACAGGACAAGGCGGTAGAGACACTGGTAAGAAGTATCCAGCGGAGCCGTGTGGGACTGAAGGACCCGAACAAGCCTATCGGTACGTTCCTTTTCTTAGGACCGACGGGTGTAGGAAAGACGCATCTGGCGAAAGAGCTTGCCAAGAACATGTTCGGTACTACCGACGCCATTATCCGTATCGATATGAGCGAATACATGGAGAAATTCACCGTGTCACGTCTGATCGGAGCTCCTCCGGGATACGTGGGCTACGAAGAAGGCGGACAACTGACGGAAAAGGTACGCCGTCATCCCTACTCCATCGTATTGCTGGATGAAATCGAGAAGGCCCACTCCGACGTGTTCAACATGTTGTTGCAAGTGATGGACGAAGGCCGGTTGACGGATAGCTTAGGACGGACCGTAGATTTCAAGAATACCATTATCATCATGACGTCCAACATCGGTACACGCCAGTTGAAGGAGTTCGGCAAAGGCATCGGTTTCACGGCACAGACCGGCGAGAACGAGAAAGAACATGCCAATAGCGTGATTCGCAAGGCCTTGAACAAATCGTTCGCTCCCGAATTCATCAACCGCCTGGATGAAATCGTGACCTTCGACCAGCTGGATATTGCTTCACTGGAGAAAATCATCGACATCGAGCTGGCAGGACTCTACAAGCGTATCGAAGGTTGTGGCTACCATCTCCTGCTCGACCAGGAGGCCAAGCGTTTCGTGGCAGAAAAAGGCTACGACGTACAGTTCGGTGCCCGCCCGTTGAAACGCTCCATCCAGAACCACCTGGAAGACGGACTGGCAGAGCTGATTATCAACGAAGAACCGCAGGCGGGCGATACCTTGCATGTGTACATGAACGCCCAAGGTGACGGAGTAGAAATGAAAGTAGAAAAAGCATAACGGAATTCTGACAGAATTTCGGTATACAGACAAAATGTCAGGTACAAACGTATCTGGCATTTTTTTTGTGTAGGGACTGGAAAAAAATTTATTCGAACAATCATAAAAAAACAAAGAGATATGCAAAAAGGTAATATCGGGGTTACAACAGAAAACATATTCCCCATCATAAAGAAGTTCTTGTATAGCGACCATGAAATTTTCCTCCGTGAACTGGTTTCCAATGCGGTGGATGCAACTCAGAAATTGAAGACACTGGCCGCTACGGGCGATTTTAAAGGTGAACTGGGCGATTTGACGGTACGTGTAAAAGTGGACAAGGAAAACGGTACCATCACCATCAGCGACCGTGGTCTGGGTATGACAGCTGAAGAAATCGACAAGTACATCAACCAGATTGCCTTCTCAGGAGCTAATGACTTCCTGGAAAAATACAAGGACGATGCCAATGCCATCATCGGTCACTTCGGTCTGGGATTCTACTCAGCCTTCATGGTAGCCAAGACGGTAGACATCGTAACTCTTTCTTATAAGGAAGGTGCCAAGGCCGTGAAATGGAGCTGTGATGGAAGTCCTGAGTTCACCCTCGAAGAAACAGAACGTAGCGACCGTGGAACCGACATCATCCTGCACGTGGATGAAGATTGCAAGGAATTCCTGGAAGAATCTCGCTTGCAGGGCTTGCTCACCAAGTATTGTCACTTCCTGGCCGTACCGGTAGCCTTTGGCAAAAAGAAGGAATGGAAAGACGGCAAGCAGGTAGAAACGGATGAAGACAACCTGATTAACGACACTTGTCCTATCTGGACCAAGAAACCGTCGGACTTGAAGGAAGAGGATTACAAGAAATTCTACCGCGACCTGTATCCGATGGCCGACGAACCGTTGTTCTGGATTCACCTGAACGTGGACTATCCGTTCAACCTGACCGGTGTGCTCTACTTCCCGAAAATCAAGAGCAACATCGATTTGCAGCGTAACAAGATTCAGTTGTATTGCAACCAGGTATATGTGACCGACTCAGTAGAAGGTATCGTGCCCGACTTCCTGACCCTGCTTCACGGTGTCATCGATTCTCCGGACATTCCGTTGAACGTATCACGTTCTTACTTGCAGAGCGATTCGAACGTGAAGAAGATTTCTACTTACATCACCAAGAAGGTATCCGACCGCTTACAATCTATCTTCAAGAACGACCGTAAGGAATTTGAAGAGAAATGGGACGACCTGAAGATTTTCATCAACTACGGTATGCTGACTCAGGAAGATTTCTATGAAAAGGCTTCCAAGTTTGCTTTGTTCAAGGATACAGACAACAAGTATTACACTTTCGAAGAATACCAGACACTGATCAAGGATAATCAGACCGACAAGAACGGCAGCCTGATTTACCTCTATGCCAACAACCTGGACGAACAGTACACTTACATCGATGCGGCCAAGAACAAAGGCTACAACGTATTGCTCATGGACGGCCAGCTGGACGTACCGATGATCAACATGCTGGAACAGAAGTTCGAAAAGAGTCACTTCACCCGTGTGGATAGCGACATCGTAGACCGCCTGATTGTGAAGGAAGACCAGAAGGGTGAAGAACTTCCGCACGACAAACAGGAAGTGCTCAGCTCTTTGTTCAAGGGACAGATGCCGAAGGTAAAGAAAACAGAATTCCACGTAGAAGCACACGCACTGGGCGAAAACAATGCGCCGATTGTCATCACACAGGCCGAATACATGCGCCGTATGAAAGATATGGCCAGCATCCAGCCGGGCATGAGTTTCTATGGTGAAATGCCCGACATGTTCAACCTGGTATTGAATAGCGACCACCGCCTGATCAAGCAGGTATTGAGCGATGCCGAAACGGCTTGTGCGGAAAAACTCGTACCGGTAGAATCTGAAATCGCCATGCTGACTCTCCGTCGTAACGAACTCCAGAAAGCACAGGAAGGAAAGAAGGACGAAGAAATCCCGACTGCCGAAAAAGACGAGCTGAGTGATGTAGAAAAGAAGATTGAAGCGCAAAAGACTGAAAAGGAAAACATTCTGAACGGTTATGCCGCCGGCAACAAAGTGGTTCACCAGCTTATCGACCTGGCCTTGTTGCAAAACAACATGCTGAAGGGTGAAGCCCTGACCAACTTTGTAAAACGAAGTGTGGAAATGATCTGATTTTCCCCTGTAAAATAAGGAAAGCCATTCTTGCAGGTATGCAGGAATGGCTTTTTTTGTGCTTTTTATGCCCGTGGATAGAAGATAATTTGTACTTTTGCCCAGAAACACGCAAGCAAACAACCATGGGAAACAAAACCGAATTGATATTAATCCGCATCAGCGGAGTGGACCGACCGGGACTGACCGCATCGGTGACTGCCATCTTGTCTAAATATCAGGTAGACATTATGGACATCGGACAAGCTGACATTCACAGTACCTTGTCACTGGGTATTCTTTTCAAATGTTCCGATCAGGATTCCGGAAATATCATGAAGGAATTGCTTTTCAAGGCTTCTGACTTGGGTATCAATATCCGCTTCTATCCTATCAGCGACGAAGAGTATGAAACGTGGGTCAACCTGCAAGGAAAGAACCGCTACATTCTGACGCTACTGGGCAGAAAGCTTACGGCACAACAGATTGCCGGCGCTACCAAACTTTTAGCAGAACAACAACTGAACATCGACGGTATCCGTCGTCTGACCGGACGTATTCCCCTGGACGAGAAAAAAGCAAACGTAAGAGCCTGCATCGAATTTTCGGTGAGAGGTACTCCCAAAGACCGTGAAGAGCTACAAAGTCAGCTCATGCAGCTCAGCGCTTCACTGGGCATGGACTTCTCGTTCCAGCAAGACAATATGTACCGCCGTATGCGCCGACTCATCTGCTTTGATATGGATTCCACCCTCATTGAAACGGAAGTTATCGACGAACTGGCCATACGGGCCGGTGTGGGCGACCAGGTGAAAGCCATCACGGAAAGAGCCATGCGTGGCGAAATCGACTTCTGCGAAAGTTTTAAGGAACGGGTGGCCCTGCTCAAGGGACTGAATGAAAGCGTGATGCGCGACATTGCCGAACACCTCCCAATTACCGAAGGAGTAGAACGCCTGATGTTCGTCCTCAAGCGCTACGGATACAAGATTGCCATTCTGTCGGGAGGTTTCACGTATTTCGGCAACTACCTGAAAGAGAAATTCGGCATTGACTATGTATATGCCAACCAGCTGGAAATCGTGGACGGCAAGCTGACCGGCCGCTATTTAGGTGACATCGTAGACGGAAGACGAAAGGCGGAATTGCTCCGCCTGCTGGCACAGGTAGAAAACGTGGACATCGCACAGACAATTGCCGTGGGCGATGGAGCCAACGACCTGCCCATGCTTTCTACGGCAGGGCTGGGAATCGCCTTCCATGCCAAGCCGAAGGTCGTGGCTAATGCGCAACAGGCCATCAATACTATCGGACTGGATGGCGTGTTGTATTTCTTAGGATTCAAGGATTCCTATCTGGACGAACGCGGCAAATTATAATGACAAGATAACATTACTATATGAAGTTTTCGGAACTGAACTTAGAAGATAGCGTCCTCGATGCCTTGGACGCAATGAATTTCCAGGAATGTACGCCCGTACAGGAACACACCATCCCTGTCATCCTGGAAGGAAAAGACCTGATTGGCGTGGCCCAGACAGGTACGGGAAAAACGGCGGCCTACCTGCTTCCGGTGTTGAACCAGTTGAGCAAGGGAGGTTATCCGGAGGATGCCATCAATTGTATCATCATGTCGCCCACCCGCGAACTGGCCATGCAGATTGACCAGCAGATGGAGGGTTTCTCCTATTTCATGCCGGTGTCAAGCGTGGCGGTGTACGGAGGAAACGACGGTATCCGTTTTGAACAGGAAAAGAAAGGGCTGACCTTAGGAGCGGATGTGGTGATCGCTACTCCGGGACGTCTGATCAGCCACTTAAGCTTAGGTTATGTGGACCTGTCAAAAGTATCCTTCTTCATCCTCGACGAAGCGGACCGCATGCTCGATATGGGATTCTCGGACGACATCATGCAGATTGTCAAGTATCTTCCCAAGGAACGGCAGACCATCATGTTCTCTGCCACCATGCCGACCAAAATCCAGCAACTGGCCAAAACCATTCTTCACGACCCGGTGGAAGTGAAACTGGCCGTATCCAAGCCGGCGGAAAAAATCATTCAGGCCGCTTACATCTGCTATGAGGCACAGAAACTGGGTATCATCCAGTCGCTATTCCAATCCCAGCAACCGGAGCGTGTCATCATCTTCGCCTCTTCCAAGCTGAAGGTGAAAGAAGTGACCAAGGCCCTGAAACGCATGAAGCTAAACGTGGGCGAAATGCACTCCGACCTGGAACAGAGTCAGCGTGAGGAAATCATGCACGAGTTCCGCAACCGCCGCATCGACATTCTGGTGGCTACCGACATCGTGGCCCGTGGTATCGACATCGACGACATCCGCCTGGTCATCAACTACGACGTGCCGCATGATAGCGAGGACTACGTACACCGCATCGGACGTACGGCCCGCGCCAACAACGACGGATGTGCCATCACTTTTGTTAGTGAAACCGAGCAGACCCGTTTCAAGCAAATCGAAACATTCTTAGGAAAAGATATTTACAAACTCCCCGTACCTGAAGAACTGGGCGAAGGTCCGGTATATGCTCCCCGCACTTCCAGAAAAGAAGGAGGTAAACAGGTGAAGAATTTCTCCCGCAATAAAAAGGGCGGATGGAAAAAGAAAAGGGGAAACCATGCGAAAAAACAGGGAGAAAGAACGGTCAAGAACTGATTGCCACATCTTCCTGACAGCATAAAAGAAGCCCGTACAAGTTCAATGAAAATGCAAGAACTTGTACGGGCTTTTCTTGTCAGAAATTCATGGAATACGCAAGGAGTATAGTCACCTCCCCGACGTCATGCGCCTGCTAATGAATCCGAGAAATGAGGTTTACTCCCTCTTGGTAGTAATAAGAATCACGCCAAATTTTCCTTTCTTACCATATTTTGCGGTAGCGGCTTCATTCTTCAGCACACTGACGGATTGTATCTTTTTCGGATTGAGCTTCTTTATCACATCGTCAGACACTTCCAGCCCGTCCATAATGACAAGCGGAGACATTCCGGAGGCTTTGGAACTACCCACTGAATCTATTTTGAAATCTCCTGTAATGGACAATTCATCCATAGGATTATGGAGTTTAATAGTAGGCACATCTACCGATTCCTCGCTTTTCTGAACTCCATATCCCACTACTACAACGTCATTGTCGCCTGCCTTCGGCTTGCTGTTGGTTCCCTCCAGCATGAAAGTCACCGGGAGAGTAAATTTCACGCTGACCGGCTTTCCGTCCTGCATACCCGGCTTCCATTTCGGCATGGTGCTGATTACGCGGATAGCTTCTGCATCCAACCACGGGTCGACCGGACAGAGCACCTTGAAATCGCTCAGCGAACCGTCTTTCCTTACCACAAACTGCACGATGACACGCCCCTGCTTACCGGCTTCCCGTGCCTTTGTAGGATACCTGAGATTGCGTGCCATAAATTCCAGACCAGCACGCATACCACCCGGATATTCGGGCATCTGCTCCACTACGCTAAACGTCTGGTCATCCGATGTCACAGCTTGCGGAGCAGATGCTACCACCTTCACATCTTTCTTTGTGTCGCTTTCAGTCAAGACAATTGTCTGGTCGGCTTTCTTCAGACAGTCTTTGACCGACATGGTAACCGTACTCATACCGATGTAGGCCACCTGGATGCTTTGGTCGCTGCCGACTTCCAGCGTGAAATTACCGTTTTCGTCGGTAAGGGTACCGTTGGTCGTATTCGCCACAAGTACAGTTGCCGCGATAATGGGTTTTCCCTCCTCATCCACCACCTTCATCTTCAGTTTGGTCTTTTCGGCAGGGTTCGACACATTTTTATCGGCATACGTTTCCAGAACTGCCGATAAATCATTAACTTTGACACTTGAAATCTCATCGAGAGATTTGGAGATTTCAGGACGGGCAAAAGCAGCTACGGTAACGGCTGCCAACGGAAGTACATAAAGGTACTTGGCACGTGCCCACGGATTGGATTTTTTTCGAATCATCATAGTGATACGTTTTTTAAGTGAACTGTGATTAAAGCTGTTGGCAATAGAGTAGAGCCTTGCGCCAACGGCTTTTTTTATTAATAGCATTTGATATTCTTTCGCGTTGATTCCCTGACGGAGCACTTCTTCGTCGGCTTCGTATTCATGAATGTTCTGCAACTCCTGTTTGAGCAGCCAGATGGCCGGATTGAACCATTGCAGCCAGGCACAGGCTTCGGTCAGCAACAAATCCCATGAGTGACGGTGATGGATGTGGGCCATTTCGTGCACCAGAATGTGATGTCCGCTTTCCTTCAGGTCTGTTTCCGAAATCACGATGTAACGCATCCAGCTGAAAGGAGCCAGTTTACGACGGTGGACTACCAAGCGGATACCATTGTCCAACCTTTCACACCGGCTGTGACGAATGAGATAAAGCATGCGTCCCAGCGACCAGAGGTGACGGACGATGACAAAAAACAACCCCACAAAATAGACTAACACCAGCCCTTCCTGCCAGTGGAACGGACGACTTCCCTCTTCCACCACCGCTTCGCTATTCCATTGGTACATCAGCAGCAAGTCTTCCATCGACATCACTTGTGCATTTACCGGCGAAGCCTGTTCCACCGTCACTTTTACCAAAGGCAGCAGACACGAGAGCAGCATTACTCCCAGTAAAGCCATCCGGTTAAAACGGTGGAAAGTTTCTTTACTGAGCAGCAGGCGGTAGAACAGATAGAATATTGCCAGGCAGACAGCCGATTTGAGTATATAGACTAAAAAGGTTCCCATAGGCAGACGTGTTTTATTGTGGTTTCTCGTTCTGCCCCTCTTCCACCTGACGGATGAGTTCTTTGAGTTCTTCCACTGAAATGTCTTCCTCTTTCACCAGCGAGGAAACAGCACCTAAAAAAGAGTTGTTGAAATATTTGGAGATGACCCCACGCAGAGTTTTCCGCCGGAATTCCTCTTCCGACACTATAGCATGATACTGGTAGGTATTACCGAACGCGGTATGCGACAGGTACCCCTTTTCTTCCAGTCCCCTTACAATGGTCGACAGGGTATTGAAGTGCGGCCGGGGTTCTTCGTAAAGTTCCACCAGCTGTTTGACGAACATCGGACCTTTCTCCCAGAAAAATCCCATGATTTCTTCTTCTTTGGCGGTAAGTGTTTTCATATCCGTTTCAATTGGTTACTGCAAAGAACTAAAACTTTTAGTTATAAAACTAATTTTCATAGTTAAAGTAAACTAAAAGCTTTAGTTACCTGCTGTAAAACAGTATATCCCGTTTTCACCTGCTGATGCAAACGGGATATACTTATCATAAATAATCCACCTATAAGGAGACTACAGATCTCTATATACTTATACTTCCCTGAACAATCTATTATTCGTCAATGACCGGTTTATTTTCCGTCAGCCTTTTCAAACGGAGAAGTGCCTCCATATAATAATAATCAGCATAAATGATGGATGCATCAATCTCTGATCCGGCAGGCAAGTGTCCTGTGGAATGAAGCAGGAAAGCAGGTTTACTTTTACCACACTGGTATTTGTCAGAACTCAGGCTGGCCAGCATTTTTACAGCCGCCTGTTTATATTCCAATGCTTTTTCAGCCGGCAGATAACCGGACAATTCTAATAAAGCAGAAGCTACCACACAAGCAGCAGAAGCATCCCGGGGAGCATCAGGAATGGACGGATCATTAAAATCCCAATAAGGAACATAGTCTTCGGGCAGATTTTTCAGATATACATCCGTTACCTTTTGTACAAAATCGAGGTAACGGACATCTTTTGTTTCCCGATAAACGACTGTATAACCATAGATAGCCCATGCCTGACCACGAGCCCACATACTGTCATCCGAATAACCTTGATGGGTCACTCCCTTGATAAATTCACCTGTCAGG
>OHSQ01000574.1_pt1 | contig 16580 bp, 9 predicted proteins | sample 1578661 | NCBI WGS metagenome assembly OHSQ01 (sample SAMEA3879534, study PRJEB24766) | human gut metagenome | biome: human-associated habitat; feature: feces | place: USA | collected 1985/1987 | reverse complement strand
CCCTTTTTAGGGAGTGCATTCAATGTTTATCTGACAATGAACTTGTGTGTTTCAACAGTGTTGTTGCTTGCTGCGTTTACAAGAACAATTCCTTTCGGAAGTTCGTTGGAGTTGACAGTTACTGTAGAACCTTTGGCAGTCTTCACGAGTTTGCCATCAATGCTGTAGACATTAACTGTGCTGATTTCATTGCTCTTGTTGGTAACGATGATTTCAGATGCAGTTTGCGCAAAGACGAAGTTGCTGTTAGCTTCGATTGTATTTACGCTGCCAAACTGGAATTCGTATGCACCGATATCTTTTTTACCGTTGGCTGCTGCACCGCGAGCATCTGTCGTTGGGATAACGTTGGTTTCTGTGTATTCTGATGAATTGTCCAGACCTGCATTAACAAGGATGCTTGATTCGCTGTTGATTGGCAGATAGGCTGCTGCACTGTTTTCTGCAAATTCCAGTTCTGTGGCAAGACCAAATGTAGAGAATGCGTATACGCTTGATTTTCCAACGATGTTGTTGCAGGCTTCTTTATCGCCGTTCAGGCTTGCATCGTCGATGTATTCGTTGATACCTGCTTCTTCACCAACAAGCACATTGTTGTAGGCTACGATAGATGTACGGTCAGAATCTGCGATTGTCCAACCACCGAGAACGGCAGCTTTGTTGGCATATACAGCATTGTTGAACATATAGACCGGTGCCAATTGGAAGTCGAGACGAAGTGCTCCGTCGTTGTTGTAGAATGTGTTGTTGACAAGAGTTGTCGTACAGTCAGTATTTCCAGAGATATCGATAGCTGCCTGGTATGCATCTGTACTTGTATTGTTGATGAAAGTACTGTTTACAACTGTCAGACTGTTGATGGATGAGTAGCTTCCGCCTTCTGTTGAAGGGTCATAGATGGAAATAGCCGGACCCTGGCCGCCTTGTGTCAGGTCGTTGTCGATGAATGCACAGTTTTCAACAGTCAGGCTGCTGGGTGAATAGTCGGCATAACCGCAGTGAGTGATAGCTGCACCGCGTGCACCGCCACCAAGAATATAGTTGTTTTCGAAGTAAGAATTCTTGACAACTACATCACCGCCACGGCAGGCAATGGCACCACCGCAAGAACCGCCTTCGTTGTCGATGAATTTACAATTGTCGATTTCCAAAGTCTTACCTGTAAAGAAAATAGCACCGCCCGGGAAGTAGCCTACCTGACGACCGTTTTGGAAGGTAACGCCGGAGATCTTTACCTGACAACCTGTTGCAGCGCGGAGAATACGGTTGGCTTCACCACCTTCATAACCCGGTTTTTCTGCACCCTTGATTGTAGAATTTTCGCCGATGATGGTTACAATCTTGTTTTCCATCAGGTCGAGTTTGCCGATTAGGAATGTAGCGTCTTTTTCAAGATGAATAGTCGTTTCGGTGTTGTCTGTCACGCTCAGGACAGCCTGTTCAACGGTTTGGAACGGATGTTCTTTAGAACCATCATTACCATCATCACCATTTGGAGATACATAAAACTCAACTGCAGCGAAAGAGGACATTGTTCCACAGAGTCCTGCTGCCAAAATCGAAAGTAAATGCTTTTTGTTCATAGTGTAATATTTTAAGTGTGTCAATTATGTTTCTGTTGTTTGTTTTGATTTTTGTCTATTGATAAACCCGTACGTAGTCTATTTCATAGGTTACAGGGAGAGCGGTGAGGTCAACGCCTTGCTGTCCGCCCCAGCTTCCTCCGAATGCAAGATTCAATATCAGGTAGAAATCAAATCTGTATGGCCAGTCTTTCCAGTTGCTGGATGGCTTTTTAATGGAGAATTTCAGTTTGTTGTCAACGAGCCAAGCCAATTTGTCTTCCGTCCATTCGAGTGAGTAGACATGGTAGTCGGTTGTAGCTGTCGGGAGATAATAGGAACTGTGGTATTTGTTGTGGTCTCCCTGCTGATTGACGCAGTGGGCAGTGAAATATACTTTGTTAGGTTCGAAGCCGACAGCTTCCATGATGTCGATTTCACCGCTGTTTGGCCAATATCCGTATTTGTCGTCGTTCGGCATCAGCCAGATGGCAGGCCATGTGCCTAAGCATACCGGCAGTTTGGCACGGACATCAATGCGGCAGTAGGTCCATTTGGCTTTGTCCTTCGTGTGGATACTTGCCGAGGTCACTTCCCGAACTTCACCGTCAATCAAGGCATTGTCGTTTAGTGCCACGATGTTGAGCTTGCCGTCAGCCTGATAGCAGTTTTCAAGACGGGCGTTCGTGTAGTATTGCATTTCGTTGCCACGAATGTAACCCACTTCGTAGCTCCATTTTGCTTCGTCCACCAGACCTTCGCCGTTGAATTCGTCGTTGAAAACCAATTTTGAATATCCGTCGGGGATAGGGATGATGTTGGTCGTCACTTTTTCCGTTGCCAGTTCTCCGTTGTCGTTCACGGTCAGACGCCAGTCGGAAGTTGCCAGCCCGCCGGCTTCGCTTGCCGACATGGCGTAGGGCGTTGAGCCGAGTTGCTGCTTACCGATGATTTCAAAACCGTTGCCTTTGTCGATTTCCGTTTGTAGCGACAGGTTGCCTTTCTTCCAGTCAATCAAAGAAAAAGAGCCGTTTTCGGCATCGCCGTTGCCTATCAGAACATTGATGAGACCGGATTTGTCGGTTTCCGTGTCATGTCTTTCTGAATAGACGGTAGTCCCCTCATTATTAATAATGGAGAAGCGTACGGCTATTTCTTTGTTGGCAATGGCCGTACCGTCAGTGTTTTGCAGTGTGGCTTGATATTGGAAACCGTTTTGTGCGACAGTAGGCATTGCGAGCGACGCGCAAAAAAGAAATATGGATGTGAAAATTTTTTTCATAAGTCTCGGTTATTCTTTAATAATTTTGGTAGATAGTTGGGTATGTGTTGAAGTTATGTTCAGCACGTATATCCCTTTGTCGAGCGACGAGCAGTCGATGGCATTACGGTAGCCGTCGGAAGTGCCTTGCAATAGAGTGCGTCCGTCGATGGCCATGATGCTCCAACTGTATTCTGCCGGTTCATTCCATTGTATGTTCAGCATGTCGCATACCGGATTCGGGAAGGTTTTGACTTCCAGCTTGTCTGTCACGGTTGATTCCACTCCTGACATAACCACGAGTTCTGGTGTGATAAATCCTTCTGTTACGATCATGTCGTCGGTGGTGTATACCCCGGTAGCCGTTTCTCCGATTGTCCAGATACCGTCGGCATTTTCATTGGATGCCGAAGTCCAGCTCTGGGCAAACGCCGCCGTTGTAGCTATCGCGAGGCAGGATAAAATAGTAAAGATTCTCTTCATGGTGCAGCAGTTTTAGTCCGTCACTTCTTTTGTGGAAATTTGTCCGTTGTCGTCGATAGTCACTTCCCACGTCTTTCCGTTGGGCGACTGGAGTGTCACTTTCTGAGCGTTGTTTGCATATTGTGCATAAGGAACGCTGACCATTTGTTGAATGCCGGTGCTGACAAAGCCGCTGCCCTTGTCGATTTCCACTTCTATGAAATAAGGACCGTCAGCCCAGTTGATGTCCGACAGTGATGCGTTGTTTTCTCCTTCGCCGATATTCAGGAACACGATGCCGGAACTGGTAGTGGTGCAGGCCTGCGTTTCAGAAAACAGAATGTCGCCGTCGGTTGCCGTCTGATGGATTTTCACGCGGACGTTTACTTCTGTATCTTTTAAAGGTGTACCGTCATCATTCTTGACGAGTGCCTGATATTTGAATGTGTCTGGGGTCTGGGCGAAAGCCGCAACTCCGGATGCAATGATCGTTGCGATTGCAAGAAGAAATTTTTTCATATTATTAATTGTTAGGTTCGGTTTTGTTCGGTTTTTACGATTGTAAAATTAGTGCTTTACCATAAAAGGGGATTTTACAAGCGTTTTCTAAAGTTGAAGGTTTAAATCAGCACTTTTAGATTTGTAGCAGATACTTGCAGAAATGTCGAATATGGTTGCACGAAAGCGTTTTAGCCGGGAATTTTATTGAAAAATCCGCACATAGTCAATTGTGTAGGTTTGCGGCAATGCAGAGTAGTCTACTCCCTTTTGTCCGCCCCAACCGCCACCTACGGCAAGGTTGAGAATGAGGTAAAACGGCTGGTCGTAGGGCCATGATTCCCAATCGTCGCCCGATTTCGTTACGGTGAAGTATTCAATACCGTCCACCAGCCATATCAGGCGGTTTTCTTTCCATTCAAGAGCGTATGTGTGGAATTGGCTGTCGACGTCGGCCATCGGTTCGGAATGGTTTTTCTGAATGCCCACTGCGTGGTTGAATTTTTCGCAATGAGCCGCGAAGTGAACGCTTTCAGGAGCATAGCCGACATGCTCCATAATGTCGATTTCTCCGCTTTTCGGCCAGCTTCCGTAAACGCTGTTCTGTGGCATCATCCATATAGCCGGCCAGGAACCTCGGAAGGACGGCAGTTTCGCCCGTACTTCCACATAGCAGTATTTCCAGCTGTGCAGGCCGTCGGTTGTCAGACTTGCCGATGTGACCGGGCAAATTTTCCCGTCGATGCGTGCGCTGTCGTTGCGGGCTACAATGTGGAGCATTCCGTCTTTCTGAAAACAGTTTTCGATGCGGCCGTCGGTATAGTATTGCTTTTCTCCGTTTCTGACATAGCCACATTCATACGTCCAGCGTTTGGAGTCGGGCAGGCCGTTGCCGTCGAACTCGTCCTGAAACACCAGTCGGGTGTAGCCGTTCGGAAATTTGATGGAATCAGCCGGAGTTCCGGCAGTCGCAGCCAAAGCTGCAGTCGCAAAAAATGCGATGAAGCAAGATTTTAGTTTCATTGGGGTTTTATGTTTGTTCTTGTTACAAAATTAGAATGTTCGTTTTTAGGGAGGTTGTAGAATTGAGTATCAAAAGTTGCACGCTTGAAAAAGCATTTTTAGATTGTAGCAAATGTTTTCAAAATTGTAGATACGGATATACAACAGCTTGTCGGACAATAAAAAACGCGGTGCTACATTTTTGTAGAATCGCGTTTTTTAAAGACTTGTGCTTATTATACTTCAGTGTCTGTTGCGTCCTTTTTGTGGATTTCAACATACTTCGAGGGCGACATCCCGTAAAATTCCCGGAAGCTGTTGGAGAAGTGCGACAGGGAGGAAAAACCGGTGGCATAGGCGGTTTCCGAGATCGACATTCCCTTTTGTGTCAACAGGTAGGAAGCGTTTCGCAGACGGGTGGTCTTGATGAAGTCGCTCGGATTCTGGTTGGTGAGCTGTTTCAGCTTGCGTTGGAGCTGTGAGCGGCTTATGCCCAGTTCCGTGCTGAGGAGTTCTACGGAAAGTGCCGGATTGGCCAGTTCCTTGTTGACCAGCGCTTCCAGACGTTCGATGAGCCGTTCGTCGGTCGATTTCACCTTGATATCCTCTTCCTTGATTTCGAGCTTGCCGGAGAATTTGTCCTTCATCGTCTGACGCAGTTCAATCAGCTTGTTGATACGGGTTTTCAGGTGCTCTACGTTGAACGGTTTTGGAATATAGGAGTCGGCGCCGACTGCCAGTCCCTCAACTCTTTGTTCAACAGACGTTTTAGCCGTAAGCATGATGACCGGTATGTGGCAAGTCTGTGAATTTGTCTTGATTTTCTTGCAAAGTTCAATTCCGTTCATTTCCGGCATCATGATGTCGGTGATGATGCAGTCGGGCATTTCCTTGATGGCTTTTTCCAGTCCGATGCGGCCGTTTGTCGCTGTTGAAATCTTGTAGCTTGTACCGAGAATTTCGCTCAGATAGTTCAGAATGTCGGTATCGTCTTCAACTACAAGAATGGAGAAGTGCGCTTTGGTGTTGTCCGTAGTTTCTGCCTTCTGTTCAATAAAGTCGGCTGCTGAAGGCTGCGTAATGGTAGCCAGTTCCATATTGTTGGACCATGTCAGTTTTTCTTCGGGCTTCAGATAGGAATCGTCGCAGGGAAGTTGGAGCAGGAATACGGAACCGTTGCTCGAACTCTGTTCCACGATTAGCCGCCCTTTGTGAAGTTCTGCAAGACGGCGGGCCAGGTGAAGGCCGATGCCGGTACCCATTTTTGAAATGTTGTGCTCGGTCGGTATCTGGTAAAACCGTTCGAAGATAGTTTCCTGATATTCTTTCGGAATACCTATTCCGGAATCCGACACTCTGATACACAACTGGTTGTCCTCGATGTTGGCACGAAGAGATATGTGCCCTTTGGCAGGCGTATACTTGAACGCATTGGAAAGGATATTGAAAATGACCTTGTCGATTTTGTCGTGGTCGATCCATAATTCCGGCATGGGGTCGTCGGTAATCAGCTGATAGTCGATTTCCTTTTCTTTGGCAATTTCCGCGAATGAATTGTAGATGGTGGTCAGGAAGGCTTTTATGTCCGTCTTTTCGGCTTTCAGCGTAACTTCCGATTTGTCGAGTTTACGTAGTTCCATCACCTGGTTGACCAGGCGGAGGATACGTTTCCCGTTCTGGTCGATCATTTCGAATATGTGCTTGTCTTCCTGGTTCTTTGTCTGTTTGATGAGTTGCTCAATCGGGCTCAGAATCAAGGTAAGCGGAGTACGGATTTCGTGTGAAATGTCGGTGAAGAACTGGATTTTTGATTCCATAATCTTCTTGTCGTTTTCCTTGACCAGGTCATCGTGCTTGCGTTGAAGCTCTTTCCTGACATATCGCAGGGTGGCATAGGCTATTGCAACGACAAGGAGAAAGTAGATGACCTTTGCCCACCACGTCAGCCAGAATGGGGGAGTGATGACGATTGTTAGCGAGCGTTCCAGTTCACGGCCGCCCGGAAGGCTTGCCTTTATACGCAGGATGTATTCGCCCGGTTTCAGGTTCGTATAAGTGACAAGGCGAGATTTGAGCGACTGCTCTTTCCATGTCTGGTCGAAATTTTCGAGCATGACCTGATAAGTCACCCGTTCCGGCGAATTGTATTCGATGCAGGAATATCCGATGGAAAAATTCTTCACGTCGTAGCGCAAATAGATTTTGTCGCAGGCGTTCAGTGCTTTGGTCAGAATTCCGTCGTCGCTGATTTTTACAGGGTCGTTGTAGATATACAGGTCTGTCAGCACGAGATTTAGCAGGTCGTTGGTGTTCTCGGAATTAAAGGGAACAAAAGTAGTCACACCGTTTATTCCGCCGAAGAACATCTTGCCGTCTTTGGCCTCAAAGCTTGCACCTCTGCGGAATTCGTTGCTTGCTATTCCGTCGGTGGTAAAGAAGTTGGTGAAGAGTTTGGCGGTGGTGTCATATTTCGACAGTCCGTTGCAGGTGCTTATCCACAGATTGTTGTTGTGGTCGATTTCAATACTGTAGATGGTGGAGTTGGGCAACCCGTTTTTCTCCGTGTAGACTTTCGTTTCGCCTTTCGGACTGATTGAGGTCAGTCCTTCCTTGGTCCCTATCCATATATTGCCGAAAGAATCCTGCTTGATGGAGTATATCGAATTGTTTGGCAGTTTGCCGTTGGACGTGTTGTAGTCGGTGAATTTTCTGGTTTTCAGGTTATAGCAGCTGATGCCTGCATCGCTTGTGCCAATCCAGGCGGTACTGTTCTTGTCGATGAGGATAGCCTGGATGGAATTGCTGAGAATTTGCCCGCGTGACTTCATTAAATTGTATTGGAAGAAATCGGCCTGTTTTGTCTGCGGGTCAAAAATCACCAGTCCGTCCTGGTTGGTACCGATCCAGATTTTTTTGTCAGGTCCTTCATAGAGTACATTGATGTCCTTTACCTCTATTCCTTTGTGTGAAAGGTCAATATGCTCAAACGAATCACTGCCGGGGTTGTATTTGAACAAACCGTACAGGAAGCTGGCGGCCCATACGTTCCGGTTGCTGTCCTCAATGATGGACAGGATGCTTTTTGCACGCAGGCTGCTGCCGTGGTAATGCTTCTTGACTGTCCTGTTTTGGTCGAGCCGGTAAATCCCGTCACCGTCCGTTCCGATCCAGATGTCGCCGTTGTGGTCGTTCATCACGGAAAGAGCGCATTCCGTTCCAATGCTTTGTGAAGGGTTGAACGGATTGTACCAGATGTTTTTGAACTTGTTCGGGTTGGGAGGAATCATCATCACACCTTTCTGATAGATGGCTACCCAGATGTTGCCCTGCTTGTCTTCAAATATGTCGTGGATTTTCAGGTGGTTACAGTCCATGTTTTGAAGATTTGTCTGATAGGTGTAGATTTTCTGGCTTTTAAAATCGTAGTATTTCAGTCCGGCTCCGTCCGTTCCGATCCAGATGTTTTTCTTGCTGTCGTTGGAGAGTACGTAGACATTGTCATCGCATTGGATATAGTTTCTTGTAAAGGAGTTGGTCGTATAGTCATACATGTCAATTCCACCGTCGATGGTGCCTACAAGAATATTTCCGCTGGGAGCCTCTACGATAGAGTATATCTTGTTGCTCGACAGCGATTTTTCATTGTTGGGGTCATGACGGTAGGAGGTAATGGTATGGGTGTTTGTATTGAGGATGCTGATGCCGTTGTCCTGCGAACCTATCCAGATGTTTCCGAATCTGTCTTCAAACAGGACATTGATTTTGTTGCTGCAAATATTGCTGTTGGTGTTGAGGTAGTATATCGGTTCGCGGGTTCCGCTTTTCAGGCAAACGATGCCCGAACGGCTTGTCGAGAACCAGATGTTGCCTTTTGAGTCTTCAATGATGGAACTGATGTAGTTGAAGCTTGTGATGTGGGGATAGGCCAGCTTGATGGATTCAAACCTTTCCGTTGTTTTGTCGAATCGCTGTATTCCGTCGGCTGTTCCAATCCACAGGTATCCTTCCCGGTCTTCCGTCACGGTCAGTACGGAATTGCTGACGAGTGAGGTGCTGTCACCGGCGTGGTGGTAGTAGGTCGTGATGTTTTGTCCGTCGAACTTGTTGAGCCCGTATTCGCTACAAACCCAAATGAAACCTTCACTGTCCTGATATATATTATTGATATGGCTGTTGGAGAAGGTATAGAATTTCTCGGAATTTGCTCTTGCAAATAAAGTGCAAACGAGAAGGATAAGCGGTAATATGAATTTAAAGCGTCTCATTTTGTCAATTGCTCAATGAAAACTGATTTTAAGGATATGTATAGTTTGTTTATGGTTATGTTGCCTTAATTCGCAACTATAGTGCAAATATATGTATTAATCTACATATGAAAAGGCTGTTCTACAATTGTGAAATAGAATGCGACATAAATGCAACTATGCGAGCAAGATTGAAAACTTGAAAATTTTTTATGAAAATGATATTGGAATGTGTTTTCTAATTTTGTAGTGTGAAAGCGAAAACAAACTAACCATAAACCTTAAAAATTAAAATTATGACTAAAAATTTGACGACAGGCAAATCTCTCAAATTTTGGCAAGTTTTGCTGACCGTGTGCCTTGCGTTATTTTTCACTTTTCCGATGTATGCGCAGGGCGTACATGTAAGCGGACAAGTGCTCGACGGGAACGAACCGCTGGCCGGTGCGACCGTAGTTGAAAAGGGAACGAACAATGCGACCATGACAGATGCTGACGGGCGATATTCGCTGACAGTCGGTGCGAATGCCGTGCTCTCTGTTTCTTACATCGGTTACCGGACTGCAGAGGAACGGGTGAACGGCAGGAAAAATGTCGTGTTTCTGATGCAAGTCGAATCCAACGAATTGGATGAAGTCGTAGCCATCGGTTATGGCGTTCAAAAGAAAAAATTGGTCACCGGAGCTACTGTGCAGGTGAAAGGTGACGATCTGGTGAAACTGAATACCGTTAGCCCGCTTGGTGCTCTTCAAAGTAAAGCTCCGGGTGTGAACATCGTTAAGAACAGTGGTAAGCCAGGTGACGGTTTTAAAGTCAATATCCGTGGTTTGGGTACAATCTACAATTCCTCACCTCTATATATTATAGACGGTGTGCCCAATGGGGATATCAATTTGCTGAATCCGAATGACATTGAAAGCATCGATGTGTTGAAGGATGCTGCATCGGCCGCCATTTACGGTGCGCGTGCTGCCAACGGTGTTATCTTGATTACTACCAAGCAGGGTAAGAAAGGCAAGCCTGACATTCAGTATGATTTTTATTATGGCTGGCAGTCAATTCCAAAGACGGTGACTCCGTTGAACGCTCAGCAATATGTTGAAATGTTGGGCCGTACAGGTTTGACAGACGATGAAATCGCTGCTGCAGTGCCTATGTGGGACCAAATTCAGTCGGGCGAGTGGACAGGTACCAATTGGCTCGATGCCATGAAGAATGACAATGCCGGACAACAAAGCCACTCTCTTTCCATCGCCGGCGGTAGCGACCGTTCCACATATTCGTTAGGTTTCTCCTATATTTCGCAGGAACCGACCATCGGTGTGAACCGCGACGACGTGAAGCAAGAATATGAAAGATACACGGCTCGAATCAATTCGGAATATTCGCTGATTAAACACAACGACCGTGATATCTTGAAATTTGGTGAAACCTTGACAATGGCATTTGTCAACAGTACAGGTATGAACCAGGGTACGGGCAATATGTATTGGAACGATGTGCGCAACGCACTTACTGCAAGCCCGTTGTTCCCGGTTTACGAAAGTGAGGACAAATTCGGATGGCCGGTTTTGCTGGATACTGACGAAACAAACCCGATCGCTGAAATGTATTACCTCCGTTCATTTGTGAACAGCCGCAACTATTCAGCACGTGGTAACTTGTATTTGATTTTGGAACCGATCAAAAATTTGCGTTTCAAGAGTACGTTCGGTTATGCTTACAACGGATGGAACAGTAGAGAATATGTTCCGGAATATCAGTTGAACGAAAAATCATACGCTAAGACCGACCGTGTATCTCAGGGTGCCGGTAACGGTTTGCAATGGAGCTGGGACAATACGTTGTCATACGACTTTACTCTGTTTGACAAACACGACTTTAATGTACTTATCGGTACTTCCATGGAAAAATGGGGCTTGGGTGCCGACGTCAACGGTACTAACCGTGATTCGGAATTCTCTGATTTCGAACATGCTTATCTGAGCAATGTCAAGACGGTTTCTTCTGAGTATACATCTGTATCGGGTGCTCCTTGGGAAATCGGATCACTTGTGTCATTCTTTGGCCGTCTCAATTATGATTATGAAGGACGTTACATGGCATCTGTCGTTATGCGTGGTGATGGTTCCTCTAACTTTGCCCGCGGACATCGTTGGGGATTCTTCCCATCCTTCTCTGCCGGCTGGAATTTGGCTCAGGAAAATTTCATGGAAGGTACTCGCGACTACCTCGACATGTTGAAGTTGAGAGCAAGCTGGGGTGAAAACGGTAACAACCGTATCCCGACTTTCCGCTATTTGTCAACGATAGCTTTCGGTACTGCTTCCAATGCCGCCTGGTACTATTTTGGAACGGACAAGTCAGTTCCTACCATCGGTGCATATCCTGATTTGATTGCCAATGAAGATTTGAAATGGGAAACATCCCGTCAGGTTGACGTCGGTGTCGATATCCAGATGTTGGGCAACCGTTTGGGCTTTGCTTTCGACTGGTATAACAAGAAAACTTTGGACTGGCTGGTTCAGCCGACCGGTTTGGGTATCTGGGGAACAGGTTCACCTTACATCAACGGTGGTGACATTGAAAACAAAGGTGTTGAATTTTCGATTAGCTGGAACGACAATATCGGTGATTTCAGCTACGGTGTTTCTGCCAATCTGTCCCACAATAAGAATAAGGTGCTCCGCATTGCTAATGGCGATGGCTTGATTCAGGGTACAAGCGGTATCCTTGCTCAAAATACAACTTCTTTCTATCGTGCAGAAGAAGGTTTTCCGTTGGGATATTTCTATGGCTACAAAACTGCCGGCATTTTCCAGAACGAGGAACAAATACAGAATTACATCAGCCCGAAAACCGGCGAACCGATTATGCCGTCGGCAAAACCCGGTGACGTGATTTTCCAGGATTTGGACAATGACGGAACGATTACAACCGATGATAGAACCATGATTGGTAACCCGTATCCGGATGTGACTTATGGCGTTTCGTTGAACCTTGCCTACAAGGGCTTCGATTTCCTTATTAACGGTTACGGCGTAGCCGGCAATCAGATTGCCCGTTCATACAGAAGTGGAACAGACAAGCCTTACGACAACTATATTACTGATGATTATCTGAACAGCTGGCACGGCGAAGGCACTTCCAACCGTATACCGGCCATCAACGGTTCAGCCATCAACTGGCAGTACATTTCTGACCTCTATATTGAGGACGGTGATTATTTCCGAATCACCAACATCACCCTTGGCTATGATTTCAAGAAGGTGTTCAAACAGTTGCCGTTGCAGCAATTGAGAATCTATGCTTCAGTAACGAATCCGTTTACGTTTACCAAATACACCGGAATGGATCCGGAAGTCGGTTACGGAGGTGGTGACTCTTGGGCTTCAGGCATTGACTTGGGCTATTATCCGGGATCACGTACTTATATGATTGGTTTGGGCATTAAATATTAATTATCAATATCGTAATTCATTATGAAAAAAATATTATCCGCTCTGCTTTTGTGCAGCGCATTGTGTGGCTGTGAAGATTTTCTCGACAGCGAGAATCTTACCAAAAAGGACACAAGCAACTATCCGGAGACGACATCTGACGCCGACCAGTTGCTGACAGGTGTGTATTCGATTGTCGGACGTATCGAACCGTTGTGCTCTCCGTATTTCGTATCGGAACTGATGTCGGACGACTGCTTCGGCGGTGGTGACCAAAACGACTTGTCGTGCAAGGCCATTGACCAGTTTAAAAAGTCGAGCAACGATATGTTCAGAAATGGCTGGCGCGCACATTATTTTGGTGTGTTCCGAAGCAATTTCCTGATTTCCGAGCTTGATAATATCCAATGGGACAGTGAAGAGGACCGTGAAAGCATTGAAGGTCAGGTCCGTTATCTGCGTGCTCACTTCTATTTTGAAATGTCGAAGCTCTGGGGTGAAGTTCCCTTGGTAACAACTCCTGACGCTGTCAATATCCCGAAAACTCCGGCTGCTGAAACTTATGCCCTGATTGCTTCCGACTTGAAGAAAGCTATCGAATTGCTCCCGTCACAACGCATCCAGGAAATGCCGACATCGGATCTGGGCCGTGTGACAAAATGGGCGGCTGAAGCCTTGATGGCACGTGTATTCCTGTTCTATACAGGTTATTATCAAAAGGAATCGCTTCCTTTGACTGAAGGAGGTGAGGTTACCCGTCAGGATGTGATTAATTGGATTGTAGACTGTATTGAAAACAGTGGTCACGACTTGGTGCCTGATTTCCGTAATCTTTGGCCGTATTCCTATGTGCAGGACTACAAGTACACTGCTGACAACGGTTTGTCATGGGCCGGTGACGGTAACATTGAAACGGTGTTTGCCGTAAAATATTCAACACTTGGTAACTGGGATTCTACTTCTCAAAAGTGCAATCAGTACTGTCTGTATTATGGCTTGAGAGGTCAGTCCAACTATGTTTATACTTTCCCGTTCGGACAAGGATGGGGCATGGGTACTGTCAATCCGAAACTTTGGGAAGATTGGGATGATAACGATATCCGTAAGAAAGCGTCGATTCTCGACTGTACCGACCGTTCTGAATTCCGTCTGTACGTGAAAGGCGGCGGCAACCTGATGGACGAAACTTATTACATGAATAAGAAAATGACTCCTATCAATGTCTATACGGATGCGACCAAATCCAATGTCGTAAACTACAGTAACGAACTTTATGGAATGACAGAAACCAACTTCCAGTTGAACAACACGCAGGATTGTGTGACAATGCGTTTCGCCGATGTACTGTTGATGGCAGCCGAACTTGGTGCTCCGAATGCTCAGGCATATCTGGACCGTGTGCGTAGCCGCGTTAATTTGCCTTCCGTACCTGCAACGCTGGAAAACATCAAGAAGGAACGCCGCTTCGAACTTGCATTCGAAGGCGTACGCTATTACGACTTGTTGCGTTGGCATGATTGGGATGTCATTACGGAAAACCAGACTGACATTCAGGTTTATAATAGAAAAGTTCCACAGAAAAAGACCGTTACATTCCGACCGGAAACTGGCGGATTCGTTCAAATTCCTGAAACTGAAATTGAACTTTCACAGGGTGTATTGACACAGAATCCGGGTTGGGAAGGTTCTGATAACTATTATGAATAACAGATGATTTGAGCTATGAAAAAGTGGGGTATTCACAAATGGGGCATTCTGTTTTTCGCCGCAGCCATGATTTGTTTCGGCTGCGACATGCAGAAAAACGGTTCGAGCCATGATTATGAATTGAATTCGGACGGTTTGCGCGATTTCTTGAGTAAAACGGCTCAGCGCGGCATCATGTTGGGACATCAGGACGATCTTGCCTATGGCAATGTCTGGAACGATATTCCCGGCGCTTCCGATGTGAAGTTCGTGTGTGGTGACTATCCCGCTGTTTTTGGTTGCGATATTGGTGGTTATGAAACGGGAGGAAAACTGAGCGTCGACTCGTTGTCGTTCGATAAGATTCGAAAGTGCATGGTCGAGGCTGAAAAATTGGGGGGCATTTCAGTGGTTCGCTGGAGTGCTTCCCTCCCAACCGTTTTTTCCGATAAAAAAGCTGATTTGGTGCAACTGCTTCCCGGCGGTAAGGCTCATGCAGTTTTCAAATCGTATCTGGATTCTGTTGCATCATTTTTTAATAGTTTGAAGGATGAAGAGGGACGCACTTTTTCTGCGATATTCCAGCCGTTCTACTGTCCGAATGATTCGGCTCACTGGTGGTTTGAAGCGGAGGATTCCCCTCAAGTTTTTCGGGAAGTGTGGAAGTACACGTGTGTATATCTGAAAAAAGAAAAGAAGGTTCACAACATTCTTTTTGCCTTTTCCATGAAAGCTCCGGTTTCTGCGGAAATGTTGATGAATTACTATCCTGGTGATGAGTATGTCGACATTGTCGGTTTCGATTATTTCTACGATCCCGACGTGATGACAGTTGAGGAGTATTCAGCAGAATTGAAAAACAGTTCTTGTGTTGTGGCAGGGTATCAAAAATCCACATTACTTTACCCAATATGTAATGTCTGCAATCGAAGATGTACCACTTAGTTATATATTATTCTGGAAAAATTCATCGAAAACCGAAACATATTACCATATCCCTGTCAAGGGTCATCCCTCGGCCGACGACTTTGTGGAATTTGTCAAAAACCCAAAAATTCTGACAGTCTCGGATTTGACAGGTGAAAATTTATAAAACTATAGAATGAAGAAAATCGTATTTGCTCTGTCGTTGGTATTGGCGTCAACTGTAGTTGCGAAGGAAACGCCGGTATATTTGGATGACAGTAAGCCTATTGAAGAAAGAGTCGAGGATGCTTTGTCAAGAATGACGCTCGATGAAAAAATTGCATTTTGTCATGCTCAGTCAAAGTTCAGCACGCCGGGATGTCCGCGTTTGGGAATCCCAGAAATCTGGATGAGCGACGGGCCTCATGGAGTCAGAATGGAATTTGACTGGGACGACTGGACTCACGCCGGATGGACCAACGATTCCTGTACAGCCATGCCTGCTTTGACTTGTCTGGCCGCTTCTTTCAATCCGGAGCTGGCGTTTGAGTATGGCAACGTCGTTGGTGAGGAAGCAAGGTTCCGGAAGAAGGATATTATTCTCGGACCGGGCGTCAATATTTACAGGACACCATTGAGCGGCCGTAATTTTGAATACATGGGTGAAGACCCTTATCTTTCGTCAACATTGGTCGTGCCCTACGTTAAGGGACTTCAGCAGAACGGTGTGGCTGCCTGCGTAAAGCATTTTGCGTTGAACAATCAGGAAAAATGGCGTGACTATATTAATGTGGAAGTGAGCGACCGTGCGCTCAATGAAATTTATCTGCCGGCTTTCAAGGCCGCCGTAACAAAAGGCGGCGTCTGGGCCATCATGGGGTCGTACAACAAATTCAGACATCAGTTCTGCTCTCACAACGACACCCTGATTAACAAGATACTGAAAGGTGATTGGAAGTTTGACGGTGTTGTGGTTACCGACTGGGGTTCAGCCCACGACACCTATGAAGCCGCCATGAACGGACTTGACATTGAGATGGGTTCATGGACCAACGGTTTGACATGGGGAGTAAGCTCCGCCTACAACAATTACTACATGGCGGAACCGTTGAAAAAGAAAATTATTGCCGGCGAAATTCCAGAGTCGGTACTTGATGAAAAAGTACGCCGGATTTTGAGATTATGTTTCCGTACCAACATGAACCGTTTCCGTCCGTTCGGTTCATTTCAGACGGAAGAACATGCACAGGTGGCACAAAAAGTGGCCGAAGAAGGAATTGTGCTGTTGAAAAACGAAAAAAATATACTGCCGATTGTCAAGGGAAAATATAAGAAAATTGCCGTCATCGGTGAAAATGCCGTAAAGCAGCTGACTGAAGGTGGAGGCTCGTCGGAACTGAAGCCGAAAGTGGTCATTTCTCCATTGCAGGGCATGAAGGACTGCTATGGCGACGCTGTGGAGTTCAGCCTGGGATATGCTTCGGGTGCTCCCAATTACAGCAACGAACTGCCTTCGGGA
>OHSQ01000571.1_pt1 | contig 16594 bp, 12 predicted proteins | sample 1578661 | NCBI WGS metagenome assembly OHSQ01 (sample SAMEA3879534, study PRJEB24766) | human gut metagenome | biome: human-associated habitat; feature: feces | place: USA | collected 1985/1987 | reverse complement strand
ACTATCAGGACGGCCTTGGGTGGCTGCCCTTCGAGGCTACGCCCACCTATTTCTCCGCCATGGAAAAGGCGGAGCAGTATCAGAACATTTCCGGTCTGGTGGGACAGGCGCCGCTGGACTATACGGCGGACAATCTGGATGACGCGGAGCTGGAAAACCCGGCGGCGGAGGCGCTGCGCGAGTTCTGGCTCAAGCACCGGCTGACCATTCTGCTGACGCTGGCGGTCCTGCTGGCGGCGGGCATGGTGGGCCTGCTGATCGGCTGGCTCATCTTCGAGCGGCGCAGGACGAAAAAGCGGAAGGAAGGCTTTTTCGGCGCAGACGCGGCGGCATCCATCGACGCCATTTTCCGATACATGATGGACGTGCTGCGCGCCCGCGGCATGGCAGCGAAGAACTGCCCGCCGGCGGACTATGTATCCTACATGGACGAGGATCTGCGGGAGGAATATCTGGCGGCAGCCAAGCTGTGGCAGGAGGCCCGGTTCAGAGGTAAGCCCATGCAGGAGCTGCAGCGCCGGCGGGTATTGCGCCTGAAGGACGAGATATGGGAACGCACCTGGCATAGCGCCAGCCTGAAGGAACGGCTGCGGCTGAAATACGTGGAGTTCCTGTAAGAGAAGGGAGAAACTGATATGAAAGTATGGAAAAGAACGCTGCCGGCATGGCTGCTGATACTGGTCATGCTGCTGACCGCCTGCGGGACGCCGTCCCAGTCCGCCCAGCCGGACAGCACAGAAGGTTGGCGCAAGGTCTATGAGGAGACCGGCGCCTATTTGCAGGCGCAGGCCGCGCCCTCGGTGGGTTCCATCGGCGGCGAATGGGCGGTGATCGGCCTGAGCCGTGCAGGACTTCTCAGCGACGCGGCGGCACAGAGCTATGAGCAGGCGGCGGAGGACTATGTCAAGCAGGCCGGTTCCGTGCGGCTGCACCACGCGAAATCCACCGAGAACTCCCGCACCATCCTGGGCCTGACGGCCGCAGGCTGCGATGCCGCCAACGTGGCGGGCGTGGACCTGACGGCGGGCCTGAGCGATATGACCTTCGTCCGTGCCCAGGGTCTCAACGGCCCCATCTGGGCGCTGATCGCTCTGGACTGCGGGGCTTACGATATCCCGCAGTGCGCCGACGGCGAGGAGCAGACCACCCGCGAAGGCCTGGTGGCGGAGATCCTGTCCGCCCAGTGCGCCGATGGCGGCTGGACTCTGATGGGCGACGTTTCCGACGTGGACATGACCGCCATGGCTTTGACGGCTCTGGCATCTTATCAGGAAGATGCTGAAGTCAAGACCGCAGTTGACGCGGCGCTGACCTATCTGTCCGATGCCCAGCAGGCCGATGGCGGCTTCATGAGCTGGGGCGAGAGCAACAGCGAGTCCTGTGCGCAGGTGATCGTGGCCCTGACGGCGTTGGGCATCGACCCCGCATCGGATGAGCGCTTCCTGAAGGACGGCGCGTCCCCGTTGGACGGCCTGTGTGCCTTTGCCTGCACCGGCGGCGGTTTTCGCCACAGCGCCCGGCAGACGAAGCCGGATGGCATGGCCACGGAGCAGGGCTTCTACGCACTGGTCGCCTACGACCGCTTCCGGCAGGGCCAGACACGCCTGTTCGACATGACGGACATCGCATGATGCGGCACACCGCCGGTCCCCGCAGGGGCCGGCGTGTTTTTTTATGTGCCGTGATTGCATAAGCACACGCTTTATGGTATGCTGAAAGTATCCGATGGGGCGAAACAGGGGAGCGCCCCCAAATTGCAGAAAAAGGAGAAAGACTATGGGACTTATCAGAGCGGCGATGGGCGCGGCCGGCGGTACGCTGGCTGACCAGTGGAAGGAATATTTTTATTGTGACGCCATTCCCGAGAACGTGCTGGCGGTAAAGGGACAGAAAAAGACCACCCGACGCTCCAGCAACCGTCACGGCGATGACAACGTCATCACCGACGGCTCCGTCATCGCGGTGGCGGACGGCCAGTGCATGCTCATCGTGGACCAGGGCAAGATCGTGGACATGTGCGCCGAGACCGGCGAGTATACCTACGACATGTCCTCGGAGCCGTCCCTGTTCTGCGGCAGTCTGGGCCAGGGCCTGAAGAACATGTTCGGCACCATGGCCAACCGCTTTACCTTCGGCGGCGAGGCCCCCAAGGATCAGCGCATCTACTACTTCAACACCAAGGAGCTGACGGGCAACAAGTACGGCACGCCCAGTCCCGTTCCCTTCCGCGTGGTGGACCAGCGCGCTGGCATTGATCTCGATATCGGCATCCGCTGCTTCGGCGAGTACAGCATCCGGCTGAAAAACCCGCTGCTGTTCTACACCAACGTCTGCGGCAACGTCAGCGAGGACTACACCCGCGACCGGCTGGACGGACAGCTCAAGACCGAGTTACTTACCGCGCTTCAGCCCGCGTTTGCAAAAATCTCCGACATGGGCATCCGCTATTCTGCGCTCCCCGGACATACGATGGAGCTGGCGGACGCGCTGAATGAAGTGCTGTCTGGCAAGTGGCGCAACTTGCGCGGCCTTGAAATCGTATCGTTCGGCGTATCCAGCGTGAAGGCGAGCGAAGAAGACGAGCAGATGCTGAAAGAAATGCAGCGCAACGCGGCATTTATGGATCCGACAAGAGCGGCTGCACATCTGGTCGGCGCGCAGGCGGCAGCGATGCAGTCGGCCGCGTCCAATCAGGGCGCAGGCCCCGCGATGGCGTTCATGGGCATGAATATGGCGGGCCAGATGGGCGGCATGAACGCGCAGGGGCTTTATCAGATGGGCGCGCAGCAGCAAGCACAGCAGCCCGCTCCCGCAGCACCGGCAGCGCCCGCGAACGGTTGGACGTGCAGCTGCGGACAAAGCGGTATCACCGGCAATTTCTGCCCGAACTGCGGCAGCAAAAAGCCGGAGCCGAAGCCGGCGGCAGGAAGCTGGAAATGCCCGCAGTGCGGCGCGACGGCAACCGGAAAGTTCTGCCCCGAATGCGGCACAAAAAAGCCAGAAGTACAGGCAGACGGCTGGACGTGCAGCTGCGGCGCGGTGAATAAGGGCAAGTTCTGCGCCGAATGCGGCAAACCCAAGCCGGCCGGTGTCCCGCAGTATAAGTGCGACAAATGCGGCTGGGAACCGGCTGATCCGGCACATCCGCCGAAGTTCTGCCCCGAGTGCGGCGATCCGTTTGACGACGGCGATTTGAAGTGAGAAAAGCATTGAAAATTGCTCTGATCATCGTCTCTGTGATCGCATTTATCACACTGGCAGGCGTTTTACTGTACAGGTTTTTTATCGGAAGCCGGATTCAAGATGAAGGCAGAATGGAAAACCCGGATGCGTACAGGGCTGGAAAGGACCTGGTGGAATTTGAGTGGCGGCAGAACCATAGGAATTACTACAGCAGCTTTTCACTGAAATTTTATCAGGAGAACGATATGCCGCTGCTGACCGGCTGGTTCCCAAGCCAATCCGGCGGCGACGAGATAAGAGAAAGCCAGACGGATGCATTTTCCAACCCGATTCCCTGGCAGCTCACGTGGGTACAGTGGTTTGCGCTTCAGAATGTGCTGGCAGAGTCGGATCTTCCGGCGTACAGAAAACCGTCTTCTGACAGCTATGATGAAGTTGACAGCGAGATCCGGATCGTTTGGCGCACCGATGACGGGGATGAGGCCCAAACGCTCAGCGGCAGCCATGCGGAGGCACTGGAGGCCTTGGTTCTGGGTATTGCCGAGGAAGCGTATGCTGCATCCAAGCTTGAAACAGAGCAGCGTGAGGTGCGCGAAACAGCAGAGTTGGTCGGAATTTACTGGGAGCAAACCGCCTCGTCTGCGCGTGACTGCTTCAGCTTCCTTCTCGATGAGCGGACGCTGCCATCCCGAGCGGAGAAGCAGATGCTTTTCTCCTACCGGTATCAGGATGGCGACGGTAAGCCTATTTTCAGGCAGGACATCGCCGTCGAGCCGGAGAAGGCGCAGGCGTGCTTCAGCAGCATCGGACAAGAGCTTCGTGCGCTGGATCTTCCGGTCTACCACCCCAGCGCCAGCCCGGATGGCGCGGAGAATAGCTGCATCTGCGCGACATGGCAAGACGGCAGCGAGGTTTTCACAAACAACTACTGCGGCGATCGTGCACAGAGCATCTTTAACCTTCTGGCAGCGTTTGCCGAGGAAACAGAGGCCGGGATTTTCTCAAGACCTGCGCCGGACGGCGGATGGAAATGTCCGGCGTGCGGGATGCCGAATGGCAGTAGCGTATTTTGCGCAGAGTGCGGAGCCAGACGCCCTGCGGAATAAAAAAGCAAACAACAAGGAAGCGAGGAGGATTTATTATGAATGGACACAAGTTTTTGAAGGTCACTGGCATTCTGATGATCATTGCCGCTGTATTTTCCATCATAGCGGGTGTGTTCGTCGGCGGACTGGGTGCATTGGCGGCAGGACTCGGCGCAGCATCTGGTCTGACATTTGCCTACTGGGCAGCGCTGTTTCTGACACTGATCGGAGGGATTTGCCAGCTGATCGCCGGCATCAAGGGCGTCAGGCACAGCAAGCGCAGCGAAAAAGCAGGCGGGCTCATCGTATGGGGCGCAATCGTGGCTGTATTCAGCGTCCTGAGCGTCGTGATGAATCTGGTCAACGGCAGCGAGTTTAACGTCACAAGTGTTCTGACGGGCGTGGCCGTTCCGGCTTTGTACATCTACGGCGCGGTGCTCAATTCCAAGGCAGATGCACAGTACGCTGCATAGTTTGAGAAGCAAATACAAAGGAGATTGATACATATATGGGACTGTTCGATAAGAAATATTGCGATATTTGCGGAGAAAAGATCGGCTTACTTGGCAACCGCAAGCTGGAAAACGGGAATCTCTGCAAAAACTGCGCCAAAAAGCTCTCCCCGTGGTTCTCCGACCGGCGCAACAGCACCGTCGAAGAAATCAGGGCACAGCTTACCTACCGGGAGGAGAATCAGGAAAAGGTCGCAGCATTCCATACGACCAGAACGCTCGGCACGAACACCAAGGTGCTTCTGGACGAGGACGCGGGAAAGTTTATGGTAACAAGAGCAAGAGATCTGCAAGAGGCAAACCCGGATGTTCTGGACTTTGCAGACGTGACCGGCTGCAATCTTGATATTGACGAGAGCCGTTCGGAACTCAAGCGCGAGGATAAGGACGGCAAGGAGGTCAGCTACAATCCGCCGCGCTATGAATACTCCTATGACTTCTACATCACCATATTCGTCAACAACCCCTACTTTGACGAAATACGCTTCCAGCTCAACTCCAGTTCCGTGGACATTACGCCGCCGCCTGCAATGCGTCCGGGCATGACCGCCCGGTGCAATCCGGAAACCAATGTCGAGTACCGCAATTATAGAAAGCTCGGCGAGGAGATCCGGCAGGTGCTGACGCAGGTACGAAAAGATGTGCGTGAGAAGATCGAGCAGGCCGCCGCGCCCAAGATGGCAGTCACCTGCCCCTACTGCGGCGCAACCACCACGCCGGATGCAAGCGGCTGCTGTGAATACTGCGGCGGCGCGGTGAACGGCTGAACCATCCATCAAACGACGATTTAGAAAGAAGGACTTAAAAATGAGAAAGTATGTAGCATTACTCCTGATTGCAGCTGCACTCCTGACGCTTGCCGCCTGCGGCAGTAAGGATGCGCTGGCCGGAACATGGTCTGCTGATCTCGGAGAAGACGGTGTGATCACATGGACATTCAACGGAAAAGGTAAATGCACCATGGAGAATGCGTACATGAAGCAGAACGGCACCTATACCATTGACGGCGACCAGCTCACGGTAACGCTGGAGGCATGGAGTGAACCGTCTACTTACACGTTCTCCGTGGATGGCAGCAGCCTTACCATGAATGAGAACTCCGGCTACGGCATCAGCGGCACTTTTACGAAAAAATAAGCCGCATAGAAGCACAATACGTATCAGCCACCCACCGGACTTTAGAAAGGAGAAAACTATGGATAACCTGACTGGCAGCATGAAAGATGTCGCATTCGCGACCAGCCCCCGTGAATTTGATCTTTCCTATTCCACCACACTGGAAGAGATCATGGAGAAGCTCAATGCCCGCCGGACGGCGTTCCAGATGCCGTTCCAGATCAAGGGCGGCATTCCCGGTCAACGCATCTCGTTCGAGAAAGAACCGAATGTGGACGTTGGCCTCTGGCTTTTCCTCAAGGACGGCACACACATCCGGATCCAGCCGGTCATTACGGAGGCCAAGATGTCGGTTGGCGGTATGCGCGTTGATAAGAACAGTGCATTGCGCAAGGGCCTCAAGGGTGCGACAGTCGGCCTTGCAACGGAGCGTGGCGCCTATATCGACACCGTGACTGAAACCGTGAAGAAGATTTTGAACGGTGAGGAAGTAGAGGACTATGTCGCGCCGGAGGTTCCGGTCGAAACGAAGGACTGGCTGACAACGTTCCTGCTCTGCCTCTTCCTTGGCGGCCTCGGCGTCCACCGCTACTATGTTGGCAAGATCGGCACGGGTATTCTTTATACGCTGACGGCAGGTCTGTTCGGCATCGGGTACCTTGTTGACTTTATCAAGATTCTCTGCGGCAAGTTCACCGACAAGGATGGGAATCTTATCCAGCGTGAAAAGAAATAAGGAAAGCAAAATGTCTCAGGGATGCACTGTTGTTTTTGCCGGAATGATATGTTATTTTCTGTTGATCGGCAGATTTGTGCATCCCTGAAGGATATTGGGAGGGAATTATGAAACAGACGAAGACCAAGCTTCTATGCCTGCTTCTTACGGCGCTGATGCTGCTCAGCAGCCTTACCGCCTGCGGCAAAGATAAGGCGAAAGACTCCAATTTGATCAAGCTCGGTGACTATGAGCTGCTCTACAAGGGTGCGTGCATCATGGAAGATTCGGACGGAAGTGACGCGATCGTTCTGACACTGGACTTCACAAACAACGGCAAGGAGAATGCGTCGTATCTTTGGAGCGTCGATGAAACGCTCATGCAAAACGGCGTAGAACTGGAAGCTGCAACCGTCTTTGCCGACTACGACACCTTTGAAACCGTGATAGAAGGCCAGTTTACAGACGTCGCTCCGGGCGCAACGGTGGAAGTCCGGACAGCATATCTGCTTCAGGACACGACCAGTCCAGTCGAGGCAACCTTCGAGCAGTTCCTCGGCAAGAAAAGCGGCAAGATCACCATTGACCCATCCTCACTGAATCGTGAGACTCCCGCAGCTGATACGACCGGCGATGAACCGCCCGTTGACAGCACGCTGACCTCCGATCCAGCCGAGACTGGCGATGCACTGCTCGACTGGTGGAACGGCGAATGGTACGGCTGGTGGAAGATGAGCGGCTGTTATGGCTACTACGAGAGCATGGAGGGAAAATGGTGGGATGTCTGCGGCGTCATTGACATCGGCACGGACTACACTGGCACGATCACGCTTTGGGACGAGGACTACACGAGGTCCGAACCCATGGCTTCCGCGCAGGTCAGTCTGAGCGAAGCCGGAACCGGCGAGCACGGCACGGTGATGTCCGAGGGCGGCTGGTTCACAAACGTGGCCCTGGAGCATGCCGACTGGATCGTTGATCCCGCGCTGTTGGACTATGACGACATGATCTGGATCAGCGGCGACTATGAAGATGGCGATGACGAGTTCCACTACGACATCTATCTGCGCCCGTGGGGGCTCTATTGGGATGACATGGAGGAAGATACATATCCCTACCGCTATACCGACTGGTATCTGCCTCTGATTGACGCAGGCAAGTCCATGCCGGATGCCATCGGAGAAAATGCTTCGGAAGAAGCTGCTCCGACGGAAGGCGCTCCGCTCACTCCGACGGACGCGATGGCCTCCGGCGGAGACGGCATCGTGACGGAGGAGCAGGTGCAGAAGGGCTACGTCTGGATGAACGAGGTCAATAATAATATTTTTGACGCTACTTACGATGATATCGTTGCCTACTTCGGCGTGGAAGGTCAGTTCGTCAAGGAAGAGTACAGCGACCACATGAAGGCAAACTACCGCTACTACAAATGGATCTCTGAGGACGACGACTCCCATTTCATCTACGTCAATTTTAAGGAAAACGAGTCGGGCGTTTATACGGTGAGTGCGTACAACACCAGCGGCTTCTCCGGCACAGAAGCCATAGAAAAGTATCTGGACATCGTGAAGGCCGAGGCCGCCGAGGCGAACAAGGCAGCGTCTGCAAACGCCGAGATGAAGGACTTCTCCGTGGAAATCGCCCAGTTTGCAAAAGACGATGTGAAGGTCAAGATCATGACGAAGATCCCGGTATCCGGCTGGTCGTACGATGATGGACCGCGCTGCCTGGTGGAAAACGACGATCCCACAGCGTTTGGTGCGGGCGCTATCCAGTTTGAGGTAAGGGAGACCGTTGAAAAATTTGATTCCTACAAGGACAAATTCGAAAACTATCAGGATATCGAAGACCGCGTGATCGGCGGCATCACCTTCCGCGGCCGCACCTATAAGTACATCGGCTACGAATGGATTCAGTATATCGCGCAGCTTGACGACAACCGCGCCCTTTCCATCGGGCTTCGGAATATGGACTGCGTCCCGGGAACGATGCCCGACATCATTCTCAACAACATGACGTTCCAGTAAGGGCAGCGTCCTTCTGAGAATTTATATGAAAACCGGCTCCCGCCCCAATTTGGAGTGGGAGAATCCGGCTATTTGCGGAGAAACGGAGGGGATACTGTGAAGCTCAAGGCGTTCCTCATCATGACAGGTCTATGGATGGGGCTGTTCGGTCTGACCGCCTGCGGCGGCGCTGATGTGCGCACTTATCAGTACCCTGAGACATCGGTTCTTTTTGACGACTTCCACATTAAAAAAACCGTTTACAGCCCGGGGGTCATGAAGCTCTATTACCGCGGCGGGCAGTTCAAGGACACGCCTATCCGCTGCTACGACGCGAATTTTGAAGATCTGGGAGATCAGTTTGAATATTCCTTTCAAAACGGCATTCTGACAGTTCAGGCGGATTTTGCAGAACAAATCAGCGGACTCACGATTGAGGATAAAGACCACGATACGGTCTATCATCTGCGCTATCTGGATTCTCCGCAGTTTGCGTGGCTGGCGGATACGTTCTGGCTGGATTACGGTATGATGACGATGGGAGACGAGGCGCGGTATTACAGCGATGCGGAGCGGCAGGCGCAGGCAGAGCGGGAGAGCGCCGAGCATGAGCAGACACGCGATGTTTTTGCGCTGCTCGAGGGCACGTGGATCTCCGAGGATGGTCTGCAAAAATATGTGTTTTCCACGGACGCAGACGGGAGCGAATTGCGTGCGGCGGAGCTGTGGTTCGACGAAACGGAGCAGAAGTGGAATGGCTGGGAGCTGTGCGTCGAGTCCGCATTTCAGACGCCGTATTTCGGCGGAGAATACAGTGAGGACGTAGCGGAGCACCTGCAGGAGATCGTGCTGGGAAACAGCGATCATGCGGCGGCGGATATGTGCGTCTTGTACGATTCGGAAGAAAACGTCATAAGAGACACGAACACGATCTATCACAAGCAGTGAGCCTGCGGGACATATCCGGAATAACACGATCATAACTGTGTTCGGCACTGCAATCTGCCCTTGTGGGCTGCAACACTGGTCTGAGAAATGAGGAACTTAGATGGCAACACAAATCACAAATTATCAATGTCCCGCCTGTACGGGACCGCTCCATTTTGTAGGAGAATCCGGCAGGCTGGAGTGCGATTACTGCGGCTCGAGCTTCGATATCGCAGAAATTGAGGCGCTCTATGCGGAAAAAGAAGCGAAAGCAGCGGAAGCGGCACAGAAGCAGGAAGAAACGGAAGCGGCTCAAAAAACTGCTGAAGTGGAAGAACAACAGACTGCCGCAGACGGCTCTGACTGGGATGCTTCCGGTCTGAGCGAGGACTGGGGCGCGGATGCGGTCGGCATGAAGGCCTACTGCTGCCCGTCGTGCGGCGCGGAGCTGCTCTGCGACGCGACGACCGCAGCCACGTCCTGCCCGTACTGCGGAAATCCGTCAGTGATTCCGGGGCAGTTCAGCGGCATTTTAAAGCCCGATTTTGTGCTGCCCTTCAAGCTGAGCAAGGAGGATGCCATCAAGGCATTAAAGAAACACTATCTCAAAAAGCCCCTGCTGCCGTCAACGTTCTCCAAAGCTAACCATCTTGAGGAGATCAAAGGCGTGTATGTTCCTTTCTGGATGTACGACGGCGAAGCCAGCGGAAGTGCGCAATTCCATGCTACGCAGGTACATACCTACACCTCAGGAGACTATGAGATCACGGAGACAAGCCACTATGATGTGCGACGCGCAGGCTCCATTGCCTTTGAAAAGATCCCGGTGGACGCGTCGAGCAAAATGCCGGACGATTATATGGACTCCATCGAACCGTATGATTACGCGGAGCTCAGGCCATTTTCCACAGCGTATCTGCCCGGATTTCTGGCGGATAAATATGATGTTAGTGTGGAAGACAGCCGGGAGCGGGCGGACAAGCGCTGCGCAGGCTCGCTGGTGAATGCGCTGGAAAAAACCGTGACCGGCTATGCCTCCTGCAATGAAACGGGCCGGAGCATCCAGTTGAAGCGCGGAAAGGTGCATTACGCGCTGCTTCCCGTCTGGATTCTGAACACAAGATGGGAGGACAAGGACTTCCTCTTTGCCATGAACGGTCAGACAGGCAAGCTTGTCGGCAACCTTCCGGTCAGCACGAAACGGGTAATTGGCCTGTTTGCGGCAATCGCGGCACCTCTTATCGCCATCAGTGTGACCGCGCTGCTGCTTTTGGCGCGATAGGGAGGGCTGAGACATGAAAAAAAGAATACGTTGTCTCCTGCTGGTGCTTCTGTTCTGCCTTGTGCTCTGCGTGAACGCAGCCGCGGCTGAGCAGACAGGCGCACAACTTTCTTATGTGACGGACGCGGCCGGACTTCTCAGCGAAAACGAAAAAATGCTGCTGGAAAAGATGGCGGAAAGCGTCTCCCAAAAATACGGCGTCGGCGTTTACATCGTAACCGTGGAGGACTATCGGGACTTCCATTCTGAAGGCGTCTATAAGGCGACCTACACCATCTACCATGAATACACCATGGGCGAAGGACCGAACCGCGACGGGATCATGCTCCTGCTCAGCATGGATGATCGCGACTGGGCAATGTTCTGCTACGGCTCACGCTGTGAGTATGCGTTCAACAGCTATGGTCAGCAAAAACTTGAAAAGGTCTTCCTCGACAATTTCGGCGAGAACGACTGGTACGGCGGCTTTGAGGATTACGTCAAAGAATGCAGCGTCTATCTGGAAAAGGCTTCCGCAGGAAAGCCCGTCCGGGCGAGCTTGTTCTATCCGCTCCTTATCGTGATCGGTCTTTCCCTGCTGGCAGCAGCCGCGGTCGTCGCTGTGATATGGCGGAAAATGGAGACCGTATCAAAAAAAGCAACCGCGAACGACTACGTCTCCGCGGGACTCCGGCTTACGGAGCAAACAGATCATTTCACCCATAAGACGACCTCCAGCCGGAAGATCGAGCGCAGCTCTTCCAGCAGCGGAAGCAGTTACAGCGAATCCGGCGGCGGCGGTTCCGGCCGAAGCGGAAAATTCTGAAAGGAGCGGCTATGAAAACAACACCCAAACAAATACTCGCGCTGTTGCTGGCACTGGTTCTGCTGCTGTCGCTTTGCGCCTGTGTACAGAAGACGCAAACAGAGCCTAACGAATCGAGAACAAGTACAGATAAGGTAAAAATGCCTACAAAACCCAACAAAAAAACGCCTGAAAAGCAGCCGGAGGAAGCTCCATTGCAAAATGATATGCGTGATCGCACGTCACGCGACGAGGCGTCAGACACACAGCCGGTGCAATACGGGTTTTCACAGGAGGCAGAAAACTCGCTTGGATGGCTGCGGGATAGGATCGACTTTCCAATGACCATGTTTGGCGCGGCATATCTCGGTTATGTCGGCGGGCTGTTTGACGAGGGCTTCGAGGCGGGCTTCCCCGCATGGCTGTGGGAAACCAATGAGGCCATGCTCCTCGAATACCCCTTCATCGCCGAGATCGACGAGGAGCATATTATCGGCGGTGCGGGGCATCTGTACTGCATCGTGCCGGTCGACGAGAACGCGACGGTTGCGATCAACCGTGTGCAGTGGAACGAAAAAACACAGACCGACGAGGTCACGGAGGTGCTCTACCGGTCGGAGAGCGGCGAGCCGGTGCTGCTCTTTGCGAATCTCGACGGCGTTGCATATGAGGCCGACACCCAGGTCTTTATCACCGACAACAACGGGAATACCTGCGAATGGTACCCCTCGCTTGATGCGATGAGCTATCTTGCGCCGTGTATATCGGAAGCTGGAGACTATCTTTCGTTTGACTTTACGGAATATGCCTGGTACAACGCCCCGGCCGAGTTTTCCGCGTGGCTTGCCGACGGCTGGAGCGGCATGACCGCGCTCGGTCTTGCCGGATCGCAGCGTGACGGCATGGGCTGGATCACAGAAACCATGGTAGGGGAAACCAGCCGCTATGCCTATTTCTCGCTGCGCTTCTATCCTGAGGATGAGACGGGCGGTACGGTCGATCTGGAGTGGGTATATGAAGACAGCGACGACATTGAGGAGATGTGGAGCGGTTTCTGGACGATTCAGACCATTCCGGACGGGCCGAGCTATGTGACGCTCAGCTTGTCGCTTGTGGGCGGCAATAACTACGGCGTCACGGACGGTCCGATGTATCTGTGTGAAACGTATCCCCTCCTGATCAGCCCGAGCGGCACAGAGCTGCTGGTCGGCGCGGGTGAGAGCGGCATTTGCCTGCCGTTCATGTCGCAAAGCACAACGGCATGTGTGCTGACACAGGCCGTAGGATAGAAGGCGTGCAGGGAGCCAACTGCTTTGAGGTTTGCATTCATAAATTCTGTTTGGTAGCAATCTACCGTTCAGGTCTGTGTCCGTGACAATAATCTGTTCGGTTCACAGTATGACTTGACTATCGACAAAATTCAAGTTACAATCCATGTCCACTCCGGCAGAACTGCTCCCCTATCCCCTGACCCAGATTGTGACCCAAGTGTGTGCGGAAGCGTGTGGATGCAATGGGGAAATTGCTGTGAAATTCCGCATTTTCCGCTGACGGAACAAACGTATTTGATGCGAAAACACTCAATATCACGAACCGATCGCAGCTGGCAGTCATGAGGTCAGCGGTTCGATCCCGCTTATCTCCACCAAAACAAAAAGTCATTCCGTAAGGAATGGCTTTTTTGTTTTGGCTGGGCATACGTGGCGCGAGAAGCGCTGTGGTTCGACCGAATGCATTTTTGCGGCGCAAAAGCGCCGCTTTTTCTGCATGCAATGCAGAAAACATAAGAAAATGCAATCGGCACGGAGCAAGCGAAGCTTGCGGAGTATCCCGCTTATCGTTCCACTTTCTTTTCTCGAAAAACGACCGCATTTTTGCAGTCATGCGACCTGACCCAGATTTGACCCAAACGGGCGCGAAAACGCAGTGGATTTATTGAGATTTATTTGATAAAACAGCACGAATATTTCTTGAACGATATAAATCAAATCCAGCTTCAGGTGGACAATTCATGCCCACTTGCGGTGTGTTGCCTATGGATTTTCCCGTGGTTCTCTGTTATGCTGAACGAAAAGACGCGAATGCGGCGGAAACCGGGCGTTTTTCCGCTTGCACGGTATCAATCTTGCAGAATGGAGTTTCCGGATGGATCTGAATCAGGTGAAATCATTGTTTACTGCCACCGATTTTGAACGCGGAATGGAATATTACCGGCAGGGACGGGTTACGGATATGCAGTGTACGAAAGCCGGCCCAGAAACGAATGTCAGCTGCACTGTCCGCGGCAGCAAACGATATACGGTGCGCTTCACCGAAATGGCAGAAGGACGGCTGCGCATCAGCTGCACCTGCCCGCGTTACGCCGACGTTGGCCGCTGCAAGCACCTTGCCGCCGCCATGATCGCCTATATAGGCGAGCCGCCGCACGAGTCTGTGCCCGGCAGCGACTCGTGTGCACGGTGGATGCTTCAGCGCTATCTGCAAATTACGCAGGAATCGATTGAGCCTTCCCAGCAGCCCGTCCGCTTGACCGCGATGCTGCGCGCCGGATATGGGGCCGAATATCCTTCGTTTTCCCTTCGCGTCGGGTATGACCGGCTGTACAGCGTGCAGAATATCCGGGAGTTTCTGGACAATGTAAGCCAGCGCCGGACAGTCGTCTACGGAAAAGGACTGACGCTGGAGCATAACCTCGAACTGTTTGAACCGAAGGCGCAGGCCATGATCCGGCTTTTGATGAACGAATACGGCAGGTACCGCGCACTCGGTTCTTCTTCCTACTATATGGGCTACGAGCCTCCGGATTATCGAAAAAACGAGATCACGCTGACCGGCGATTCCTTTGATCGGTGGTTTGATCTTTTGTCGGACGCACCGGTAGACTGCGCAGGCTCAGAGCCGCTCACGCTCACGCAGGCCGACCCGCAGGTTCGTCTGCAAATTGCGGAAGAAGGCGGCGGTGCATGGCTGACGGTCCAGACGCCCTGCCCCTACCGCTTTTTCGGCAGCTACCGGAGCTTATACGCGCTCGGCGGCGGCAAGCTTCTACGCTGCTCGGGCGAGTTTCGGGAAAAGATCTACCCGCTGCTCGAAGCAAAGCAGCAGACCATGTATCTGGCGCGGAAGGATCTTCCGACCTTCTGCGGCTGCGTGCTGCCGGCGCTCGACGGACAGGTCGAGATCGAAGATCCGCAGAATCTTTTACAAAACTACATCCCCGATTCCTGCCAATGTCACTTAGTTAGCAAGGAAGGAACCTCACAAAGACAGCACACAGCAAAGCAAAAGCAAGCTGTGTGCTGTTTTTTGCGACATTAGAGCATGACAACAAAGCGGATCGGAAAATCTGCTTTAAAAAGAATGTTCAAATCACAAGAATTATGCTACTCTATAGGTGAAGCTGGCAGAAGATTTCTGCGTTAGCTTACGAGTATCTTTTCGACCGGGGCGAATGGGCGAAATATATCTCATAAGCATGGCTTCAAGAATGGGTGGAGGGACATCTCCAAGGAAGAATTGTCTGCAAATATGTACTGCATCAGAGAAATTAACCTTATAGGTATGCGTTTTCTGTGCCTGCCGGATGACTACGGACTGTGTAATCAATTCGCAGAAGTTGTACATGGTGAGCTTGGCAAAAATCTCCTGGAGAACGAACTCCACCTTTTTTGCGTGTAAATGAAGAAGTCCCAGAGTGTGTTTCAAGTTGCGGAAAGAGGTCTCAATATCTCTACACAAACCATGCGTTCCGCGAAAAGCTGGAAAAGCCGATCCTCAAGTCCAAAAATCCGGACGCGGTTTCCCAACTGCGGCGGCTGGTACAGCCGTTTCTGCTGCGCAGGCTGAAAAAAGATGTCCTCAAGGAACTTCCGCCCAAGGAAGAATATGTCCGAAAGATCTCTCTGTCTGAGGATGAGCAGAAGCTCTATTATGCCTGTGTGCAGGCCGCCGTTGCAGATCTCGGCGACGAGCAGGGCAAACTGCAAATTCTCGCCGCGCTGACCCGGCTGCGGCAGGTATGCTGCGATCCGGGGCTCTGCTTTGAAAATTATGAAGGTCCAACGAGCAAGCTGGACGCCTGCGTGGAATTGTGCGAGGCGATGGCGGAAAACGGTCATCAGATCCTGCTGTTTTCTCAGTTCACCTCCATGCTTGATCGGCTGCGTGAGCGGCTGGACGCGCTGCATATTTCGAATTTCACGCTTCAGGGCTCGACGCCCAAGGAAAAACGGGCTGCAATGGTCAAAGCATTCAACGCAGGCAGCGCCTCGGTTTTTCTGATCTCTCTGAAAGCAGGCGGAATGGGTCTGAATCTGACGGCAGCCGACATTGTAATCCACTACGACCCATGGTGGAACCAGGCGGCGCAGGATCAGGCGACGGACCGCGTCCACCGCATCGGCCAGCAGGCACATGTGCAGGTCTATAAGCTGATTGCAAAGGACACCATCGAAGAAAGAATTCTGGAGCTTCAGAACCGGAAGCTTGCGCTTCTTGATACGATATCCGGCTGCGAGGAGGCCGGGATCTTGAATATGTCTTCTGAGGAGCTGCTTTCGCTGCTGAAAAGCTGATATCTGATTCCAGCGGTGCAGGTTCCGCACGCCGTTTTTCTGGTCTGACCGAATTTTCTCTGAAAAAAGTGTGTTTCTCTCCTCCCTGCTTCAAACGTATTTTTGCAGTACAAATCCACTCGACCAGCCGAGCGTGACAGCCCTGAAAAATCAACTGCTTGTTTCAGGAATATTTTGAACGTTTGAACGGCGGCTGCAACTTGCAGCCGCCGCTTTGCTTTCTCGCTTCAGATCGCGTTTCGGATGGAATTTGGCGTTTTCGGTGTGCTGATGACCAGTTTTCCGTTCTGTCGTGCGACACTTTTGTTGATGGACAACGTGCGGTTCTGAACGTCCAAGTCCTCCCATCGCAAGGCTAGGGTGTATCTGAAAACTCATGATGTGACCGGCAGCGAGGGATTTTTGCGTTG
>OHSQ01000565.1_pt1 | contig 16729 bp, 12 predicted proteins | sample 1578661 | NCBI WGS metagenome assembly OHSQ01 (sample SAMEA3879534, study PRJEB24766) | human gut metagenome | biome: human-associated habitat; feature: feces | place: USA | collected 1985/1987 | reverse complement strand
TCCCGTAGCCCAGTGTCAACAACAGGATATCCATGCCGCCCGCCGCCAGCAGGCGGTGGAAGCGCTGCTGGGACCGGCGGACGCGGTGTTGCTGGCCAGCCCCAACAACACGCTGGCAGTGGAGTATCTCCGCGCCATCCGGCGGCTGAAAAGCCCGCTGACGGCCCGCACGGTGCGGCGCACCGGCGCACAGCACGGCGAAGCGCCCTGCGGCGGCTTCGCCTCGGCATCGTACCTGCGGCAGCTGCTGGCAGCGCTGTGCGAGGCTGTGCCGGGCGTGCGCATCCGGCTCGGCTCTCTGGAGCCGCGCACGATCGACGAGGCGTTCTGCAAGACGCTTTCCGGATATGCGAATCTCTGCCCGCAGTTCCATCTGAGCCTGCAATCCGGCTCGGATACCGTCCTGAAGCGGATGCACCGCAAATACGATACGGCCCGGTACCTCGAAAGCGTCCAGCTGCTGCGGAAGTATTTCCCCGGCTGCGCCGTCACGACCGACCTGATCGTCGGCTTCCCCGGCGAGACGGAGGAGGAATTCGCGGAATCGCTGGAATTCCTGAAGACCTGCGGGCTTTCCATGTTTCACATCTTCCCATACTCCCGCCGCAAGGGAACGTCTGCGGCAGATATGCCTGACCAGATCCCGAACGCCGTCAAGGAGCGCCGCGCGGCCGAGGCCGCATCCGCCGCGGCAGAGCTGGAGGCCGCGTACCACGCGTCCATGCTCGGCACGACGCAGCAGGTGCTGTTCGAGCAGGAGGAAAACGGCCTGTACGCCGGTCATGCCATGAATTACGTTAAGGTCTATGTACAGGCGGCGCAGCTGCATAACGAGCTGCGCGCCGTGCGCGTGACGGACCTCTGCCGGGACGGGGTGTTCGGGGAATTAGAATAAGCGGTACTGCGGCAGCGGCTCGCCGAGAGCCAGAAGCCGAAGTCCATCGTCCAGAAGCACTGCCAGCAGCGCAATGAACAGCCATGCGCAGAAATACTGCGGGCAGATCTGCCCGCGAACATTGTGCGGCAGACCGCGGTAGTCCCAGACGGCATACGAGCGGTTGAACAGGGAACCGAACACCAGCTCCGAACCCGTTATGACGCAGGCGCCGAGAAGCGCCTGCGCACTCAGCGGCAGCCCCGGCGCCCATTCGTTGAGCATACCGATGAGCGCCGCGCACAGGCCGCTGTCCAGAAACATACTCCAATGGGAGCGGCCGCGCCAGAGAAGCTCTATGCAGACATAGACCGTCCCGCCCGCAAGCATGATCAGGCAGAAATATCGAAGCGTCATTTTATCACCCCGGCGTTAGTATGGAGCAAATACACAGAAAAATTTCTAAAAAAAAGTGAAAGATTCCGGTTGACAAATCGATCTGAATCCCTTATAATACATCGTGCCCGTGAGATGCGGCGCAAGTAAATATGGCGGCATAGCTCAGTTGGTAGAGCATTCGGTTCATACCCGGAGTGTCATCTGTTCGAGTCAGATTGCCGCTACCAGGCCCGTTGGTCAAAAGGTTAAGACACCGCCCTTTCACGGCGGTAATATGGGTTCGATTCCCGTACGGGTCACCAAAAAAGAAACCATCCATCCGGATGGTTTCTTTTTTTGGTGATTCGTATGTCGGACCGAACCCATTGGGTTCGATCGCCCGGCAATTCCATGCGCAAGCATGGCAGCGGTGTGTAATATCGCAGCCTTCAGATAACACAAAAATCCAGACATCCTTATGATGCCTGGATTTTTTCGCTCCTGAGAACACCACTGCGATCCGAACGCCCAAGAGATGGACGCAAAAATATAAAAAATTGGAATCCGAACGATGCGGTCCGGCGTATTCTTTCTCATTCTGCTTGGAATTCGTGTGGGTTTCAAGGGAGCCTTTTTGCGCTGTCTTGCTTGACAAGCTGGGGGAAATGTGGTACTTTATGTTTAGCAATACAAAATACTTAGAAATGCAAGGATGGTGCGGATGGAAGAACGTTTTTTGCAGCAGCTCAAGAAGGGCGTGCTGGAGCTGCTGGTTTTGCAGACGATCTGCCGGGGGCCGACCTATGGCTACGAGCTGATCGCGCAGCTCGGCAGCCGCTCCGGCGGGCTGTTTACGCTCAGGGAGGGAACGCTCTACCCGATTTTATACCGGCTGGAGGACGACGGGCTGATCGAAGCGGTCTGGCAGCAGGAGACAGGGCGTGCGGCTCCGCGGAAGATCTATTCCGCGACGGAAAAGGGCAGAGAAGAAAATGAACGCCGTCTCGGCCTCTGGGCCGGATTCCGGACGGCAGTGGACCATTTTTGCGGGGAGGATGCAGGACATGAATGAAAAACAACTTGCGCGCTATCTGCGCGCTGTCCGGCGGCGGCTGTCGCTATCGGGGCAAATGAAGGACCGGGTGATGGACGACCTGCGCAGCTCGATCAATGAGCGGCGCGAGGCCGGGCAGACGGATGCGGAGATCTTTGCCGCGCTTGGCCCGGCAAAGCAGGCCGCGGCAGAGCTTACCGCGCAGCTGCCGGGCTACGCGTTCCGCAAAAGCCCGCTGCGGTTTGTCTGCCTTGGCGCGGCGGTGCTTGCGCTGCTGGCCGGGCTTCTGAAAACCGTCACGAATCTGCGCGGCTTTGCGTCCGTCGGCGTTATCGGCGGCGCGGACGGGCCGACGGAAATTTTCATCGCCGGGCCGCAGATTTTTGATTGGGCAGACGTGATCGCCGCCGGGATCGTGCTGGTGCTCGGACTCATCGGATATCTGCTCCTGCGCCGTCTGCCGCCGAAAAAGGGCTGAAGCCCATATAGGAGGAATGACGCACATCCGCCGGGGCATCCGTCCGGCTATGCCGGCAGCAGCAGATTGACGGCTCCGGCCAGAAGCATGACGAGGATCGGGCTGAGCTTTGTTTTGCGGAGCAGGACAAGGCAGACGGCAAAAATCGCCGCCATGGCCCAATTCGTGTCCGCAAGCGTCACGGCCTCTCCGGCCCAGACTGCGTTCGTCAGAATCAGGACGCCTGCCGAGGCGATCATGGCCACGACCGCCGAGCGTGGCTGTCAGCGCACCGGGTACGCCCGCAAGCCTTGTCCCGACAAACGTGGCCGCGTTGATCGCAATCGGGCCGGGGGTCATTTCCGCGATGGCGACAAGATCGGCGAACTCCTGCAGACTGAGCCAGCTGTGCTGCGTGACGATCACATACCTGCCGCCGAATGTAAACGCGCTGAGATACAGCGTGGAAAGAAACAGCTTTTTCAGCACCTGTTTTCTGCTCTTCATCCGATTCGTCTCCAATCTTACGCGGCCATGCGCCGCGCTGCTTTGACCATCGTACCACAGGAAGCGGGACTGTAAATGCCGGATTCGGTCTGCGCCTCCGGTGCGCAAAAAACGTCCCCTGCCATGCGTATGGCAGGGGACGTCGCGGAATGCCGGGTTACAGCAGGATCTTTGCCAGCTCGTCGATCGTCTCGTCGAACACGCGCAGCGCGCTGCGGACGGTGTCGGGCTTCGTGAGGTCGACGCCTGCGATCTTGAGCTCTTCGAGCGGATAATCGCTGCCGCCGGTCGTGAGGAACTTCAGATAGCCGCTTGCGTCGCCGGTCGTCAGGATATGCTCGGCGATGGCCACGGCGGAGGAGAAGCCGGTCGCGTACTGATAGACATAGAACGCGCGGTAGAAGTGAGGGATATACGACCATTCCGGGTCGATATCCGCGTCGATGCCGATGCCGTCATAATAGGTGGCTTCGAGATCGTGATAGACCTTGTTGAGCGATGTGGCCGTCAGCGGCTGGCCCGCAGCGTAGAGATCGTGCGCCTTGCGCTCGAACTCTGCGAACAGCGTCTGCCGGTAGAGCGTCGTGCGGAAGCTCTCAAGGAAGTGGTTGAGGATGTATGCGCGGCGCTTTTCGTCCGTCTCGGTCTTCAGCAGATACTTGGTCAGCAGGACCTCGTTGACCGTCGAGGCGACCTCGGCGACCATGATGCGGTAATCGTGGTTGACATAATCCTGCGTCGTATCGGAGAACCAGGAGTGCATGGAGTGGCCCAGCTCATGCGCCAGCGTGAACGCATCGCCCAGCGTACCGGCATAGTTCATCAGCACATACGGATGCACGCCGAACACACCGCACGAGAACGCGCCGGACTGCTTGCCGTCGTTCTCATACACGTCGACCCAGCGCTCGGCGAACGCGCGGTCCAGCAGCTTCTGGTATTCCTCGCCCAGCGGCAGCGTCGCCTTCTTGACCAGCTCCTTCGCGTCCTCAAACGCGATGGGATAGTCGACGTCCTCCACGATGGGGACATACAGATCAAACACGTCGATTTTGTCGAGCTTGAGCGCGCGGCGGCGCAGCTCCAGATATTTGCGCATGGAGGGAAGACTCTCGTGCACGGCTTCGATCAGGCTGTCATAGACGGACACGGGCACATTGCCGCCGTCCAGCGCCGCCTCGCACGCGGAGGCGTAGCCGCGCTGATTGGAGAAATAGGTGTCGAATTTGACGGAGCCGCCATAGAGCGTGGCAATGGCGTCGCCGAACTGCCGGTAGGTGCCGAACATGGCGCGGAACGCACCCTCGCGCACGGAGCGGTCGCGGCTCTCGCGGAAGACAGGGAACGTACCGGCGGTAAGGCGTACCTCCTCGCCCGCCTCGTTTTTGACCATCGGCAGCTGCAAATCAACGTCGGTCAGCATCTCAAACGCGGCCTTCGGCGTGCCTGCTGCGTCGCCCAGCAGCGCCAGCATCTGCTCCCGCGCAGCGTCGAGCGTATGCGCGCGCATACGGACGATATCGTCTACTGTGTGCCGGTAGGTCGCCAGCGCCTCGTCCTGCATCCATTCGTCCAGCTTTTCCGCCGGGATCGCAAGAATTTCGGGGTTCAGGAACGCCGTTGCGGCGCTGAACTTGACGAGCAGGCTTTCGCTGCGGGCGGCCATTTCCTGATTTTCCGCAACAGAGCCGTCCTCTGTCTTCTTCAAAAACGCATAGACATAGGGCATCTCAACCTTAAACATGGAGGCATAGACGGTGTCAAGCCCCTTCTTGAACGCTTCCTTGGACGTGCCGAGTGTGCCGGGAATTGCGGCCAGCGGTGCAAGCGCGGCCTCAGCCTCCTGCATTGCGGCTTCCCACGCCGCAGTGTCCGGGTAGATCTTCGTCAGGTCCCACTGGAACCGGATATCCTGCTCGCTTCGTTTCATAGCGTATCCTCCTTTATAGATACTTCTATTATAATGACCAAAATCTTTCCTGTCAACGTCCGCTGCGGATGGGCAGGCAGTTGCTTTTTTGTCATATTCAGGGTAAAATAAATAAAAGAACCTCAATTGGGGGGAATACGATGAAGAATACTGCTCATTCCGCGCGGCAGTTTGCTTTCTGCTGCGTGACCACGGTTCTGACGGCGCTGCTTGCGGTGCTGTCGTTCCTGAATCCGGAAAAGCTGCCGTTTTCGCCGCTTCTGATGCGTATGCTCCTGCTGCCCGCGCTGCTGCTCGCGACCGCAGGCGTGAATTTCTGCTGCCTGAAAACGGGCGTCCGCGCGCTTTTCGCAGGAAAACCGGAACGGCACACGGCGGCAGTCCTGACCGTGCTGCTTGCCCCGGCGCTCGATCTTGGCGCAGCCCCCGCGCTCTGCGCGCTGCTTGCCGCCGTACTGACGGCGCTGCCGGCAGCCCCTGCGCTGCAGTGACGTCCGGCGCGTAAAGCGCCCATAAATTCTTGGAAAACTTCTCCTGATTTTCCTTGCGCATTGCGGCAGGATGTGTTATATTAAATTAAAGAAAAAATGAAGACGTGTGCCCAGAATGCCGGACGGAGAGAACTCCTGCCCGGCGCGCAGCATCGAAAAAATCCAATGGCGCAGCCATTTTCAACATAGATAGTTTTCACTACAAGAAGCAAACAATAAAACAATAAAAAGGAGGAGATCTGAAGTAATGAAGAAGAGATTAGTTGCTTTTTTGTTAGTTCTGATTATGGTGCTCGGTATGCTGCCGGTATCGGCGATGGCGGCTGGCAGCGTAGTTACTGCGCGCGGCAGCGCAGAAAATCCAATAAGGATTTATGAAAACTCTGGGAATCAGGCAGAGACGAGTAATGGCAGTGTACAGGTTCCTGTTGGAGAAACTGTCACCGATTCCGGCGTACTGACTTTTTCGACGTACAGTGCGATCGAAGGTGTTCAGGTAAGTAAGGGCGGCGTTTATTGCGCCGTTACAAGTTCCAACGAGAATGTCGTAAAAGCGACCGGCAGTTGGAGCGGCGGTGTGCTGACGATCAACTTTCTGGGCGTTGGAAATGGTACCGCAAAGATTACAGTTGATTATACCTGTACTTGTTCCAAAAATGCGGTAGCGAATGGCTTGCTTATCTACAACGTCACCGTTGGCGATGGTGGCTCCACTGACCCGTCTGGAAAACCGAATGCGCCGACAGCGAGTGACATTGGCGCTTTCCCCGATGCAGGCAAAGCTGTACTGCTCCACTGTGTAGACGCGGGTGCTCGGGGGCATGATGCTACGGCTAGTAGTTTAAATAAGGTGCAGAACGGTTATTCTGTTGGCGAGGTTGTAGAGAACCCGGGCACTTACTATAACGTCGACGGAGGCAAGATAACAAAGGAACAGTTCCCGTGGATGTGCGTGGTGACAGTTCATGCTGCTCCGTTCATCGAGCTATATAACAGCAACTTCAGCGAAAGATATGGTGTACACAAACTTGCCGGAACCAGTAATGCAACAGCCACCCTTCATTGGTTTTGGCACAATACATACGGATGGCAATATCTAGAAAATCCCCCAATACAATTTAATATTACAAGGGATACATCCGAAAAGACCTACACCCTGAACTACTACAAAAACACGACAGACACAGTCACCAATATGCCGGTACCCAACCCGCAGACTGAAAAGTCCAACACCGGCATGGTAACGTTCACCGTTTCCAACGCGCGGCCGAGCAGAGACGGCTACACCTTCCTCGGCTGGGCTGGGAATCCGGACGCAACAACGGCCACCGTCCAACCTGGCAATACGATTACAACACCCAGAGAGACCACCAACCTCTACGCGGTCTGGGAGTCGAAGACCCCGCCCCCCGAAATCCCCGGCGACCAGAAGCCGAACATCGAGGAAGCGAACGCTAAGATTCGTGTGCAGTGCATCGAGTATCCGTCCAAGCATAATCCGTACACGAAGAACTATCGCATCCTGCCCGGTTCATACGAAGACCTCGGTTGGGATCAGACGGAATATGGATACATCTATTCCATCAGACTGAACAGAGCGAAATACATTGCGCAGTTCGATCAGGAGATCGGCAGACCCCACACCGATACGGAGCCAAACGAGGAAACCCGCATCAACTGGCGGTGGGAGAATGGCGCGTGGCACCTGATTGATGGCCCCGACGGCGTCACGGCTGACATTAAAGTCAAATGCGCCGAGACGCCTGTGAAGCCCGAAAAGCCCACGGCGCTGGACGGCAGCTTTGCTATCGTCTGCAAGAACAACGAAGCAACACATGCTTACAAGGCGGATTATATTGCCACCCCGTCTCAGTATACGATCAGCGATGTGCAGAAGGACGAGCAGGGCTACTACGTCACCGCGACGGTCACGGTAGCGCCGAATCTGGTGGCATATAACACCGCCACCCGCGCCGAGCACCGGCTCGTTGACGAGCAGGACGCAACGCTGACCATCACCTTCCGCTATGACACCGAAGTAACTGTTGACGGGAACAGGAAATGGAAGCAGCAGGGTGACCTGCCGGTCGTTGAAGTCATCTGCAAGCCCAAAGCCCCGACGGCTGACGAGCTGAAAAAGCTTGAAATGGCTGTTCAGGTCAAGTGCGTCGTAGATGCTTCGCAGCAGCATACGGCCGCCTACGGTCTGCTCGGCGAGTGCGATGTAGACTACTTCGTCTTCGAGCCGAGGCAGGAAGGGGACGACTGGCTTTGCGACATCAGCTATTACCCCGAACGCTATGTGGCCGAGTTCAACACGACGTTCCAGAACCTGAAACATGTCCAAAACGATGAGAAGATCGTTCCGGTCACGCTGATCTGGGCCGGGGGCAGCTGGCAGATCAAGACGCAGGGCCGCGTACATGTGACGGAGGTATACACCGTCACCTACACCGACGGCGTTGAGAACGAAGAAGTTTTCGCCGATCAGGTCTATTCTGACCTTAGGAAGGATTCCGCGACCCCCGCGTTCAACGGCACCCCGACCCGCACCGGCTACACCTTCGCAGGCTGGGAGCCCGAAGTTGCGGCAACGGTCACGCAGACTGTGACCTATGTTGCGAAGTGGGAAGCCAAAAAGGCCAACGTCCACCTCATGATCTTCAAGTCCGGCGATCTGAGCAAGCCGATCGTGGATGTTCCGTACGCCGCCGATAAGCTTGCTGGCGATACGATTGACCTTACGAAGATCGATCCGAGCAGCTATCTCGATTTCGACTTCGAGATCGACGGCGGCTGGTACGACGACGGCATGTTCAACAGCTACAAGCGGTATCTGGACGGTCTGCAGGATAAACCCGCCGGATTGGAGAAGCTGCTGATCACCGGAAACTGGCAGAATCTCAAGCTCATCGTCACCGAGCTGGTTCCTGTCGTTTACTTCGATTCTCTGGAATCGCTGACGGCATATCAGAACGACCACTCCAAGACGGAGGGCATCCTCCGTACCACCAAGGCCCGCGTTGGCTCGGCTCTGCCCACCGCAGACGCGCCCACTGCGACCCGCGACGGCTACACCTTCACCTTCTGGAGCCGCGAAGGCCAGATCGGCACCGACGTCACCGGCCAGACCGTCAACGGTTGGACGAACCTGTACGCGAACTGGAAGGTCACCCTGCACAACATCTACGCGTATGCAAGACTGAACAGCTATTTTGCACCGCTGACCACGAGCGAGTTCGATACGCCTGTCACGCTGAATGAGGCGACCCTGTCCCGTCTCGGCCTCGGCAGCTACAACAGCCTCGGCTACATTTCTATCGGCAGCTTTACCTTCGATGCAATGCCGCTGACGAGCGATCTGTACTTCGGCGATGACGCAGAGCTGAGCGCAGTTGCTGAGAAGCTGGCGACCGACATCGCCCTCGAAACCGGCGTTTCTGACAAGATCGCCGAGAAGATCGCCTGGACGGCCCTGTACAAGACCGTAAACGAAGAGGACATGGAGCCCGGCTATCCGGCAGAAGCCGGCTACCAGCTCTCCGGCAACCTGAACCTCGCGACAGTGATGTTCAAAGCAGGCGGCGAAAACGTTACGGGCATGCCCGCTGTCAACTACACCTATGACGACGGCGCGATCGACTTCTACGACTTCTACTTCGCTGGCGACACCATCACCCTGCCCACCACTGAGCCGACCCGCGAAGGTTATAGCTTCAAGGGCTGGAGCGTTGAAGTTATTCCGGCTGAAAATGATGCCGACTGCTATGACGCTGACGGCGCAGACGATGCGGCCGATGAAACGCTCCTCAAGGCTGGCGACACCTACACCATCACCGCGGGCGGCGTGATCTTCACTGCACAGTGGGAGAAGAAGACGTTCACAGTCAAGTACTACCTCCCGGATGAAACCGGTGCGTGGGTAGAAAAGAAGATGGACACGGTTGACTCTGTTGACTATGCCACCTACAGCCTGTGGACTCCGAATGCAGAAGATGGTTACGAATTCAGCGGCTGGTATCAGAAACCAGCTGATATTGGCGTAAAAGCTAAGGTCGAAAAGCTGTACATGGCCAAGGAATGGAAGCTCTACGGCAAATTTACGCCCATTGAGTACACCATTCAGTATGTATACAACGACGGCAAGGCCACCAGCACCAACCCCACGACGTACACGGTTGAGAGCGATACCATCACGCTGGCCGATGCGACCGGCGCTGACTGGGGCAAGACGTTCCTTGAGTGGCACGACGAGAACGGCCAGAAGATCACCGAGATCCCCACTGGCTCGACTGGCGACCGCGTTATCACGGCATACTGGAACTGGCCTGTCCATCTCCACTACCTCGATAAGGACAACAACGAGATCGAAAGCGCTACGCTCTATGTCAGCGAGCTTGAACCCGGCGCATGCGTCCTGCCGACCGGCGAAAAGACCGGTTATGACTTCGACGGCTGGTATGAAGCCAAAAAGGATATCGGCACCGCCAGTCACAAGCTGAACGCTCTGTCCATAGCCAAGAAGTGGGAACTCTACGGGCGCTACACGGCAAAGACCGACGTGAGCTACACGGTCAAATACCTGCGTGAAGGCGACAATAAGGTTCTCGCGCCTGAAAAGGTCGTGACCGATCAGACGTTCGACACCGAAGTGACCGAGCAGGCCGCAGACGTGGTCGGCTACACGCCGGACGCACCCAGCAAGACGATGATCCTTGATGAATACAACAAGGTTCTCACGTTCTCCTATTCGGCCAACACCTACGACTACACCGTCCGCCACATCAAGCAGCTGCCCGACGGCTCCTATGACGAGGCAAACGCTGAGGTCGAAACGCTGAGCGGCAAGTTTGAAGCGCTCGCAGTCGTGACTGCGAAGGACTACGGCTCTCACTATCCGACCAACGACGCTGACACGAAGCAGAACATCAAGATCGAAGAGGGTCTGACGATCGATGTCAAGTATGCTCTCGACGAGCATACCCTGACCTTCGAAACCAACGGCGGCTCCGCCATCAACCCGGTCACGGTCCGCCACGGCAATGCAGTTGCAAGACCCGCTGACCCGACCAAGGACAAGTACACGTTCATTGGCTGGTATGCCGACCCCGAATTCACCGAGGAGTATGACTTCGCAACGGTTCTGGAAGCAGACAAGACCATCTACGCCAAGTTTGAACTGACGTCCACTCCGATCGGCGACATCTATGTCCGCTACGACGTCCTGCACATCAAGCAGCTGCCCGACGGCACCTATGATCTGGCCAACGCTGAGGTCGAGCACCTGAGCGCCAAGAAGGACAGCACCGTCACCGCGGTCATCAAGGATTACAGAGCAACGCATCACGTCAATGTCAACCGCACGCTGAGCAAGCTGACCGGCACGGCTATCCAGCCCTACATGGGCGTGGACGGCAAGCCTGTCTACACCATCCTGTCGGTCTACTACGATCTGGACTTCCACACCCTGACGTTCGACACCATGGGCGGCTCCAAGATCGCGCCGGAAACGGTTCGCCATGGCCTGACGGTTGCGAAGCCCAAGGATCCCGTCAACGGCGGCTACATCTTCGACGGCTGGTACACCGACAAGACCTTCAGACATCGCTACGACTTCTCGACCCCGCTGACCGAGGACATCACGATCTATGCCAAGTGGTTCCTGATCGTCCTGCCCGGCGTCACCGTCAAGAAGAACACCCCGAAGCTCAACACCGCTGATCACTTCGCGTATGTCCAGGGTTATCCCGACGGCACCGTGAAGCCCGCAGGCAACATCACCCGCGCTGAGACGGCCGCGATCCTCTTCCGTCTCATGGATGATGCGTCCCGCAAGACCTATTACTCCACCAAGAGCGGCTTCCGCGATGTCGCCTCCGGCAGCTGGTACAACACCTACGTTGCGACTCTGAACAACGCCGGTGTCATCACCGACAGCTCCAACGGCTACTTCCGCCCGAATGAAGCCATCACCCGTGCAGAGCTCGCCGCCATGCTCGCCAAGTTCTCCGAGACGACCGGCGCTGCGAACTACTTCAATGACGTGTCCGCCAAGTACTGGGCGGCCAACGCCATCGCGATCTGCGCCAAGCTCGGCTGGATCAACGGCTATCCCGACGGCTCCTTCCGTCCGGACAGAAACGTGACCCGCGCGGAGCTCATGGCCATGATCAACCGCGCCACCGGCCGCGCGCCCAAGTCCGCCGACGCATTCCTGCCCGGCATGAAGACCTGGAGCGACAACACCGCCGACAAGTGGTACTACCTCGACGTGCAGGAGGCCACCAACAGCCATTCCTACGCCGTCAGCCCCACCGAGCTCTGGACCGCGCTTACCGCTGCGCCCGATTGGTCGCGCTACGAATAAGCTGACCCGAGCCCCGGCGATCTGAACCCCAAGAAAAAGCCTCTCCCACCCGGGAGAGGCTTTTTTGTGCAAAATCTGTGCGGTTCCAGACGAAAAGCGGCGCAAAAAACAGTGGACTTTTCCGGCTGGCTGCGGTATGAAGCCCCTGTCTTACCCAACGGGCTGCCAGTATGGGTCTGCGCCGAGCTCCTGCAGGATCCCGACTGTCGCGGCGGCAGCCAGGGCCGGGATCAGACCTTCACCATCACCCCGAATAAGGGCTACGCCGTCGCCAAGGTGCTGATCGACAGCAAGAACGTGGGCGCGGTGAAGTCCTACACCTTTGAGAATGTCCGCAGAAACCATACCATCGAGGTCAGCTTTGCACGGGCGAACGAATTTATCGACGTTCCGGCGGGCAGCTATTTCTACGAGGCCGTTATGTGGGCAGTCGAAAACGGCGTCACCACCGGCATAAGTGCAAGCCGTTTCGATCCGGACGGCATCTGCACCAGAGCGCAGGCCGTCACCTTCCTGTGGCGCGCAGCAGGCAGCCCCGCAGCCAAGTCCGCAGTCATGCCCTTTGCCGATGTGAAGGTTGGCAGCTACTACTATGACGCGGTGCTGTGGGCCGTGGAGAACGGCATCACCAAGGGCACCAGCGAGACCATGTTCAGCCCCGATGCCACCTGCTCCCGTGCGCAGATCGTGACCTTCCTGTGGCGCTCCCAGAAGTCCCCGGCAGCGGGCACGGCCAATCCCTTCACCGATGTGAAGGCAAGCGCCTACTACGCTGACGCGGTGCTGTGGGCTGTCAAGGAGGACGTCACCAAGGGCACCACCAACACCACGTTCAGCCCTGACGCCAACTGCACCCGCGCACAGATCGTCACCTTCATCTGGCGCGCCCTTGCGGAGTAAGCGCGTATGACTGAAAAGGAATAGCAGCAGATAAAGCGGCTTGACATCTCATTTGTGGTCATTGGCGGCATTGGAACGCTGTTGATCACCGCCATGATAGTTGCTCTTTCGTACTTGGGCTGGTTTGATCAGTTCACCGACAGCGGGCTTTTATCCTCTCTGGATGAGTGGCTGGTGACGGTGCTGATCGGAGGCATCCTGCTCGTGCCATTCCTCATAGTAACGGTGTAACGGTCATCGGTATTCTGTTGGTGCGGAGCGATCTGCGCATCGAGCGCGAGCGCCGCAAAAAGCCGCCAGAGCCGCCGGATGAGTTTTTCAGTCTATACGAATGACTGAATAGCAAGGCCGCTGGCAAAGACCCATAAGCGAACATTGGACAGCGCAGCGGACGGGCATATCGCCCCGAAGCTGCGCTGTTTCTTTTTCGTTACAGGAAACATTTTGTCCGAACACACAACACTTTGAGCCGTGCCGCTGCTCCAGCGCGGCAGGAGAACGCATTATGAAAAGAATCAGACGGATCATCCGACCCATGCTCTGCATGGTAGTTTTGCTCTTTGCCATGACCACGGGCGTCATGGGCTGCTAGGTTCTTTTCTCCATGTTGCTCCTTTCGCGTTACGCGCTCCAACGCGCGGTTTTTACGTCTTTGAGGTGCAGCGTCCCTACCGGGACGCAGAAAAGCCGACACGCGGGCGCGTGTCGGCTGACGGCTTGCAACAAAGGTTTACCCCCGCAGGCTTGGCCTGCGGGGGCTTGATTTTGGTTCAGGTTTCGTCCGCTTCCGGCTGTTCCTCCAGCTCGTCCTGGGGCGATGCTTCTGTAACCGGTTCGGCGGCTTCGGCTTCTTCCAGTGCGCGGGTGATGATGTCGACTAAGAAGTCCTTCTTCTTGATGCCGCGCTCCTTGAGGTAGCGGTCGAGGCGGTCAAAGAGCTCTGCGGGGATCTGCGCGGCTAAGGTTCTCATTTCTCCAGTCATGATTTTTCCATCCTTCCAGTCGTAATATTCCGTGATCATGGCTTCCACATACTCACCGAGGGTCATCCCGGCTTTTTCCTGCTCCTGCCGGACTCTGGTGTGGAGTGCGACCGGCAGCATGGCGCATAGGTTTTTTCTTGTTTCCATTGCAGTCTCCTTTCGATTTGGTACGCCAAGTATCGCAGGAAACGAGAAAGAAAGCTATTCACCAGAGCCAACAAAGAATGCCGCACAAACGAAGCAAATTGGACTAATCCGTAAACAAATCCGGTCTGGCTGCGACGGCAAAGCCCTCGCGCCCGGTCACGACCACGCCGTTCTGCCCGCCGGAGCAGTGGATGACGAGGAGATTGCCCACGCTGTCGTAGCCGCAGACGATCCCGACGTGGCTGTCATCCGCGTAAAAGACGAGATCGCCGGGCAGTGCGTCTGACCATGCAATGTTGGTGCAGTACCCATGCTGCGAGGCTGCGCCACCGCCGCGTCCGGGCAGGTATGCACCGCTCGTGGCGTTATAGAATGTCCAGTCTACGAAACCGGAGCAGTCCAGTCCGAACGGCAGCACCTTGCCGGTCGAGCCGCTGCCCGGTGCAGTAACCGTCGTCGGCGTTCCCCATCGGCTATCCCAGCCGAGGACGAGACTTTTGCCGCCCCAGAAATACGTCACCTTTCCAAGAAGCTGATACGCCGTCAGGACGATGGTTTCCCGTATGGGATCAAGATCATCCGGCAGCGTGCCTTGGATGTCCGAAATGTCGACGGGGCCGATGGGCGTACCGCCCGGTTGATAATTACCGATCAGGGACAGGAAAATGTCGTCGTAGTCCGGTTTCAGCAATTCTTCGAGCATTTCCCGCTGCTGGTCGGTGAAACCGTACTCGTCTGCCATCCGCATAGCGTCCTTGGTCTGCACGGAGATATGCAGCGTTGTGATCCGCTTGCCGTCTACAGTTCTGGTCGTCAATTCGTATTTGAGCTTGTTGGCATCGAAGAAAATTTCCCGCAGGAGCTGGAGTTTTTCCTCATCCATCGTCATAACGTCCAGCCCATGTTCTTCGTCGGTCGAGACCTTGACCGCGTACACAGCCAGCACATTCCGCCAGTTCTGCAGCATGGCCGTTTCCATGCCCTCCTGCATATCCAGCTCGTCGTATGGATGATCCTCCATGATACGGTAGATTTCATCGGTGAACTCGCCGTTCAGCGTTGCAACCGCGTCCGGAATCTTGATTTCCGTACCGGTATCCTCACCGGCGAACAGGATACCGAGCGGCGAAGCAAACAACATCCCTACAAGCAAGATCACCACGACAACGGAAACTGCCGCCGCGCCGCCTGCGCCGATAGCTGCGACCAGCTTTTCTGCCGCTGCCGCGATTGCCCGCAGAACCTTCTTTCCGGCTTCCTTTGCGACTTTTGCCGTTTTGATCGCCGTATCTCGAAGTACCTGCCCTTTGCGAATGACAGTTGTAGCCTGCTTTGGAGGAGCTGCCGACGCTTTGCTGGGCAAGGCTTTTGCGGCAGGTGTGGCGGATTTGATTTTCGCTTTTGGGGCCGTTTTGATCTTTTGCTTTCTCACAACAGCCGGACGCACCTGCTTCTGAACACGCACAGGTTTTGCAGGAGCGGCATTTTTGCCCGTTGGCAGAGGGGCAGTTTCATTTGCAAACAGCGGTTTACATAATTTTATATCACCTTGAATCATTTCTCTCGCTGCCTGCTGTGGGTTTGCCTGCACGGGCGTTACCTGTGTCGGTTGCTGCGCCGCAATGTATTTCTGCTTGCTCTTGATGTCCGGCAACGGCGGTTGCAGTCCTTCCGGCTTCGTAGGCTCTACATCGACGGGTAAGGAGACCGCCTGCGACTGCCGTGTTCGGATCTGCGGCAGAGCTGGCTGCGCCTGCTCCGCACTATGGGAAACGTGGAGTTTTTGCAGTTCCCGAACAGTTTCCCGTGTACGGATGGCAGGCAAGAATGTTTCGGAATTTGCGGACGTGTTTCCAATACTGCTTGCTTCCTCTTTGAGAAGATTCTGCTTTTTCCATTTCTTTCGGATGTACTCTTTCGTCTTGATTTCAGGAAGCGCGAACTGTGTGGTATCCGTTTTGGGTGTGACAGGCTGTTCATGCAGAGACGAAACAGGCGTTTTTTCTCTTGGCAGAGTCCGTGCTGATGCCTGCACCGTCGGGGTCGTCGCAGGTACAGACGGTTCCGTGATGGCAGGGACTTGTCCAAACGGCCGTTGTTCTGCTGGTTTTGCTTTCACAGCAGGTTTTTCCCTTACTGATGTTTCCAACTCACGCACAGATCGATTTATCTGCGGTTGGTGAACAGGCTGCGGTCTTTCATGAATCTGCGAAGCTAGATGCTTGGGCTGCTGTACGGGTGCATCAGCGGTCGGTGTATGCTCCCGCATTTTTAGTTGTGGAGCATTTGCAGGAGGAATCGGTTTCTCCTTAATCGGAGAAACCGATTTACGCACAGAATGCTCCGTTGTCGACGACATCGTTTCCGCAGGAACAGCCTTTACGTTTTCATGAATACGCGGAGTTGAATGCTGAGACGGGGACACTGATGCTTTCGCATCTGGCGTATATTCTCGCGTTTTGGGCTGTTGGACGTTTACTGGAGAAACCGGCTTCTCCCTGATTGGAGAAGCCGATTCGCGCACAGACTGATTTCCCTGTGACTGGCTTTGCGGTGGATATTCCCTCGGTGCCGCAGTAGGCTGCAGGGGGTGCCGAGGCTGCTCATGTTGTGGAACAGATTCTGTCCTGGCTTCCCGCTG
>OHSQ01000554.1_pt1 | contig 17051 bp, 15 predicted proteins | sample 1578661 | NCBI WGS metagenome assembly OHSQ01 (sample SAMEA3879534, study PRJEB24766) | human gut metagenome | biome: human-associated habitat; feature: feces | place: USA | collected 1985/1987 | reverse complement strand
AAGCTCGCCGCGCAGAAGGTCCTGGTCTATGTGCTCGACCAGTTCCTGCGGCTGCTGCATCCGTTCATGCCGTTCATCACGGAAGAGATCTGGCAGGCCATCCCGCACGAGGGCAGGTTCCTCATGCTGGCTGACTGGCCGAAGTACGACGAGAATCTGAACTTCTCCGTCGAGGCCGCGCACATGGAGTCCGTCATGAACGCCATCCGCTCCATCCGCAACCGCCGCGCAGAGATGAACGTCCCGCCGTCGAAGAAGAGCACGCTCTACGTCGTGTCCGACAAGGGAGAGATCTTCCGGCAGGGCACGGGCTTTATCTGCCGTCTGGCCTACGCCGATCAGGTCATCATCTGCGATTCGGACCCCGAGGGCCACGAGAACATGGTCTGCGTCGTCACGAACGACGCCAAGCTCTATATTCCGCTGGAGGAGCTGATCGACTTCGAGAAGGAGCTGGCCCGCATCGAAAAGGAAAAGGCGAACTGCCTCAAGCAGATCGCCATGTTCGAAGGCAAGCTTTCAAACGAAGCGTTTGTCTCCCGCGCACCCGAAAAGGTCGTGGCCGAGCAGCGCGAAAAGCTCGAAAAGAACCGCGCCCTGCTTGCACAGCTCGAAGAAAGTGAAAAGCGTCTGCGCCGGTAATCCCTTTGACAAAACCCGCGCGTAAAAGCTTCTATAATGGACACACAGGAAAAAGCCCTGTGTGTCCATTTTCTATTTTGGAGGCGAACAAATGAATCTTACAAGCTTTTTGCAGGACAAGCATCTGACCGTCGCGCTGCGCGGCGAAATTGACCACCACAGCGCGAAGGATATCATGCGCGTCCTGGGCAACAAAATCGACCTCTATCTGCCGCGCGTGTGCGTGCTGGATTTCCGGGAGGTCACGTTTATGGACTCTAGCGGGATCGCCATCGTGATCTCCTGCGTGCGCCGGATGCGGCAGCTGCGCGGCGAGGTCATTCTCCGAAGCGTTCCGCCGCAGCCGATGAAGGTGCTCAAGGCCTCCGGCATTGAGCGCATAGCAACTCTGGAAGACGAAAGGAGCCTTGTCCATGAAAGCTGAAAATGAAATGACGCTGACCTTCCCCAGCCGGTCCTCGAACGAATCCTTTGCCCGCGCGGCAGTCGCGTGCTTCGCCGCCCAGCTCGACCCCAATCTCGAGGAGCTGAACGATATCAAGACCGCGGTGTCCGAGGCCGTGACCAACTGCATTGTTCATGCCTACCGCGACTGCCTCGGCACCGTGACCATCCGCTGCCGCATTCTGCCGGAGAACGTGCTGGATATCGTCATCCGCGACAAGGGCTGCGGCATGGAGGATGTGGAAAAGGCCCGCGCGCCCATGTTCACGACCGGCGGCCCGGAGCGCAGCGGCATGGGCTTTACGATCATGGAGAGCTTCATGACCTCGCTTCAGGTCACGTCAAAGCCCGGCAAGGGCACGACGGTACATATGAAGCGCAAGATCGTGCAGCGGAGGAAAACCGCTTGAGCGACACCATCACGCTCATCCAGCGCTCCCAGCAGGGCGACCGGGACGCGTCCGAACGGCTCGTGACGGAAAACACGGGCCTCATCTGGTCGATCGCCCGGCGGTATTTTGGCCGCGGCGTGGAGCCGGACGATCTGTTCCAGCTCGGCTGCGTCGGCTTTTTAAAGGCGGTCGAGGGCTTTGATACCGCCTACGGCACGCAGTTTTCGACCTACGCCGTCCCCAAAATTGCCGGAGAGATCCGCCGCTTTCTGCGCGACGACGGCGCGGTCAAGGTCAGCCGCAGCGTGAAAGAGCGCGCCGCCGCCATCAAAAAGGCCCGTGAGCGCCTGACCGGCGATTTCGGCCGCGACCCGACGGTCTCCGAGCTGTCCGAGGCGCTGGGCCTTTCGCCGGAGGAGATCGCGGCTGCCGAAACCGCCACCAGCGCGACCGAGTCCATCCAGCGCCAGACCGGCGAGGAGGGCTTCTCCCTCGAGGATGTCCTGTGTACAGACGGCATGGAGGAAAAGCTGCTCGAACGCATGGCCCTGCAGGAGGCGCTTGCCCGCCTGAACGACAAGGAACGGCTCGTCATCCAGCTCCGCTATTACCACAGCCTGACCCAGCAGCGCGTCGCAGGCCTCATCGGCGTGTCGCAGGTGCAGGTCAGCCGCATCGAAAAGAAGGCGCTGGAACGGCTTCGAACATTTTTTTGATGTCGACAAACCGGGCAAAATGCGGTAGAATATCCGTAGTTTATTGAAAAGGCAATGTCATACCACTTGATACTGTGTCCTGTCACGCAAACACGACGAAACCTCGAACAAGGTTGGTAGGGGCGGGGCTCTGCTCCGCCCTGCGGGACGCACCGGATAATCGAAAATCTTCGGCGAATTCGCAGGCACTTGCTTGTGTGATTGTAGGGGCCGATGCCCACATCGGCCCGTTGGGAAGTTACGAATTTGCCGCAGACTACCGTAAAATCGGTGCATTCTGCCGGGCCGATGTGAACCCCACCAAGATTGTACGTTTTTGGAGTGCAGCGCACCCCGTATAAGACGCAAAAAAGCGGCTGCCGGAGCAGCCGCTTTTTTGTATGGGGGTTGGTGCTTAGTTCAGTTCGGTGATGCCGTCGATTCTCAGCTGGAAGGACGGAGCGGACTGGAAGTAGGACTCGTGGTAGTAGCCGTCGAAGACTGCCTCGTCGGCATCGGGCACGAAGTCGCCGTCGGTGTCGGTTGCAAAAGCCGTGGTAACGGTTTTGCCACCAACGGTGAACTTGCTGGTATCAAAGACATGCAGGCTGCCGTCCTTGATAGCCGCGATGGTCTCGTCAACCTTCTCCTGGGTGCCGGGAGCGCAGGACTCGCCGAGCGGAGTGAGGGTAACGGCGTCGGCCTCATAGCCCTGGCACCAGTTCTGATCGAAGGACTCGCCGTTCATAACAGCGCGGAATGCGTACTCATAGAAGACTTCCCAAACGTTGGTCGGGGAGGTCAGAGCGGCGGTCGGAGCGACTGCGAGCATATCGACGTTGTAGCCGACGCAGTAGACGGTCGTTCCGGCGTCGAGGGCTTCCTGGCAGGCGGCCGGAGCGCCGGTGGAGTCGGCGTGCTGGCTGACGATGATGCAGCCGTCAGCGATCAGAGCCTTGGCAGCCTCGTTCTCAGCGGTGATGTTGAACCAGGAGTTGGTGTACTGCACCTGCATGGCGACATCGGGAACGATGCTCTGCAGGCCAAGGAAGAACGCGGTGTAGCCGGAAACGACCTCTGCGTACGGATAAGCGCCGACATAGCCGATCTTGATCTTGCCGTCAGCAGTCTTGTTCTTGTCTTCGACCTTGCCTTCGTCGATGAGCTGCTGCAGCTTCATGCCGGCGACAACGCCGCCGACGTAGCGGGCCTGATAGATGCCGGTGAAGGCGTTGTGGAAGTTATCAAGGCCGTTGGCTCTGGCGGTATCGCCGGTCATCGCGACGAACTGCACATCGGGATATTCCTCAGCTGCCAGAAGGCAGAAGGACTGATGGCCGTAGGAGTTGGTGATGACGATCTGGCAGCCCTGGTCGACACAGTCAACGCAGGCGTCATAGCAGCTCTCGTCTTCGGGGATGGAGTATTTCCAGATGATGTTGCTTTCGCTGATACCCAGAGCCTTGGTGGCTTCCTGGATGCCCTTGATGTGGGAGTAGGTGTAGCCTTCGTTTTCGTCGCCGATCAGAACGACGCCGATCTTGATGTCGGTGCCGACAGCGTCGCCAGCGGGCTCAGCGGTTTCTTCCTCAGCCGGAGCGTCGGTTTCTTCCGCAGGCTCAGTGGTCTGTTCGTTGTTGGTCTCAGCCGGGGCGGGTGCGTCGGTCTTTTCTTCCGTCTTGGCAGTGGAAGCGCAGGCAACCAGAGCGAAGACCATGACCACGGCGAGAAGCAGAGCGATGATCTTTTTCATGTATTCGTTCCTCCTAAAAATTTTTGCGGTGAACGCCGCAATCCTGCTGTACGGAATATGCACAGCAAATCCGGATAGCTGTATTTTAATTGATTCTATGCAAAAAAGCAATCAGTTTTTTCGGGTTTATGGGCAGAAACACACAAAAAGTTTCAGGAATAGCTAAAAAATATTTAGCTTTTTCGGCGCTTTGTTATAATTGCCCGATTCCGGCGGTTCGATTTCGTGAAGAACGCCCAAGAACATAAGTGGAAATTCTGCGGGCTATTATGATATGATATTTCAGTAGGGCCGCGGGCCCGCGCCTGATCTGCCGCATAGAAGGCGCTTTTCGCAAAGGAGCACAAAATCGTGAGGACATTTGTTGTAAAGGGAAATCTCTGCTTCAGCCGCAGCATGGACGAGCTGGTCTGCATGGAGCACAGTTATATTGTCGTCGAAGACGGCCGCGTCGCGGGCGTCTTCCGGACGCTGCCGGAGCGATACGCGCAGCTGCCGGTGCTGGATTATGGCGAGCATCTGATCCTGCCGGGCATGACCGATCTGCATGTCCATGCGCCGCAGTTTGCCTTCCGCGGTCTCGGTATGGATATGGAGCTGCTGGAATGGCTGAATACCTATACCTTTCCGGAGGAATCCAAATATAAGGAATCGGAGTACGCGGACCGGGCCTACGGCAGCTTCGTGAACCACCTGCTGCACAGCACGACCACGCGCGCAGCCATTTTCGCCACCATCCATGTGCCCGCCACAGAGCTTCTCATGCAGAAGCTGGACCGTGCGGGCCTGTCGTGCTATGTCGGCAAGGTCAACATGAACCGCAACTCGCCGGTCTATCTGCGCGAGATCTCGACCAATCAGGCCCTGCGGGACACGGAACGGTGGCTCTGCGAGACTAAGGAAGCATACCGGACCGTGAAGCCTATTCTGACGCCGCGCTTTATCCCCTCCTGCACAGACGATCTGATGTACGGTCTTGCGCGGCTGCAGGCAAAATACGGCGTACCCGTGCAGAGCCATCTGTCGGAAAACTACTCCGAGATCGCGTGGATCCGGGAGCTGTGTCCCCGCTCGAAGCATTACGGCGACGCGTATGAGCAGTTTGGCCTCTTCGGCGGCGGATATCCGTGCATCATGGCACACTGCGTCCACTCGAACGAGGACGAGCAGGCGCTGATGAAGAAAAACGGCGTATTCATCGCGCATTCGCCGGAATCAAACATGAATCTGGCCTCCGGCGTTGCGCCGGTCAACAAATTTCTCGATGACGGCCTGCGCGTCGGCCTCGCGACCGACGTGGCCGGCGGCAGCCACGAGAGTATGCTGCGCGCCATGACCCACGCCATTCAGGCCTCCAAGCTCCGCTGGCGGCTGTACGATCAGGAGGTAAAGCCGCTGCCCTTCGAGCGCGCGTTTTATCTGGCCACCATGGGCGGCGGCGCGTTCTTCGGAAACGTCGGCAGCTTTTTGGACGGGTACGAATTTGACGCCGTCGTACTGGACGACGCGTCGCTCGACCACCCGCAGGAGCTTTCCGTCCGCGCCCGGCTGGAGCGCGCAGCCTATCTGGCGGACGACCGGAACCTGACGGCGAAATTCGTCGCCGGGCAGAAGATCCTTGGTTGACAAACCGGCAAGAATCCGGTACAATACAGCCGCAAACCGCATAGCGCCCGGTCAAAGACCGGGCGCAGACAGTTCGGAACCATCCTGTCTTTAAATAAAACTAGGGAAAGCAGGATGGGCGCAGTGCGCCCATCTTTTTTATCATCATCTGACGCTATCCCTCCAATCTTCGCGGCTTGCAGAAGGAGGACAATCCATGAAAAAACTCACCACCCGCCAGATCGCGCTGAACGGCGTCGTCGCCGGACTCTACGCAGCCATCACGATCCTGACCGCCTCGTTTGCTTACGGAAATATCCAGTTCCGCATCGCAGATAGCCTGTGCGTGCTCGTCGTGCTGGAGCCGAGTCTGACCGTCGGCCTGACGCTCGGCTGCCTGATCTCCAACATTTTTTCGACCGTCTCCGCGCTCGATATCGTCATCGGCACAGTCGGGACGCTGCTCGGCTGCCTGCTTGCCGCAAGAGTGAAACAGGACTGGCTCGTGCCGGTGCCCGTGATTCTTGCAAACGCCGTGCTGGTCGGCGCAATGCTGGCCTACGTGCTCACGCCGGACGCGCTGGTACAGGGATTTTTCATCAACGGCGGCGAGGTGCTGCTCGGCGAGGCAGTCGTTTTATACCTGCTCGGCGTGCCGCTGCTGCTGTTTTTCCGGCGCTCGGGGCTGATGGAAAAGCTCCTGCACGGCGCCCATCCTTCCCCGCACTGAAAACCAGCGCCGCCTCTTGTCACAGCATGACAGGAGGCGGCGGCTTGCATTTACAGATATTCCGCGTCGTAATTGTTGAGATACCGGTCGCGGCGGGACTGGCGCTTGACGAGGATGAACGCGACCGTGAACAGAACGGCCACGAACGCGGCGAACAGCCAGCCGTAATGGACGGACTCGATCGTTGCGATATAGTCGTAGCAGCCGTGCAGGAACGCAGACAGAAGCAGGGCCAGCACCCGGCAGAGCTTGGACGCGCCGTCCTTTCCCTGTCCGTGCAGGCGCTTGGCAAGTCCGTACCACACGCCCATGAACACGCCGAAGCAGGCGTGGCCCGGTACAGCGGTCACGGCGCGCACGAGCGCGGTCGACAGTCCGTACATGAGCACGTAGCTGATATTCTCCCACAGCGCGAAGCCCAGTGAGACGAATACCGCGTACACAACGCCGTCAAACTGGCAGTTGAAAGCGGCGGAGTTCCACGTCCGGCGCTTGAGGAGGAAGTATTTTGCGCCTTCCTCCGAAAATGCGACAACGCCGAAATACATGAGTACGTTGTACGGCGTGCTGTTCTCCGGAAAATACCGGCCCAGCAGCCAGCTGCCGAAGCGTTCGAGCAGGAGTGCGATAAACGTCGCGGCGATGCCGTACAGCACGAGCGAAATGAGCAGCGGCGCAGGCTCCTTTTCCAGCTTGTCCGCACGGTAGACATGGACGAGCAGGAACACAGCCGGGATCACTGCGGCGGCGATCAGGATCGGGTTGGTATAAAAGAAAATCATACGCGCATCTCCCTATCGGTTTATGCCGATATTGAAGCACAAAAGCGGAAAAAAGTCAATTTGCGTTTTGCTTGCCGATGCGCGTGCACCGTGGTATACTAGGGTGTATCTGAAAACTCCCAACGCACCCGGACAGCGGGCCTTTTTGCGGTGCGCCGCGTCATTTTTCCTTGAAATACGTCAGTATTCCTGCGAAAAAATGTCTTGCGCAACGCAAAAATCCCTCGCTGCCGGTCACATCATGAGTTTTCAGATACACCCTAAAAACAAAATGGCAGAGGAGGCGAGGATGTGCAGGATACGGCGCTGATGCTCCACACGCTTTTGGAGCTTGGCGAGAGTATGCTGGCCGACGGCGCGGACGTGCGCCGCGTCGAGCAGACGCTCACACGGATGGGACTGGCCTATGGTGCGGTGCGGATGGACGTGTTTGTCATCACATCCAGCATCGTACTGACAATGTGCTTTCCGGACGAGACAAGCGTTACGCAGACGCGGCGGATCGAGAAATCCGCCGTGACGGACTTCAGAAAGCTGGAGGCCATCAACGCCATCAGCCGCAGCTACTGCGAAAAGCCCTTTCCGGTGCAGGAGCTGGCCGACCGGCTGCATCTGGCGAAGCGCTGCCGCCCTGCGCGGTGGAAGCTGTTCGCGGGCAGCTGTCTGGGCGCGGGCGCGCTGACGGTCTTCTTTGGCGGCGCGGGAGCAGACGGGCTGGCGGCGGCGGTCTTTGCGCTGGCGCTGTGCCTGCTGCAGATGTATCTGCCGCTGATCTGCAAAAACAAGGTACTGTTCAATTTTCTTGCGGCCTTCTGCGTCGGGAGCCTGATCAGCCTGGCCTGCCGCGCGCTTCCTGCGCTGCACGGCGACAAGATCATCATCGGCGATATCATGCTGCTGATCCCTGGCCTCGCGTTTACGAACGCGGTCAAGGATATTTTCATCGGCGATACAATTTCGGGCGTGATGCGCCTGATCGAGACGATTTTGTGGGCGGCGGCGCTGGCGCTGGGCTTTGCGCTGTCCGGCTGGCTGCTGGGGGTGTGACGGATGCAGAATTTCATCGGTCTTTTGACGGCGCTGCTCGGCTCCGCCGGCTTTGCGCTGATCTTCAACGTGCGCAAACAGCTGCTGCCGCTGGCGGCGCTGGGCGGCGCGGTCTGCTGGGGTACATATCTGCTGGCGGGGTGCGCGACGGAGTCTGTTTTTCTGCAGTCCTTCGCAGCCAGCGCAGCAACGGCGATCTGGTCGGAGGCGTTCGCGCGCGTGAAGAAAACGCCTGCGCAGCAGTACCTCATCATCGGCCTCATTCCGCTCGTGCCCGGCGGGACACTTTATTACGCCATGAGCGCACTCGTCCGGCAGGACTGGGGGCAGGCACAGCTCTACGGCTACCGGGTCAGCGTGTTCGTGCTCGGGATCGCGGCAGGCGTGAGCCTGACGCTGAGCCTGCTTGATATGCTGCTGAACGCGCGCAGACGCATTCAAAACAAAAGGTAGGAGCATATTTTATGGAAAACCGCTGCATCATCGTCTCCGGCGGCGTTTTCAGCCCCGCGCCGGAGCAGCAGCCGGGCGATTTTGTCATTGCCTGCGACCGGGGCTACGCCTACTGTGAACGGCTCGGTCTGATGCCGGATCTGTTCATCGGCGACTTCGACTCTTATTCCGGTGCAGTCGCGCCGGGCGTAGCCGTGGAGCGTCTGATCCCTGAGAAGGACGACACGGACACCGGCCACGCCATCACATACGCGCTGGCGCACGGCTTCCGGACGCTGGTCCTGACCTGCGCGCTGGGCGGGCGGCTGGATCACACGCTGGCCAATCTCCAGAACGCAGCGAACGCCGCCGTACAGGGTGCGTCCGTGACCATTCTGGATGAAGGCTCGGAGATCAACTTCCTGACGCACGGAACGCTCCGCCTGAAAAAGCGGCCCGGCTGGGGCCTGTCCGTGTTTTCGCTTTCGGACGCCAGCACAGGCGTGTGCCTGCGCGGGGTAAAATACGAATTGGAGAACGCCGCGCTGGACAACCGCTTCCCGCTCGGCGTCAGCAATGAATTCGACGCGCCGGAGGCAGAGATCACGGTTGAACAGGGCGTTCTGATGGTCATGCAGACAAAAAAGCAGTAAACCAGAGCGGCCTCGCCCTGACGGGCGGGTCTTCGCTCTTAGCGCCGCTTATTCCATCATGGAGCGGGTCTGCTCCTCGCGGTACTGGCGGGTGTAGAGCTGGTAATACGCGCCCTTTGCCTCCATCAGAGAGCGGTGCGTGCCGCTTTCGATGATCTTGCCGTCGTGCACGACCAGAATCACGTCCGCGCGGCGGATGGTCGACAGGCGGTGCGCGATGATGAACGAGGTGCGGCCCGCCATGACCTTTTCGATGGCGTCCTGAATAAGCCGCTCGGTCACGGTGTCGACGGAGCTGGTCGCTTCGTCGAGCACGAAAATGCGCGGGTCGGCCAGCAGCGCACGGGCAAAGGACAAAAGCTGCTTTTCGCCCGTGGAGAGCGTGTTGCCGCCCTCGCCGATGTCGGTGTTATAGCCGTCCGGCAGACGGGCTATGATCTGGTCGGCGGAGACGGCCTTTACGGCCGCTTCGATCTCGTCCATCGTCGCGTCGGGCCTGCCATAGCGCAGGTTCTCCAGAACTGTGCCGGAAAACAGATGCGGCGTTTGCAGCACATAACCGATGTTCGAGTGCAGCCAGAGCTGGCTGCGTTCCCGCGCGTCGCGGCCATCGATCAGAATGCGGCCCTGCGTCGGCTCAAAGAAGCGGCAGACGAGATTGACCAGCGTGGATTTTCCCGCGCCCGTCTCGCCGACAATGGCGACGTTCGTGCCCTGCGGGACCTTGAGGTTAAAGTGTTCCAGCACGTTTTCGCTGCCGTCGGGATAGCGGAAGGTGACGTCCTGAAATTCAATATCGCCGTAAAGCGGCTCCCAGTTTTCCTTTTTGGGGTGGAACGCGTCGCCGTACTTTTCCGTGACCTCCGGCGTGTCGCTGACGTCGGATTTTGTTTCGAGCAGCCTTGTGACGCGCTCGACATTGACCTGCACGTTGACGAGCGACGACATGACCTGCACGAGCCACTGGATCGGCTCCATCATGCCCTGCGCATAGTTCATAAACACCGACAGCGTACCGATCAGGATCACGCCGTCTCTTGTGATCACACCGCCGCGCCACAGGACGATCGCCAGCGCAATGGACGCGGCGAAGGCCGTCGTGGACATGAACACGCCGCGGAAGTGCATGGCGCGGACGCTCAGGCGCTTCATTTCGCCGGTCAGATCGTCGAATTCCTGCTCGACCTTGTCCTCAATGACCAGCGTTTTGGTCGTCTTCGCGCCGGTGATGCCCTCGTTGAATGCACCGGTGATCTTCGAGTTCTGCTCGCGCACGCGCCGGTGGAAGAAGACGAGCTTTTTCTGGAAATACGCGCCCGAGAGCACCAGCACCGGCACAATGACCATCACACACAGCGCCAGCTTCCAGTTGAGCACGAACATCATCACGATTGCCAGCAGCAGATACGCGATGTACCACACAGCCTCCATCACCCCCCATGCAAGCGTGCTTGCAATGCGGTCGGTATCGGACATGACGCGCGCGTGGGTATAGCCAACGCTGTTCTGGTTGAAGTAGGAGAAGGACAGCGTCTGCAGATGGTTGAACGTCTCGCGCTTTAAGTCGCGGCCGATATAGAGTTCAGCTTTGCACGCGCCGTAGGCGGAAATGTAGTTGGTCGCGGTCTGGATGATCATGACCAGAATGTACAGTGCCAGCCAGCCGCCGACGCCCTGCATGGTTTTATCGGCGATAAAATGGTCGATGGCGTGCTGCTGGAACAGGGGGATGATCGCGTCCATGCCGCTGCCGACCGTGCCGGTCACGACCATCCAGAAAAACAGCATTTTATAGGGCTTTAAATAAGGGGCCAGCTTCGGGATGCCGAAAAACGGCAGGCCCTTTTTTTCTTTTTCCTGCTTCATGCCGGCTCCTCCTCTCCGATGGACATCTGCATATCATAGATCTGCCGGAACAGGCCGGGCTGCCGCAGCAGCTCCTGCGGCGTGCCGCGCTGGAGGACCTTTCCGTGCTCCAGCACCAGAATATTGTCGCAGTCCATGAGTGTCGTGATGCGGTGGGAAATGATGATGGTCGTCGTCCCGGCCAGATCCCGGTTCAGCGCTTCACGGATGTGCTCGTCCGTCTGCGTGTCGACGGCGGACAGGGAATCGTCGAAGACCATCACGGGCGTTTTCTTCGTCAGCATCCGCGCGATGGCCACGCGCTGCTTCTGTCCGCCCGAGAGCGTCACGCCGCGTTCGCCGACCATGGTGTCATAGCCGTTCGCAAACTGCTCGATATCGGACGCGATGCAGGCTGTCGCGGCGGCTTTGCGCACCGTTTCGCGGTCCGCGCCGCAGATGCCGATGTTCTCCTCGATCGTGCGCGAGAACAAAAACGGCTCCTGTAAGACAACGCCCACATGGTCGCGCACCCAGGCTGCGGGCATATCGGCCAGATCCTCCCCGCCGACCGTCACGCGGCCCTCCGACGGCGCGTAGAGCCTGCACAGCATCAGCAGGAGGCTACTCTTGCCGGAGCCGGTGCCGCCCAGAATGCCGAAGCTCGACCCGGCGGGAATGGTGAAGGACACGTCGGAAAGCACGTCCGGCCCCGTCTCATAGCGGAACGAAACATGGTCGAAGACGATATCGCCGTCCATGGGCAGCTCTTTCACGTCCGGCTTGTCCTGCTCGCAGGGGGCGTCGAGAATTTCGCCGATACGGGACACGGAAACGCCCGCCTTGCTCATCTCAGAGATCACGCGGCCCAGACGGCGCACGGGAGAAATGCTCATGGTGTTGTAAATGGCGAAGGAGACAAACTCGCCCTCGGTCATTTCGCCGCGCACGCACAGAATGCTGCCGATCAGCACGACGAGCATCGTCTGGATGCAGGCCGTCGCGTCGCCGACGGCCCAGAAGTCCGAAAGCGTGCGGCACAGGCGCACCCAGAGCGTGGTATAGTCCTCGTTCTGCTTTTCAAAGCGCTGCCGCTCGTATTCCTCGCGGCCAAAGGCGCGCACAACGCGCACGCCGGTCAGGTTCTCCTGCGCGATGGTGGACAGCACGCCCTCGGACTCGTCACAGGCGGTGTAGCGCTCCCGGATGGAGTTGTGGAACAGCAGAGAATAGACGATGATGATCGGGAACATAATTGCCGGCACGAGCGCCAGCTTCCAGTTCATAAGCGCCATGCACACGAGCGCAAACACGATCATTGCCACGGCGCGGAACACGGAGACGAACTGCTCTTCAAAGAAGGTCTTGATACGCTCGACGTCCGAGGTGCAGCGCTGGATGATATCGCCGGTGGGGTTCTGCATATGCCACTTCCACGGCAGGTGCTGGATGTGGTGGTACAGCAGGTCCCGGCTGGTCTTGACGAGTGTTTCGCCCGCCTTGGAGCTGTAGATATTCACGCAGTAGCGCATAACGGCCGAGAGAAGCCCGAGTCCCGCCATAAAAACCGCCGGGACCCAGAGGTTCTGCCGCAGATACGCCGCGCCGCCGAGCGCTTCGACGATAGGCCGCGCCGCCGCGGACTTCACCGGGGCCTGCCCGATCAGGGAGTCGACGCTCACGCGGATGATCTGCGGAATGATCAGCTCACAAAGCGTAAAGAGCAGGCTTGCGGCAATGCAGGCGGCAAAATACCGCCAGCTGCCGTGCAGCAGCCGCGCAAGCGTCCGCCCGTTGGAGCTTTTTTTCTTCTGTTTCAGGGTTCTCGCCTCGCTTTCTTTCGAAGACAGGCCGAGGGCGGAATTGGGAACGCCAATTCCGCCCTTGTGGCCGCGAACAATATTTCTGGAATTACTATACCGTACTTGTTCCGGAATGTCAACCGTGATTATGCGATGCCGGTCAGGTCATAGCTGTCGAGCCACGCCTTGGCTTCCTCGCACACGCCGCGCAGGCAGCTTTCCTCAAAGGGGCTGTCCAGACCGGCGTTTTTCAGCAGCTCAGTAAACACGCGGCTGCCGCCCTGGCGGGTGTATGCCATGTAGTGCTCCCACGCGTTGGCGCGGTCCTTTTGCAGCATGGCCCAGAACTGCAGGCTGACGGTCTGTGCCAGGCAGTAGTCAATATAATAGAAGGGGCTTTCGTAAATATGCTTCTGGCGCTGCCAGCCCTCACCCTCGCTGTAGAACGGGATCTCGCCGTCCAGCTTCATCCACGGCATATAAATGCCCAGCAGTTCTTTCCAGGCGGCGTGGCGCTCGGCAGGGGTCAGGTCCGGCTTTTCGTACACGATATGCTGGAAGTGATCCACCATGGTGCCATACGGGATAAAGGTCAGCGCACCGGCCAGGTGGCTGTACAGGAACTTGCGGGTGTCGGGGCCGAAGAAGCCCTCGGCCCACGGCCAGGCAAAGAACTCCATGCTCATGGAGTGTACCTCGCAGCCCTCCAGCGTCGGCCAGATGTAGCTGCTGGGGATGCGCTTGCGGTTGGTCCAATCGGCAAAGGCGTGACCGGCCTCGTGGGTCACCACCTCCACATCGTGCTGAGTGCCGTTGAAGTTGGCGAAGATGAAGGGCACCTCATACTCGCCCAGACTGGTGCAGTAGCCGCCGCCCTGCTTGCCCTCGGTGCTCAGCACGTCCAGCAGCTCGTTGTCCAGCATGGTGCGGAAGAACTCCTTGGTCTCGGGGGACAGCTCGCCGTAGAACTTCATGCCCTGGGCCAGAATGTCGTCAGGGGTACCCACAGGGCAGGGATTGCCGGACCGGAACTCCAGCGCCAGATCGGCAAAGCTCAGGGGATAGCTCTTGCCCAGACGCTCCGCCTGACGGCGGCAGATCTTGTCGGCCACCGGCACCAGATACTTCTGTACGGCGGTACGGAACTTCTCCACGTCCTCCTTGGTATAGCAGTTGCGGCTCATGCGGTAGTAGCCCAGGGTGGTGTAGCCCTCATAGCCCATCTTCCTGCCCATGCTGTCGCGCAGGTGCACCAGCTTGTCGTACAGCTCATCCAGCTCCGCCGCGTGCTCCATGGACCACTTGGCGTCGGCCTGCCACGCCGCCAGACGCCGCGCATCGTCGGGATCGCTCTTCAGCGGCGTCAGCTGGGACAGGGTGTAGGTCTTGCCCTCGAAGGGGATCTGAGCGGAGGCCAGCAGCTTCTCGTATGCCTGCACCAGGTCGTTCTCCTGCTGCATCTCGGGGATGATCTCCGGCGTAAAGCACTTGCGGGCGATCTCAGCGTTGACGAACATCAGGTCGCCATACTCTGCGGTGAACTCCGGACGGAACTTGGACTCCAGCATAGCCGCCTTCCATGCCTGCTGATACTCCTCCAGCTCAGGGCTGAAGGTGTTCCAGAACTTCTCCTCCGCATCGTAGAAGGTGTCACGGGTGTCGATGGAGTGGCGGATGGATGCCAGTGTGGCCTGGGTCTCCACGGCCAGAGACGCCTTCTGCTCCTCCAGGAAGGCCGCCCTGGCCTCCTCATAGGTGCCGGCGTTCTTCAGCCGCTCCGTCAGCTTCGTCAGCTGCTTTTTCACCGTCTCCGTGTCGGGGCGGGCGTAGGGCATTTCGGAAAACTTCATATCTTGCTCCTCCTTGCATGATTTACGATGGTATATCGTTCTATGTCGCGGCGTGTCGGATCATCCGCCGCCGCGTCGGCATACAAATTCACTGCTGGCGGTTGTAGATGGCGCTGACCGCCGTCTTGTTCCCGCCGATGAACACGATGGCCGCAGCCGCCGTCACCAGCATGAACGCCGTCAGCACCAGTCTCGGCGGCAGCACCACCGTCAGCGCGCCGGCCACCAGCTGGCCGGTAAGGCTCCCCACGGTGTTCAGCATATTGAACGCCCCGTTGAACCGTCCCTTTTTCTCGTCCGGCACATAGCTCTGGGTGGCGGAGATGCGGATGGTATAGCTGGTGACGCCCAGCAGCCCGTTGCACAGGCACATCGCCATCATCACCGGCACCGGCGTGTAGAGATACCCGCCCTCCAGCATGGAGATAACGATATATACCGTCAGGGCGATGGCGTACTTCCGGTGGGTAGGCAGCTGCACCTTATAGTGTACCAGCCCACCGACGGTACGCCCCACCACCATCATGCCCCACACCAGCATGTACACGTATTCGCCGTTGGGGAACGCCCCCTTGAAATAGGGCAGCGTGATGACCTGGGACGCGCCGCCGGCCAGCGAGCTGAATGCGAAATAGCACGCTACCGCCAGCAGTCCTTTCTCGCTCCACAGGAACCGGAAACCCTCCCCGATGTCCCGCAGCAGCCGCCGTGCGGAGGACTCTCCCGCCGTCGCCGTGGCCTTTTGCGTCTCGATGTACTTCTCCTCCGCCCGGATCTGCGTCTCCGCGATGGCAGCGGTGAGGAAGCACACGGCGTTGATGCCCAGCAGCGGCGCGATGCCCACCTTGTTGTAGACGTAGGTGGAGATGGGGATCATCACCGCCGACAGCGTCTCCAGTACGCTGGCGATGGAGTAGGCCTTGGAGTAGTTGCCCTCGGTGATGAGCATGGGGTAAAAGCTCTCGTAGGCCACCATATAGACGCTGTTGATGGTGCCGATAATGAAGCACCACACCGCCAGTACCGGAAAGCTGAACCAGCCCCTGCTCAAAATGAACGCCGCCATGGCGTAGATGCCTGCTGAGATAAAGTCCAGCGTGTAGATGGTCCTCTTGCGGGAGAACCTGTCCAGAATAGCGCCGGAGAAGATGGGTGCGATGATCTGAGGCGCGGTGAACGTGGCGATATAGATGGCGTACAGCAGGGACGACTCGGTGTAGTCCAGCACCAGCAGGCTCAGAGCGAAGCCGGACATGGCGTTGCCCAGCATGGATACCACGCTGCCCAGTGTGATGATGGTAAAGTCCCGCGTCCACAGGGGGGGCGACAGCCGGTCGGAGCTCATCGGTCTGTTTCATATATCTGCACGGACCGTTCCGCCGGAACGACCGCCCCCCTCCTTTCCTGAAATGAAATAGTATCACGTAAATAGTATCGTGTAAGTAGACATTATAACGGATAGATCGCCGATTGGCAAGCATCTTTCGTGGCGGGGCTGCGGCGGGGACGCACGGCGCTTGCCAGACCCGCGGCCCGTGTGCTATAATATCAACGACAAAATTGTCCATCTTTCGAGGACAAAGGAGGTTCTTCTCTATGACGCACACTTCCGTCCAGCCGCTGCTGGACTTCATCGCCGCCAGCCCCAGCTGCTACCATGTGGTGTCCAATCTGGCCGCCCGTCTCACTGCGGCGGGCTATACGCCCCTGTCCGAGCGGGACCGCTGGACTCTGACTCCCGGCGGCCGGTACTTCGTCACCCGCAACAGCTCCAGTATCCTCGCTTTCCGCGTACCCCGGAAGCTGACCGGCGGCTTCATGATGGCCGCGGCCCACAGTGACTCCCCTGCCTTCAAGCTCAAGGAGAACGCGGAGCTGCGGGACAACGGCTACCGAGTGCGGGCACAGGTTGATGTGCTGATGCCCGGCGCCAAAACCGCCATCAGCAAGTCCGCCCCCAACGACGGCAGTCTGCTGGCGACCCTGGGCAAGCCCGACGGCATCACCTTGGGCGAGCTGCAACGCACGGCAAAGAATGTGCTGCACATGACCCTGCGCACAAAATTCGCCGGGCAGTACAAAGACTAAAAAAATCCCCCACGGTGGGTTGCTACTGCCCCGCCGCCGTGGTAAAATGAAAACATCAAGTAAGCGCCCAACGGCGCAATATCGGGAGGATAACCAAATGGCATGTTTCTTAGTACCGGCCGCTGAGGCCGTGGTGGTCACCGCTGTGGCGCTGACCTTGAAGAAAAAGGAAGAAAAGCTCACGCTGCCCGCCCATGAAGCTGTGGGCACTGGGGCACCTGCCCAGGAGAAGAAATTTACCTGGAGCCGCAAGCTGTTCTTGCTGTCCGGTCTGCTGTGGGGCGGCATTTT
>OHSQ01000550.1_pt1 | contig 17139 bp, 21 predicted proteins | sample 1578661 | NCBI WGS metagenome assembly OHSQ01 (sample SAMEA3879534, study PRJEB24766) | human gut metagenome | biome: human-associated habitat; feature: feces | place: USA | collected 1985/1987 | reverse complement strand
CTGAATGCTTCCTGCAACTTGCCGTTTAAAAAGGCTATTTGTGAGTTGGATATAACTTCAGCTAATTGCTCATTGACTTCAACCATAATTTTATCTTTTAAAATTTATCAATGACTTATATTTTTTTTGCATTCATTAAACCATTCTTCGACTAACTCAATTACATCCTTATCATAAACATCAGTTACATTTTCATAATTGTAATTTGAGTCAAATGACTTAGAGTTAACATTGTATACTAATTTGAATTCGTGTGGACACTTTGCATCATAGGTATCACAAAGCTCAACAATGCTTTCTATATCTTCTATTCCACAATGAAAGAATTCCTTAATTTGAGCATCTGAACACCAATCATTGGTTGTGAACAACTTGCCATCTTTCTCAAAAAATGCGTCAATATACTCTTCGTTATCATTTTGTAATATGTATACATATATAACGTCTGCACTCTTTTCAGAATTCTTAAGTAATTCAAGGCAAAGCGAAATAACATTAGCTTGTGCATCAACAAATGCGTCTTCAAATCCTTTTAACATGGTTAACCTCCTATTTTTTAATGGGGATTAATAAATTTGCCATCTATTTTGTATGAAACATCAAATGCTAACAGTCTCAATTACAAGAGATTTCGGACTCACATTCTTTCTGCCATTCTTTATAAATATCTACTAAGTCAACATCATTCTCCATTGCAATATCATCATAGTTGTATTTCGCATCAAAAGACTTAGTCTTAACATTGTAACTTAATTTAAACTCATATGGGCATTTACCATCGTAAGTATCACATACTTCAACAATATTGTCAACATCTTCCACACCGCAGTCAAAAAAATCATTGATTTGATCGTCATCGAACCAATCGTTTAAAAGGTAGATTTTCTTATCTTTAGCAAAAAATGCGTTAAAAAAAATCTGCGTATCACTTTGATAAATATAAATATATATCATATCAGCTTCTTTCTTGTTATTTTCTAATAACTCTAAAGCTAGCGATATCGTTCTTGCCTGCGCATCTGTAAAAGCATCTTCAAATCCTTGTAACATATCAATTCTCCTTTAAATTATTTCTATTGTTTAAATATTCGTCTAAACAGTTCACCGTCAATTTTGTAGGATACGTTAAAAGAAGAAGGACGAGATGAACCGTTTTTATATGATAACTTAATATCTACATCAGTAACGTTTTGTCCGTTTTTTAATGCATTTGACCACTCCCTTTCCATACTGCGATAATTATCTGTATTTTTTACAGCTCTATTTAAATCACTTCTCTGCGAAACCAGGTTATCCAAATCCGGAGAACCACCAAATTGGTCTGCAAACAAATGGCCTGCGTCATCACCAGGTAATTTACCGGCTGTGTTTGAATTATGGTTCAATCTTCCGTCATGGGTTTTGAATTTCAATTCGTCCGCATGAGCAGAACTTATATTACCATTTGCATCGGTTTTGTATGTGTAGCCGTTTTCTCCAGCTTTATACTCTTGATTTGGTTTTAATGTGCCATCTTCATTCATGTGTGGGGGACAATTTTTATTATGCACCCAAGCACAACACTCACCAACAAAGTAAGTATGATGATCTTCAACTTGGAAGTTATAAACATCAACGGGTACATCTGTTTCCTCTATGTAGTGCTTCTCAACAAACAAATCTTCGCCATTTACGCTGATAAGTTTATCACCAACGAGCAGATTTCCTGCATTGATAAAGCCCCTGCCTTGAACATAAAACGGGTGATTATCAGTTGTGATAATTTCTTCACCATTTGTTATAAGGTGAACAAGCTTAATTCTTATAAAAAGAGGAATGACGGAACATTTCAAAAGAATATTTAGGACTAAATGCTTCCTCGTCTATTTTTACAATACCATTCTCAAAATCCATAAAATAGCTTCTTATCATCAACGTAGTTTCATTCAATTGATTTTTTTATTTCAGCCAAGAAATTCCACCATTTATATGGATCGGGAAATTCTTTTATATAAAGATTTCCGAGATATCTAGGATTGCACATTGCTTTTATTTTTTTTATAGATAATTCTGATAAGTCACCATTTTTATCGTATTCATCGAGAATTTTAGCAATCCTATTAGCATCCTGCATATGATCATTGTTCTTAAGATAATTATAAAGAATAGTTAGTTTTTCTTTCATACTAATTCACCTATCAATTGCACCTGTATATTTTCCACCATCAGTAACTACTTGCCATCCGCCGCCTGTTCTTGATATGCCATCATCAGCAATAAGTGCCCATTCAGGTTGTGCAGCTACTTTTCCCTCAAGTAAAATTTGTGATCGAGTAAGTTGCATTTGGCTCTCAACAAGTGCAGTATTATTAGGCGGTAATGCAAGATTATTAATTCTTTCTGCCAGTGTAGCTCCAGCAGAACCTCTTGTAACAAAAATTCCTGATGCATCACCAGCAGATGCCTCAGTTATCGTAAAAACTTCTCCAAGGTTTCCTTCACGACTATATATTGGTCCATCAAAAGAATCAATCATATCTTGCACAGCAGTATCATCCAGGCCACGATCAGATAATATTATTCGCATCTCTGACTCAGAAAGTTCTGTGTATTTATCCGGTTCAATTAGATTATAATCAGAGCTTGCATTATGCACCCAAACCGCACAATCACCAACAAAATAAGTATGATAATCTTCAACCTGAAAATTATACACGTCAACAGGCTCGTCAAATTCTTCAACCCGATGTTTCTCAACAAACAAGTCCTCGCCATTTACGCTTATAAGTTTATCGCCAACGAGAAGACTTCCTGCATTGATAAAACCCCTGCCTTGTACATAAAACGGGTGATTATCAGTTGTTACAATTTCTTCACCATTAATTGTGAGGTGAACAAGCTTTTCTACCTGACGGACATACGTTTCAAGAACCGTTTTCGGTGCGGTTTCAAGCGTATTCGTATTTGCATACAACTTTTATATTACACATTAATTTAATTTAAATTGTTTCATTTCAAAAATTAATCTATTATCATAGTCTGTTGGGTTATCACTAAATGCCTCTTCTGCCAAATCTATCAATTCGGATGAAATATGTATCTCATTTTCCAGTAGATTTTCAAGAAAATTTTCAAGTGCCACTCGTTTTTCTCCATACATAGCTAATTCCGCTGCATCTAAAAGAAATTCTTTAACTGTATCAACATTTTTGAATTCACTCGATATTTTTTTCATAAATTTATCATATGCTTCTTTTTTCATCACTAATTCTCCTAACACTTTATCGATTAATAGGAAATCCCGTAACTATTCCTTCACCGCCAGGTTCAACAATAACTCTAACATCTAATCCATGATTTCTACCTTCAACAATAAACCTAACTGGTCGTCCATTTCTTGTGGTTAATGGAGCATTTGCATCAGGACCTCCTATTGTAACAGGAGCGTTACGTCCTCCACCAGGTCCTGTTGATTGTCTCCATGTTGAATTTGGACTATTGGCTACATCTTCAACGGCTTTTATAGCGTAATCGTCTGTCCAAGTGTCAGGAAAAGCACTATTGCCAAATCCCCTATTGGGGCCATGCCCAGGATCATTAGGCCCTTCACCCTCTAATATATGATCTCTTCTTGAAGTACTCACTTTACATTCCGAATTATGCACCCAAACCGCAGATTCACCAACAAAATAAGTATGATAATCTTCAACATGAAAGTTATAAACGTCAACAGGCTCGTCAAGTTCTTCAACCCGATGTTTCTCAACAAACAAATCTTCGCCATTTACGCTGATAAGTTTATCACCGATAAGAAGGTTTCCAGCATTGATAAAGCCTCTGCCTTGTACATAAAACGGGTGATTATCTGTAGTCACAATTTCTTCGCCGTTTATCGTGAGATGTACCAGCTTGTCTACTTTGCGCACATAAGTCTCAAGAACAGTCTTTCCTGCCGTTTCAAGGGTATCAGGATTTGTTGAGATTACCACATCTCCTGCGGAAAGCTTTTCTATTGCAACAAGTCCTGTAGCTGTAAGAACCATAGTTCCAGCAATAAAACAAGCCATATTCTGTGATGCTGCACCACTGAAGGATGAAAGCATACTCACGCCCATCTGGAAACCATTATAAATATCACTCTGATGCAGCTTATTGTTCAATGCCGTTAACGGATTATCGGGATCTATCATTCCCAGTCCCATCGACAGCATATCAAATCCGTCCATGCCATTAGAGATCGTTCCGCTGACTTTTGCTGTTGCTTGGATTGCGTTTCCAAATTTCGAACCGCAGGTTTAAAATACCAACGATAAGTAATTGAATATACTATTTCAATTTCTTGATATACTCATCTATTCCTAAAACAAGTACCTCCTGCAACATTTCCAAATAACTCTTGTTATAACCACTTTTTGCAATCATAATATCAAAGACCTGTCTTAACTTTCCATCAATCATAACCGTTACACCGGTTACTTTCTCTCCAGTAGTTGTATTTTCAAATTCTTCCGCCACTATACGCATTTTATTATCCATTACACACACTCCATTTAATGCTATTTTATAATCTTTACATTAGTAGCAGCTTCCTCTATCCATTCAGACCACGGTGCTGGCAATTCATAACTTCGTCCAGGTGTAGATGTATCAGTTAACTTTGGCGCTGTTCCACCTTGAACTCTTCTATATACTACGACTGAATATAACCACAGTAATCATAATAATTTCTTTGTTCTATATTATACAACTGAGAAGCTTCTTCCGGTGTCATAGCGTTTCACTCCTCTTATCATAATTAAGTCAAACAAGAAAAACATTTATTTCACATAATAAGATGCCTTTTTGACTATATTTACACTTTTTTATTATACTTCGCCTTGAAATATTTGTCAAGTAAATTTTAGAATTCATTAATAATTTACATTTTGTCAACTATATTATCATATTTGACTGATTATACGACTTTTATTTAAAATTAACTAATCATTAAGTTCAAACGCCATGCAAGAGCAGAGTAAAATATTCTTAAAAACTGTCCACTGTGTTTGTCAAGCAAAAAGTGCATAAAATGGGCTCGAAAAAGTGCATAGCCCGGTCAGCACAAGATTAACGTGTGGGGGCTCGGTTTGCGCATAGAAGGAGCGCCCCTGTTGTGTATTTTTAAAGCCCTTTTGCGAGCTCCTGTTGTGTATTTTTGGAGCCCTTTTTGTAAATTCAGGTACTTTGCTCACTTCTTACGGGCTGTTTTCTGACGCTTCATCGACTGCTGCAGGCGGTAGCTTTCTCCTGAGAATATCACAATATGCGAATAATGCACCAGTCGGTCTATCAGAGCCGCCGTCAGGCGGTTGTTGCCAAGCACCGTGTTCCAGCCTGAGAACTCCAGATTGGAGGTTATTATGAGGCTCCTGCGCTCATAGCACTCGGAGATCACCTGAAACATAAGCTGTGCTGCATCCTATGTATGGTGCAGTAATCGCCTTCGCTGCTAACCTCGTTGCTGCAGCCGGGTTCTGCACATCTGGGCTCAAATGCTTCAATTATAAAACTTAATAACAGCAGAAATAGTATCGCTCCTATAACTGCTCCAAAAATTGAGCCACTCTTTTTCTTTGCGCCGGAATAATCGTGTCTGACAGATGAGGAGGGTGTATCTTCTGTAGACATCTTATACACCATATAATCTTCAAACATATCCTCATTGTTATTGTGATTGTCAAAGTTCATATTGTACCTCCATCCTGATTTTGCTTTATCTGTATTATATCACATTCTCAGAAATTTGTGGTGTAAATTATTGGACAGTTAAGATTTGGAACGTAGAAAACATACCCCCTAATATATGCAAAGCATACAAAAGATGATAGGATTAATGTTTTCATGAATTGTTGAATGATTGACTATCTGACAAATAAATGATATAATATCAGCTTAACATGACTTGTGCTTCTGCCTCGCAAGGTAGATGACCTCACTCGATAAACCGCTTCTGAGAAATGACCGCCTACTGTCATTACGCATACGGTACTCTTCCTGGTAGAAACGCGCCGAATTCAACCACTTGTTTGCCACTTATTTGTGCTGAAAATCGCCCAAATCGGCTTGAGATCACCGAACTTGCAATGCTCGGAAATGACGCAAAATCGGGTTTTTTCGCATTTTACTAAAGACCATATCAGGTGTGCGGATTAATTCAATTCCCGTACGGATCACCAAAGTTTAAAGCTCGGAGATAGCACATTGTGCTGTTTCCGAGCTTTTGTTATCTGAAGTTTCATACCTTCCATGTTCTGCCCTACTTTCCCCCGCACACCTCACTCTTGAGTTTTTTCGCCGCCTTGAAATACTCTCGCATTTTCACGTCCGCAGGGTCTATCTGCAATGCAAAGGATATCCTGCCCAGCAGCGAATTTATGTACTTCTCAGGCGTAATGTCAGCACCTTTGAAAAACAGGCTTTGGGAAACTCCGTATTTCTCACAGTAATATATTTCCTGACGTATCTCCCGACGCTGTTTCGACGAGATCTGCGCCTTTTCGTTGACTACTATCCCCGTTACCTGCTGACGTTGCGATGAACCGATAAGCGTCGTTTTTTTCATGTTCAGCTTAAAACCCATTTTCCACAACGCCCTGCTCACAAGTTGCGTTATCTCTTTGGCGTTAAGCACAGCTTTTCCACCTGAAAATGTCATATCATCACAGTATCTTGTGTAATTTATGCCACGCTCTCCACACCACTTGCCTATCCTCTCATCAAATCTTTTCATCACCAAATTCGATATCTGCGGAGATGTTGGCGCACCCTGTGGCAGTATGCTGTTATGAGTGCATATATTTGTCAGCAGCGTTGTAGCAGGCTTAGAAAATCCAAGCTCGCACATGACCCCATAGACCTTGCCAAAATCAATGCTGTCAAAAAAGCCTGAAACATCAAGTTTAAGCACTCTCTGTTGACCAATATGCGGCTCTGCATTTTTCAAAAGCGAAGAGTTTTTGCAATATGCAGTGGCATACTCAGATACGGACAGCGTGTAAAGATACCTTTCAAGTATCCTTCTTTGAACGAGCTTGAGATATTCGTTCGGCACTTTTAACACCCTGTTTTTATGCCCTCTGCCACGATGTATTATCACCTTGCGGTAATTTGAATAACACTTTCTCTGATTTCGTTTATGATAGCGTATTCGGTTGTTGCTAAGCATATAAAGCTTTTTCAAAGGAACATCAAGCTCCTCTGAGATCCTTATGATATCATTATCAATATCATTCATTTTGTCACCTCAAAAAAAAAAAATGACAAGCGTCAGCACAAGATTCAAATGCTTTGGAGCCGAATTTTATTTAATGGAATTAAATCCGATTCGGTGAAAAAGCTTTTGATAAAGCTACTATTTCCTGAAACTTCCACAGCGACTCGCTGTAGTTATGCGTTTTGCAATATCGCTGCTGACGCTTGCCATATTTTACTAAACCATGTTATGTACTCATGATAAAAGCACCTTGTTTATTTTATGAGATAATTATATCACGCGAAATGCACAACAATTGGTGCATCTCGCAGAGTACAACGAAAAAAACGGCTGTATATAAACACTCTGATATCATTTTACCAATTTATGCACAACACGTCAATGGGTTATCCTGACATTTTACGCCAAGCGCCAATATTTTATATGAATACACAAAAAACCACACGAAGATAGGAAAAAAAGCCGAGCCTTGCTTTTATCACCTCTCAATTCCCCCACCTCTCGAGCTTTTTCCTTTTTATCACTATCCCCACCGGGCTATCCGTTTTTTCGTCAAAATATTCCTCGCAGACCCACCAATGATACTCTTGCCTTGGCAGGGTCGCCCACGTCATATAGCAAAAGCTCCACTGGCGAAGCAATTCCTTCTTCTTGCCGTTTTTCAGACTTTCAGGTAGATAGTCCTCCATAAGCTTCACTATCGTATCATAGCTTATAAATCTCATCTTGTTCTTTCTTTTTATTATGGACAGCCTGTGGGCAAGATAAAAATGCAAAACAACTTTCCATATGCTGCATTTGTATTCCGGGTCAAGTATTGACTCTTTTTTCATTCTCCTGATGATCTTAATACGTTCATCGGGGTCATTCAAAAGGTCGCACAGCGCTGAGATATTAGAACAATCGAAACCGTCCTGCCCACTGTCCATCTTGAAATATCTCCGCCCGTCTAGTTTGTATAAAGGCACTCGTGCTATCTGCCCCTCCTGTGTTTCCACTGCATATGTCCACAACCTCGGGCAGGATCTTATCTCATAGACTTCTCTGCCACTGGTATCCTGACCTCTCTGTACATTAAGAAATCTCTCCCCTATGTTGTCACCGACTTCCTGCGGAGCATTTTCAGTGCCTGCTATAAAAATCCTAAGCCTTTGGAGCTTTTCCACGCTTTCTCTTAGCTTGTCTTTAAGTGCATTTCGTAAAAATCTAATGTCCTCGTTTCCGCTGAGAAGTTCCCATATGGTGTTGAGATAAAACTCCTTTCTGTTATTGTTCCATATAGTGCAAACAGCGTCAAATACGCACATATCAAAGTATGTCAGCGGTGCTTTTTCATAAGCCGTGCCGTCTTGATACCATAAGGTACAACAGATATCATTTCTTCGCTGACCTTTCACAAATGCTACTCTGTAGTTATAGTCCTCTTGATCGTTTCTTTTGCCTGACAGCCCGTCATAAAGCCCTTGTATCTCTTTCTCTCCCAAAAGCCTGTTTATTTTCTTGTCTATATATAACCAACGATCCTTAATTTTCTTTATGACTATCACTTTTTCTCAGCAAGCAAGAGTCCAGACAAATGGACAGATAGTATGATATAATATAGGCATAACAACAAAAAGTGAGGTAAAATCGTTATGCCTAAAAGAAACACACTCAAAAGCAAGCTCAGCATCATAGTTTTTTTGATGAAATTGAACTCAAAAGACAAATGCCTTGAGTTTCTATTTAAATTGCGTTTTCCATAAGGTTTTGTTTGTCTGGAATTTGACTGCACAGAGTATTATCATATCAAAAAGCGTGGTCGGGGAACTACCAAAATGAAGATCATGGTGGCTGTACAGTGGGCAAAATGCTCGCCACTGTGAGGGATACTATTCCAAGCAACTGCGCATACACGATATTCGAGGAGCTGATATTAGCGCCGTTCAGCATTGCCCGTATGCGTGAAAATTTCAAAAGGCGCAGAAGACGTCAACAAAACACCAAGAAAGGAGTGGAATAAAAATGCCACAAACAGAAGATATAGAATACATCAAGAAATATGAGGCGTATGATTGTATCAACACCTCCGAGGACGATGATTTTGACCCACTGGACGAGCTTTACGAGCCTGATCCTGTGGAGATTCAAAACACGAGCCAAAATCCATTTACAGCAAAGGTATTTGACCCCGAAACAATGCTTTTCGACCTTGCCGAAACAAGGAAGACAGAAACAAAATTCAGAGAGAATATACTCTCTCTGATGATGTCTGTTCTCATAAGCTCAGACAAGCCCAACGCACTGCTCTGCGGTCCTGCGGGCTGTGGAAAAACCAAGATAGTGGAGGAGCTTGCCTACAGGCTCAAAAGCAGCGAGAACATCGTACCACAGCTCAAAGGCTATAGGATATATGCCCTCCAGCTCTCTGATATCGTGGCAGATTCAGGTCTTATGGGTGACCTTGAAAATAAGGTCAAAATGCTCATAAACTATATGAGCGACCAGGACGAGAAGCGAATTTTGTTTATCGACGAAATACATATGCTTTTTCAGGAAAAGGCATATCGGATCGTCGCTCAGATCTTGAAGCCTGCTCTGAGCCGTGGGAAAATAAAGCTCATAGGAGCGACAACGACCCAGGAAGCAAATCTCATCGACAGCGACCCTGCCTTTTGCAGGCGTATGACAAAGATAATAGTTGACGAAGCAGACCATGAGCAGACAGTGGAGATCCTTCTCAGCATGAACGAGCATTTTGCCAAACACTATAACATCTCGTTCGCTTTGAGCCGAAACAAGGCAGAGCACATTGTGGATATCGCAGACGAATTTTGCTACTCAGGCTCACACCGCCCTGACAATGCCATAACGCTACTTGACCGCTCCATAGCTTCCGCCGTGGTGAAGAACGCTTCTGACAAGAAGATGAAAATTACTCTCACCGACCGCCATATAAAAGAAACGGCTTTCCGCATGACATCAGGTCACAGCACGCCCCACGCCTTTAACGAGAGAGACTTTCACCGTGACCTCTCAGCCGTCTGCGGTCAGGAAGCTGTCATAGACGACCTTGTCAATGTGCTTAAGCTCCATTCTCTCCACATCAGGCCGACCAAAAAGCCTTTTACAATGCTTTTTATCGGACCAAGCGGAGTGGGCAAAACAGAGGTCGCAAAGATAATAGCCAAAAACTGTGCAGGCGAGAAACCTATCACACTGAATATGTCGGAATTCTATTATGACGCAGGCATAAACCGCATTATAGGCTCGCCTGCAGGCTATCTTGGAAGCGACAGCAATGTTGAACTGCCCTTTGATAAGCTCAAATCAAATCCCTATCAGGTGATACTCCTTGACGAGTTTGAAAAGTGCGACAGATCCGTGCAAAGACTATTCATGTCTGTCTTTGACGAGGGCATTCTCACCACAAGTCAAGGAAACGTTATAGACTTCTCAAAGTCCATAATAATAGCCACCACCAACGCAGGCTGTACCACAAAGAGCAGAAGCATTGGATTCAACTCAGACAGCACATCAGAAACACAACTCATAAGCGACCTTTCCGACTATTTTGACGTCGAGCTTATCAACCGCTTCTCACAGAAATACACTTTCAGCGAGATATCAAGATCGGTGTACAGAAAAATAGTTGAAAAACGGCTTGCGAGCGAAATAAAAGTCATCAAAAGGCTTCACCCTGAACTGAATATGGACTCCCTGTTCAGTGCAGACGAGCTTGCAAAGGCAGTAGATCAGATAACAGCCGACACCTACAACATCAAATCAGGTGCACGACCTGCCATCACAGCAGTAAGCAAGTTCATTGACAGCAAGCTCCTTTCACACTTCTCACGCATGGCAAAAACATACAGGCCAAACCAAAACTAACGCTTCGCCATACAAAAAAATCAATGACCGCACCTTTCACGGGCGCGGTCATTTTTTTATTCTGACAATTTTACTCTTATTAAACAGATATAAAGAAAAGAAAGATAAAAAAGCTCGAATTATATTATTAGGATATGTCACACCCACAAAATATCACGCTAAACAGCCGATATTATAATGCGATCTTTGCATTTGATGTGCGGGAATTGGATTTTTTCTATATGATCTTACCATCAGACACTTCGATAACACGACCGCATTGTTCTGCGACTTTTGGATCGTGAGTAACGATAACGACTGTTTTTCCCTCTTTGTTAAGGCGTTTGAAAAGCTCCATTATCTCGGCCGAGGTCTTTGTGTCCAGCGCTCCTGTAGGCTCGTCCGCAAGTATCATGGCAGGCTCGTTGACAATTGCTCTGGCTATAGCAACACGCTGCTTCTGTCCTCCCGAAAGCTTGTTGCAAGGCTTCTTAGAAAGATCCCCCATACCAACAGCTTTTAATGCTTCAAGAGCCTTTTCTTTTTTATTCTTTATCTTTTTCTTTGCAAAATCCAATGGAATCAATACGTTTTCAAGGGCAGAAAAATCCTCAACAAGTGCAAAGTCCTGCATTACAATGCCTATCTTTTCATTCCTTATCTGTGCATACTGCCCCTCTGATAAATTTTTTACCAAAGTGCCGTCAATTGTGTACTCACCGCTCTGATAGCTGTCTATGCAGGCAAGGATATGCAAAAGTGTGGATTTTCCTGCGCCTGATTTTCCAATTATCGCTACCATTTCACCGTCTGATATCTCGCATGATACCCCATGCAAAGCCTCATATTCATTGGCTTTCTTTGGATTATATATCTTTATTATTTTATCAAGCTTTATCATTATAATGCCTCTCTTATTCATTTATCATCAAGATCTCATTTGGTGTATTTCGTCTCATTATAACGCCCGGTATCAAAAGTGAGATCAGAATGTTCAAGATAACGATACATACACAGCCAATCAAGTGCAGCCAACCAAAACTTATCACTGTATTTCCCATAAATTTGCTCATAGTAAGAACATTTGAAATACACACTGCAATGGCGGCTGCCATAACTGCGGTCATAAGATCACACACAAGATCTATCTTGATATATGCGTTCCACTTTGCTCCGCAGAGATAATAGATACCATAATCTCCAAGTCTCTTTTTTATGTTCACTGCCGAAGCCGAAACTGAGCTTACAATAACAAGAACTATCACGCATATAAGCATTGGAACAAGCTTGATAAGCTGACCATTAATATAGACAAGCGAATTTTCTCTGAAATCCTCAAAGTCAAAAACCCTGCCATAATCCCTCAGATATAATTCAAGCTCCTTAAAACGCTCATTGCTTACATTATCCTTTAACGTTACTATTTGATTGCCGCAAGGATATATTTTACAGTTTATATCTTTAAGACAGTCTGTCGGAACTATCAGCATCATGTTGCCATGCTTATTGACATTAGCATAAAGATCTCTGAAATCAGGCTTTTCTTTTATACTATCCTCAGTGCCTAAATATGCAGATGAAAACCCCAGCAACTGTGAGCCGTCAGCTATGACACCGACAATTTCCACCTTGTTCTTAACATACTCATACTTATAAGGATCAGCATAGTCAAAATCCTCATCATCAGGGGACATCTCCCCTACTTTCTCTTTGTGCATAATGGTAACTATGTCACCCGTTTTGTAGTTGCTGTTTTCAGTCACAACAGCAGGTATCAAATCTCCGTTAGCCGACGCATTATACAGCCATTTTCCCGAACTCATCTGCGGCGTAAATGACTTTATCATATCTTCAGATAAAGCATTAACGCTCATTCTATCGTCACCAAGTCCATTAGATAGATCTTTTGATGACGGAGAATAATACAAGCTTGTATCATATCCGCTTGTCACCGACTCCACATCATCAATATTTTTAAGCTCACCGTCAAGAGAAACAGCATCATATATATTACATATATATAGTCCCTTGCCATCAGGAAAGTATTTCTTTACAGGAGTGTACATCTCTATTCTTGAAAGAACAGAAGAAACAGCCGCCGTCATTATAATAAATGCAATGGCGAGCTGAACAGCGATAAAAACATTGCTGTAGATATTTCTTGCAAATTCTTTTAAACCATATTTTATCATATTATTTTCCCCTCTCTTTCATCATTTTCACAGGGGATCTTTTATTTGTAAACAATATCACAATGTTAAGGAACAAATAAATAGAAATAATATATATTCCAAATATGGTCATATATACCCTGAAATTATATGCGACCTTGATATACTCAAAAAACAAAGTAAGCTTAGGAAGCAGCGCATAATTGAATACCAATGCAAATATCACATATATCGTCACTGATATCATACCTATCTCGGCTATATACATCCGTCTTATTTTATTTGAAGTACAGCCGCACAGCATGAATATAGCAGTCTGTTTAGCACGGGATCTTATTATATATCTGAAAAGCATTGCAAGATTTATTGCAGAAGCTATCGCAACGGCTACGGACATAAATATAACGGAATTGTAGAATTTTATTTCAGCCATATCGATCGTGTCTATCGGAGGAAAATTAACATTACACGTTAGAACTTCGCTGAAAGCTTTTTTCAGCTTAAAAAAGCTTTCTGTATCTAGAGCATTGTCATCAAGAAAACTTATGCTTGAAATAGTGCAGTTATCACCCAACGTTTTAAATGGCACCTGAAATTCCTCTTGTACAGTATTACCGAATATGCCTATGACCTTATAGCTTTTGCCAAGCAGTTCAACATTCTTGCCGATCATATCGTCTTTTGCGCCGCTAGGCAGCACGACCAGATTTTCGTCTGAAGCATATTCTTCCTTAGTAAAATATCTGCCTTTGCGTATACTCATGTTGTCGACATACGATTCGTATAAACTATAATCATTCAACTCCTCATCATATTGAATGCGCACCGCAGACATAAGATACGGTTGACCGTCGTCAAAACACTCATCAATTTTAAGCTCGTTCTGATCAAAATTTATACTAAAATACATACCCGGCATTGACGCTTTAGAATTATCATCAAGCTTGTCAAGCACCTCCCGAAGCTGAACAGGAGTTATAGAATCTGTTCCAAAATAAGACAAGATCCTGCCATCACTGTCTTCCTGAGTATCTATTATATCGCCAAATGAAAAAGTATAGTTAAATACATACTTCTTTTGCTTTTCAAAATCCTTGCTTGCTTTAAAATTCTGAAATGCACCATGTGAAAACAATATTATAAGCACATCAGTAACGGCGCAAACAATAAATAGAATAAAGATAAGCACATTCTTTACGGCAAAATTTTTCAGGTTAATAAAAACGTATTTCATTTAGTCCCCTTAATATTACTTATTTTGATTTATACGATAATAAACATCGTCTATAGTATACTGATTATCCTTATCGGTTTTAACTTTTACACGATGAATATAATAAACAAATGAATTATTCTTGTTTCTTTTAATTCCAATACCTGTTCCGGCATTTTTTGTTGTTATCTCATTTGTCTGATTTGTTATAACAGCATTATTTGCTGTATTTCTGCATTCAACCGATACCTTTATGTAACGTTGAAACTTACTTTCTGTTTTTCCCGCAGTAGTCATTGCAGTTGAAGAATCGCCCTTAATATTCCAACTCACATAACTATTATTTCCAAGCTTTCCTGAATAAGCATATGACTGACCATATACCTCTTTGGTTGCTGACGTAGTTGCTAATGCAGTAGTAACAGCCATAGTGCTTACAATAGCCAATGCAACAATTCCCGTAACAATTTTCTTAATAATCATACTTATTTCCTTTCTCGTTTCGCAATAAATCACGAATTTTCAATTATACAACTAATAATTTTTTTGACCTGTGTTTAACTTAGAATATCTTCATGCTCACTTGAATTTCATCAAAAATTCAACACAGTACTATGAAGTTCTAAGTATTCTGACTTACTTCCACTGTAGGTATACACCTGTAATTCCGTACGATATTTATGACCTGAGATCGCACTAGAGTAGGAATCAGTTGCTGTCAAGTATTTCCCGTTGACCTCTTTTCTTAAGACGTGAACATTTCTCCATGAACCATTCACATTTTCCTGAAGATAAAGATAAACTGTTATCTTTGTTGCCGTTGATTTTCCTGTAACGGAACAATCATATGAAATTTTCTTAGAACTGGAACGTGTGATGTTTGTGCTGATTTTGTTCGTATATAAATTCGTTAATGCTATTTCATCATCAACTGTTGTTTCAGCAAAAACATTAAAACTAAAGCAGCAAGTCATCACACATATAAGAACAAGTGCAGAAATAAATTTTTTTAACATAAGATCACCTCCTTTCCCATAAAAACCTTCCACATAAATTAAAACGTGAAAGCACGCTGTTTTTTGACAATAATTATCGAAAATATTTTTAATTTGTAGACTTAACTGAATTTGCTATGTGAATTATGTCATCTTTGCACAAATTACCGTCTATTTCAAAAGCATAAGTTCCGTCTGTCCATGCAATTATTGCATATTCACTGTCATATGAAATGAATGCTTTATTGCCGTTAATATCTACCCATTCAGTCTTCATATTTTCGGTATCTACCTGATTAGACACTGTCAAAGAACTTTGCGAATAGTTGATGTATTTATCGCCTGATATATAATGTATTTCATGCCTTGTATCGGTAGTGACAACAGATTTGATTTCAAATTCGCCAGGTACGAATGTCGGTACATACTTAACAAAATTATAAATGCTAAAATCGTCCAAAGAATTATCTTTTATATGCGTTATTTCAGCGTTTTTATTATTATCCTGTACAAAAACTCCAACAAACCATTCACGCAGTGGCGGTACGGCGGCAACTGTCACAGAGCCGACTGCAAGCACCGCAGCTATTATCGCCGCAGCAAATCTTAGAGTGATCTTTATATGTCTGTGACCGCTTTTTCTGTTAGTTTTTATCAGCTCGCCAATTCTCTGCTCATATTTTTCCGAAAAATCATGTGGAATTTTCTCAACAGCCAAATAATCCTTATAGTCTTCATCAATTATGCCTGTTTTTATTGCCCGTCTTAACTTATCATTCAAAACGATCACCACCGATCAAATCTAAAATTTGTCTTTTGGCTTTGTTCAGATAATTAAATACCGTTCTCTTAGAAATGCCCATGATCTGTGCGATCTCATCAGCGGTCAGATCATAATAAACCTTATATGCTATCACAGACTTTAGTTTATCATCCAGCTTTCTTACCGCATCTATAAGCAGATCTAAGTCAATATCATCATAAAAATCCTCACTCGGCTCATCTTCCACCTTAAGATCAAATATAGACGATGTTGGATTTTGATTTTCCTTATTGTAGATCGCATAACAGGCGTTTCTAATAGTTCTAATAAGATATGCGTCCATATCGTGCAAAGAATAATTATGAATTTTTTTAAAACATTTTGCGATGCTGAAAAAAGCATTTGCACAAGCCTCTTCTGCCAGCGCAGAATTATTCAAGATCTTGTATGCAAAAGCATAGGCTATCTGACGATTTCTGTAATAAAAATCTTCAAAAGACGTCTGATCCTTATCGTTGTCTATCAAGGTCATACATACAGCTAACATTTGATTCCCCCTGAGTTACTTATGTTACTAAGTATAACACATATTGACATACTTTTCAAGATACCAACAAATAAACTTATACCCGAAATTATAATACTTCACGGTATAACCTTAAATGAAAAACAGAGGAGGCTTGCGGTATGGTGTGCCGGGATTTACGCTTGATTTTCCATAACGGATGTTCTTATCAGCAGGTACACCCGGAAGCACGACCGCAGGGAGCGTGAGAATGTGCTATACCAGCAAGCAACGCCTTTTGGGGACAAAAGGCAACTGCTGGGATAATCCCAAGCCCTTAAAGGTTTCGGGTATATTCCTGACAAGTCTGTGCTTGGGTAACCTAACGCGATGCTTGCTGGTATTTGTCATT
>OHSQ01000544.1_pt1 | contig 17198 bp, 12 predicted proteins | sample 1578661 | NCBI WGS metagenome assembly OHSQ01 (sample SAMEA3879534, study PRJEB24766) | human gut metagenome | biome: human-associated habitat; feature: feces | place: USA | collected 1985/1987 | reverse complement strand
GAAGTGATAGCCCTCTACAGCGAACCCCTCTATTGGCAAATCAGAAAAATGGTCATCAACCACGAAGATGCCAACGACCTTCTCCAGAACACATTTCTGAAGGCATGGGCCAACGTGGAGAATTTCCGCGGAGAAGCGAAACTGTCGACCTGGCTCTACAAGATAGCCATCAACGAGTCTATCACCTTTCTTAACAAGGAACGCCAGCGACAGAATATCTCGATTGACGACGACGATACGTTTCTCATCGATACGCTGGAAAGTGACGAGTGGTTTGACGGCGACGAACTGAAGCTCGAATTGCAGAAAGCCATCAGCAAACTGCCGGAAAAGCAACGTCTGATTTTCAATATGAGGTATTTTGATGAAATGAAATATGAAGAGATGTCCGAAATTCTCGGAACTTCCGTCGGCGCTCTGAAGTCTTCATTCCACCACGCTGTAAAAAAAATTGAACAATATTTTCAATAACGGTTAAACCTTTTTTTATTGTTTTAGTCAAAAGTATACTATGAAACAGGAAAACGACATATTCGATAAAATAGGAAAAGACCCAGGCTTCAGAGTGCCCGACGGCTATTTTGAAGACTTTGCAAAGAAAATGGCAGCACAGCTACCGGAGAAAAAATTCACTGTCGAGAAAAAGACTACCGTATGGCTGAGCATTCGCCCATGGGTCTACATGGCTGCCATGTTTGCCGGAATCTGGTGCATGATGTACATATTCTCGGACATCAAAAATGCCAGTTCCAAGAATTTAGGGTTCAATCCGGAAATTGCCGATGCAATGAACGACGAACAGTTTGTCAACGAATTCATGATGACAGGCACAGGCAATATTTCCGATTACGACCTTTTAATGGAAATATATAACGAAGGCGTCGACGCAAGCGTCTTTGATTCTGACTCTATTAATTGAATTATCCAATGAAAAGAACATATCTATTTATCACATTAGCCCTTTTATTTTTTACAATCCCGGCAATATCCTACGCACAGGATGCCAATGTTCAAACCCGTAAGAAATGGTTTCAGGAAGTAAGAAACTACAAATACGATTTCTTTACGAAGGAAATGGACCTGACAAAGGAGCAGCAAAATGCCTTCTTCCCTGAATATGAAGCGATGGAAAAGGCCATCTTTACGGTAAACAAGGAAGCCCGGGATATGGAGGATAAAATCAACAAGTCGAAAGACAGCGTTTCGGACACCGAATATGAAGCTGCGGCCCTCGCGCTTACCAAAGTAAAGCAAAAGGAAGGCGAAATTGAATTGGAATATTTCAACAAATTTGCAAAAATACTTTCAAAAAAACAGCTGTTCCTGCTTAAAAGGGCTGAAAACAAGTTCACACAAAGCATTCTGAACTATCACAAGAAAGCAGCTAAATAAACGCAGTATAACTTTTTCAAAAACCCATAACACCGGATTTCAGTTGCTTGCCGAAATCCGGTGTTTTTTTATAAATCGACCCTTATGAAAAAACTATTTTTCTTGCTATGTATCCTGTTGACTGCCATGTCGACAGTCAGTGCCAAAGAAACGAAACCCGACTTCCGCTATCCGGAAACAGTCATGAAGCAGGCAGCTGAACAGATGAAAAAAGCCGACAAGAAAAAGGACTATCAGAACTTTATTGACGGCTTCATCCGATATTCAATTGCGAAAAGCCACATATCGCAGGACTATGTTCCGCAAATCATCCATACCACTGACAGCCTTGCTGCGGCGATGGTCGACAAGCGCTTCCAAGCAGTGCTCTACTGTCTGGAATTGAAAATGTTGGAAGCTTTTTACAATGAGAAGCCGTACGTCTACTCCAGCCGCACAGAAATGGCTGATACCGTACCCGGTGACATCAGAGAATGGTCGAACCGCAACTTCATCGACCGGGCCGTGGTTTTGGCTGAAAACATTCTTGCCGAGAAGGATATCCTGGCAAAAGAAAAAGTAGACAATTTCAAGACAATCATCAACGTTCCCAAAGAAGGAAAAGAGTTTGCCCCTACCCTCTTCGATGCACTGGCGTATGAAACATTGGAATACCTGAACGGATTTAAATACATGAAAAGTTACATTTATCCGACGCAACGGTTAGCCGACAGTAAATTTTATATACAGGTGCCGAAAATCTCCGATGAAAAAATCATCAATCTGCAACATGCCTATTTCAAAGCCTTGCTGACACTGCACAGCAACGATATTCCGGCATATATTTACGCAGAACTCAAGCGACTTAGTGCGATTAAGTGGATAAAATCCAACAATCCTGACAAAGACGCAGCCGATCCTCAATTGAAAAAACTTTACCGGCAATTTGCCGACAGCAAGTATTCCACAGAAATCCTCATCCTACTGCTCAACGACAGAGAAATCAGCGAACAATGGTATCAGACAGCCCAAGAGCACGTCAAGCGCTATGCAGACTATCCGCGCATCAATCTCATCAAAAACTATATTAACAAATGCGAAGAGCAGACCGTTGAACTGACAGCAGAGAATTGGTGGCTTCCGTCGGATTCCATTCGTATGGACGTGTCAGCGCGCAACCTGAGTAAATTCAACGTGAATATCTATCGCGTGTATTCAGATACGCCCCAATATGACAAATTATCAGAATTGGGCAGCCCGGTCTATACCCAAACCTGTCCTATCAAATCAAATGGAATACTTTCTTCCAACGAGACAATCCAATTACCACCATTAGATTGCGGTCGTTATTTATTGACCGTTAATTTCACAGACAAAAAAGGTGACACTATAACAACAACTTCGCAAAAAATATTCTCCGTTTCAAACCTGACAACATTCTACCACAAAGTCAACGACGAACAACGTCTATACGTTGTCCGTGCCGACAATGGCCAACCCGTGACCAATGCCCTGCTGACATTCACAGAAAACGGGAAAGAGGAACAACGACAACGTATCAATCGCTACGGATATGCCGTCATTGACAGAAAAGCAGGCAAATGTAATGGTTATGCGACATTGGGCAATGATACTGTCCCTTTCGAATTCTACACTTCACATTCGCAACAGGAATCCCTGTCCGGAAATATCTATACAGACTTGAAAGTCTATCGCCCAGGGGATATTGTAAAATTTTCTGCCATAGTGTTCCATTCAGGTAAAAAGAACGTACCCGCTAAGGAAGAAACGGTCAACATTACCGTGACAAATCCTAACGGCAAAAAGGTAGCTGAAATGACAATGCTGACAGATGCGTTCGGACGCATCGATTCAACATTCACCACGGAAAAGGAAGGAATTACAGGATATTACAACATATTGATAAAAAACAGCAACAACAAATATATCACTGCTTCAAGCGTACAAGTGAGCGAATACAAGGCCCCAACATTCTATATCAGTTATGACAAAGAACGTTCGAACCTTGCCACAACCGACTCCGTGTGCCTCAAGGGAACGGTTATGACTTATTCGCAATTTCCGATTGCCAATGCAACCATATCCTATTCAATCTTACCGCAAAGCCTGAATGATGATTTAGGCAGTGCAACAGGCACGACAATGACCGACACACAGGGCAATTGGGCAATTCTACTCCCCCAAAATATATTCAAGAGCACCGAGAAATGGGGAATTTTCCAATTGAAACTGACAGCAACTTCTGAAAATGGAGAATCGCAAACAATGAGCGAAATCCTCCGTATTGGAAATCGAAATATGCTCCAGTTTGGAATTAAGGAAAAGTATCTGAATGAACGACCTATACTATTTCCTATTACAGCCTACAACTTGTATGACGAAATGGTAAATGTGGACTGCTATTACCATGTCGTTGCAGATAAAGATACAGTCGCATCGGGAACCCTCAATACAAAGAATCCGGTTATCGACCTGACTGCTCTGAAATCAGGTAAATATCAACTGATTGTCCAATTAGCAAAAGAGTTGAATAAAGTTTACGACATCTCTAACGACATCATCCTCTATCGCAATTCCGACAGCATTCCGCCCGTTGAAACCATACTTTGGACCACGCAGGACACACTGACCTGCAACGAGGACAACAGTTTCAGCCTCAATTTGGGAAGTACTGCCGACAATTATTTCTTCTACACTATTTATAACGGAGAGAAAGTTATCGTCGATAGCTGGAGATTCAAGGAAAAAGGATTTTCCACATTCAGTGACAAGGCTGAATTCAGCAACGACTCCAAAACATATTTGGAACTGACTGCCATCCACAATCGCAAGGAAGAGACGGTGACCATAGAACTGCTTCCACCCACACCGCGTGATACGGTCTGTATCAAGTTGGAAACATTCCGCGACAACATTGTTCCGGGTTCACGTGAGACATGGAAACTCCGCATTGCCGACAACAAGGGGAAAAACTACAAAGGGGCAGTACTTGCCAACATGTATGATGCGGCTCTGAATAATATAGCCAATAACACATGGAGTATTTATCTGACAACAAGCTTCTCGCCATTTAGAAGCTACACAGCCTCTTGGCCCTACTACTATCCACTTACCATTCAGGCAAGTTCCACGTACAAGTATTTAAGTGCGCCCAACATTGTTGAGCCAAAATTGAATTTCTACGAGCAATTCATGGCCTCCAACAATATAGTCTACAAGACACTCTCACTCCATCGCGCTGAGTATGTCTATTCTACTGGTATTCAATCAAGTACCCGAGCTTCCAAATTAGAATCAGATGCAGTTGCGCCGGAAACGGTAAGCACCACAATGGATTTCCGCGACCCAGACATCAAGACGGCATTCTTCCTGCCGGCACTTGTATCCAACGAAAACGGTGAGGTTGTCATCTCGTTCGACGTGCCTAACCGCAACACACAATGGCAATTCTCGGCCATCGCCTATACGGAAGACATGAAATATGACGTTATCAACCGCCTTATCACCGCCAACAAACCGCTGATGGTCCAACCGAATATGCCACGGTTTGTCCGCATTGGCGACACGCTGACCGTTAAAGCCACGGTGATGAATAATACTGACACGGAAACGACTGCGAAAGTACGCGTCGAATTTTTCACGCCGAAAGACAACAAGGTGGTTTCTAAAACAGACGTCACACTCACACTGCCTGCCAAAGGTTCGGACATCATTGCGTTCGACATAAGTATCGACGAAAAATATGACTACCTCGGCTATCGCATCAAAGCGGACAACGGGACAAACAGCGACGGTGAGCAGAATATCATAGCCGTACTCCCCTCCACTACCAATGTGGTGGAAGCCGAACCGTTCTACATGACAGCCGAACAAAAATCAGCGAAATGGGAACTTCCGAAATTCGGACAAGAAGGAAAAATCACTTTTGAATACTGCGACAACCCGGTATGGTACTGTGTAACGGCTCTGCCTTCCGTTGTTTCTTCGTCGGAAACAGCCTCCGCCTTCATCACCAACTACTATGCAACGGTGATGGCCGACAACATTGTCCGCAGCAATACGCAAATTGCCGAAGCCATCAAAAAGTGGAATGAAACGAAGGAACAGAAATCCAACCTTCAAAAAAACGCGGAACTGAAGACCATCAGTTTGGAAAACACTCCGTGGCTCGACGATGCAGAATCGGAAACGGCCATGATAAGCAAACTCGCCGACCTGACGGATGCCGCCACACTGGAATACCGCAAGCAAAAGGCACTGACCTCACTGAAGGATCTGCAAAATGCCGACGGTGGATTCTCCTGGTTCAAGAATTCCGAATCTTCTGTATATATCACACAAACTGTGGTCGACTATTTCGGACGGCTGAAGGAATTGGGCTATTTCGACAACAATGTTCTTGCTGCCGACATTCTTAAAAAGGCGGTCGACTATCTCGACAACCAAGTCATTGAAGACTTGAAAAAGGCTAAAGAGCCGGAAAAGCTCTATGGAGGATATTTCGACTACCTCTATATTAGAATGCTTCACAACGACATTCCGCTGCCGAAAGAGCTGGCTCCGGTGAAAACGAAGACACTGGAATCCGTAGAAAAAAATTGGGGGAACTACTCCATTCCGATGAAAGCAGAAGCAGCAATACTGCTTGCCAACTGCGACAAGAAAAAGTCAGCTGCCGCAATAGTGGAATCACTGCGCCAATACACGGTAAAAACAGACAACCGCGGCATTTACTGGGATGTCAACGGTAACAAAGTGAACATTGCCGCCAACGCTCTCCAAGCCTTCAACAAGGTGAATCCGGAGGATAAGGACATTGACCGTATCCGTCTGTGGCTGCTCCAGCAAAAAGAAACGCAAAACTGGGGCACATCGGCCAATGCCTGCGATGCCATCTATGCGGTTCTGGCAACAGGCTCATCCTGGGTAAACAGTGAACGGAAGGCGCCGGAAATTAAAGTCGGCAACACAAAAATTGAAACTGAAAACGCTGACAATTACTTCGGCTATATCAAACGCTCATTCGATTATGGCACACTGAAAGGCAACAAACTGTCCGTAAAACGCTATGGCGACAATCCGGCATGGGGAGCCGTCTACTGCCAGTACAACGCACCGATGAAGGAAGTGCAGCAGCAATCGGCCACCGATATTCAGGTCAACAAGGAGTTCTATCTCTACGACGAAGCAGGGAAGCTCATAGGAAAACCGGCAAATACCTTCAAAGTAGGCGACCGTGTACAAGTGAGAGTGACCGTCAAAACGGCCCGCGACCTCGACTTCGTAGCCTTGACCGACGACCGTGCTGCCTGCTTTGAACCCGTTGACCAACTTCCAGTCTACAGTTGGAAAGAAGGTATTCGCAGCTACCGCGAAACACGCGACTCGGCTACCAATATCTTCATCACCCGTTTGACAAAAGGAACTTACGTAATGACCTACGACGTATTTGTCAACAATGTCGGCACCTACAACAGCGACATCGCTACCGTTCAATGCCAGTATGCACCGCAAATCGTGTCCCACTCCAACGGTACCGTCATCACGGCCGAATAGGTCAAAAACTTGTAAAACAGAGAAAAAGCATACAGCGAAAATAAGAAGTATCGCTGTATGCTTTTTGCATATATGTTAAAATAGTCTAAACATTTAATATTACAGTCTTTAAGCCTCAACTTTATCGCATTGGCACATGTTTTTACATAAAAATACACCTAAAACCTAATATTAACAAAAAAAAAGAAAAACTAATGAGAAGATTTTATGCATTAACCTTTGCTGCTTTATTATCTTTAGCAACGGTTTCCGGACAAGAAATTGAACGGAAAAACCCAAAATTATCTGATAACCAATTAGAGAAAACAGCAAAACTATTGCCTCCCTCCCCTATCAGATTAGTAACATCTAACACAGACGAACCCCTTGTGCTGGTTTTTGAAAACTTTGACAAGTTCACTAAAGGTTCAGAAGCCAACCCAGATTCTCAAGACTGCGTTGACCGCGACGGAGTGATGAACGATGAACTGACACAAGTTCCCGGCTGGGGAGGTACTGCCGTATATCAAGCCGGCGGTGTAGCATACCTCGGAATGACTGATGGATGGTACGGACCAGAACCGGGATTCATTACAACTCCAATCTGCGACATGAGCGCAAACGGAGGTGTAATAACCGTTGCATTCCGCGCACGCTCAGCACAAGAAGGAGCTGACGACAATGTCGCAGTCGAGCTCTATGACCTTATTGACCCCTACCCATTAAATGTTTCGGATTTACCCATCACTACCGAATGGCAGGAGTTCAAAATTTCATTAGAAAATGCAACGAACGAATGCTTCATCAATTTCCATGCATTCAACGCAGGTTTATATATAGACGACATCCGTATCACGGCAGAAGGTTCTCCTGCTCCAACTGGACTTACAGTAACAGGCTATAACGGAACATCAGCACATCTCGCCTGGGATGCTGTAGAAGGTGCAGACTACTATCTTATGAATGTTTCATTCATGGATTATTACAATATCTATTATCCAATTAAGGACAAACGTATCGATACAAACTCTTTTGACATCACAGAACTTGACCCTAACAATGATTACTCATACCAAGTAGCTGTTGTCAAAAATGGCATACGCTCTCCCTATTCCGGAAAGGTATCAATACAGGCGACTCTTGCCCCAAACACAATACAGCCCACAGACTATGATGGGGAAAAATTTACAGCAGCATGGAGTACCGTCCCTTCGGCTGAAAGCTATAAACTGAACGTATATTATAATGATGTAGATGCTGACAAGAAATTTATAAAAACTCCAGTGATGACCGATGTACAGACAACCGAGACTAGCTATCTTATCAACAATCTTCCAATACCGACAGTCTATTTCTTCAATGTTTTCGGTCTGGAACCTGGCGATATTCCTACAAAAACATCACTCGACCAAATTGTAATGCCGGAATCTCTCGCCGCTCCAGAAGCCACCAGAGCCTCCAATATTACAGACAATTCATTTACAGCCAATTGGGAAACAGCGCCTGGAGCAAATGCATATAAAGTATGGTTATATACTGAACACACTGCTACCACCGCAGAGACCTATGTTCATACTGAAACAGACTTTGCAAACGTGGTATCAGAAGAAGAAAATGCAACATTGGAAAATCCGGACCGCACATATTTCGACGGCTACTATACAGACAATAAATACGGTCTATTCGGCTGGTATATTAACATGGAAGCCATCATCAACGGAGCTCTTGGATTGGACAATTCCTTTGGAGAATATGGTGCAAAAAGTTATCTCTATTCACCTCTGCTTGACCTGACTCCTTTTGATGGGAAAGCCACACTAACGCTCAATCTCGCAAGTGCCGACTGTACGACAGCCATCGTCACATTAGCGATACGAGACGAAAAAGGAACATTTACAGAAATCGACAAACACGAAGTACCGGTAACATCCACCTTCACGGAACAGACAATTCAACTACAAAACGGTACAAATGCCTGTTACGTTTTAATTTACCAGAAAGATGGAAAGTCACTTCTATTTGAAGACCTGAAACTGACAGTTGACATGCCGCAAGGCAGTAAACTTAGAAAGGAAATTGCCAACCAAGTCCTTTATGGAATCCAATCGACATCCTTTACATTTGAGAACATTGATACAAATGTAACTGACGCTTTGATTTATAATGTATTCGGGGCAATTATCACTCCAAACAATGGTCAAATTACAAGTGATTACTCAAACGACATACTGGTAAACGAAACAAGTGGCATCAACAATACTGATATACAAGATGAAACAAATGCCTATGTTTCAGGGGCAACACTTTACATAAACAATCCGAAAGCTGCCCCAATTTATGTCTACACCGTTGACGGGAAAAACATCTTTACAGACAACACAGGCACAACAACCGCCTCTTTCGAGCTTTCTGCTAAAGGAATATACATTGTACGTATCGGCACGACAACAGTAAAAGTAATCAACTAAAATATATCTCTAACAAAAACAAAGCCCGCGGGGTTGGCATTCAGTCCATCCCGCGGGCTTTACTTTTATCGGATTATTTTAATTTTCCAGATACCATTTATAGAGTGCGGCTACACCGTCTTCAATCTCCATCTTGTGGTGCCAGCCGAGTGAATGCAGCTTGCTGACGTCGGTCAGCTTGCGCATCGTGCCGTCGGGCTTCGTAGCATCCCAACGGATTTCACCTTCATAGCCAATCGTGCGTTTGATGATGTCAGCCAACTGTGCGATAGTCACCTCCTTGCCGCTACCGATATTAATGTGGCAGTTGCGCACCTCGGGATTGTCACCCTTGAGTTGCTCGAAGTCGATATGTTCCATCACGTAGACAGAAGCATCCGCCATATCCTCGCTCCAAAGGAATTCACGGATAGGCTTGCCCGAACCCCACAAGTTCAAATGGCCGTTGCAGATGCCGTATTTATCCAGCATGGCGTCGATGGCCTCATCACTTGCTTTTCCGTCAATATCGCCAACAGGACGACGGTCAAGGTCGCGGCGTATGGCCTCGCGGTCGTTTTCCATACGAAGTTTTGCCAAATACATTTTACGAATCATGGCAGGCAACACATGACTGCGCACCAGGTCGAAATTGTCGTTCGGACCGTAGAGGTTCGTCGGCATAACGGCTATATAGTTGGTGCCATATTGCAAGTTGAAACTTTCGCACATCTTCAGCCCGGCAATCTTCGCGATGGCATACGGCTCGTTCGTGTATTCCAACGGAGAGGTAAGCAAAGCGGATTCCGGTATCGGCTGTGGTGCTTCGCGCGGATAAATGCAAGTACTGCCCAAGAAAAGCAGTTTCTTTACTCCGTGACGGAAACTTTCCCCTATCACATTCTGCTGAATCTGAAGATTACGGTAGATAAAGTCGGCACGATAGATGCTGTTAGCCATAATGCCGCCCACGAAAGCAGCAGCAAGAATCACATATTCCGGCTGTTCTTCGTCGAAAAAGCGGCGTACGGCAACACCGTCCAGCAAATCCAGTTCCGCATGCGTACGGCCCACAAGGTTTGTATATCCTTTGCTTTTCAAATTGTTCCATATAGCAGAACCGACCAGTCCACGGTGGCCAGCCACATAGATTTTAGCATTCTTTTCCATAGTCTGTCCGTTAAATCATTCTGTCAGTATCGTGCTGATGACGTTTAATCATCTCGATATCGTGGTCAGTCATAATATTTACCAGTTCTTCAAAAGAAGTTTTACGCGGATTCCATCCGAGTTGTGTACGTGCTTTTGTCGGATCGCCCAACAATTGTTCCACTTCGCACGGACGGAAATATTTCGGATCGACTTCCACGAGCACATTGCCCGTAGCCGCGTCGATACCTTTTTCGTCCACGCCGCTGCCTTCCCATTTCAGTTCCACGCCCAAGTTCTGGAATGCCAGCGTACAGAACTCGCGCACAGTGTGCATTTCGCCCGTGGCGATGACGAAATCTTCCGGCGTTTCATGCTGCAGAATCAGCCACATACATTCCACGTAATCCTTGGCATAACCCCAGTCGCGCAGTGAGTCCAGGTTACCCAGATACAGCTTCTCCTGTTTTCCTTGTGCAATGCGGGCTGCAGCCAGCGTAATTTTACGTGTTACGAAAGTTTCTCCACGGCGTTCCGATTCATGGTTGAACAAGATACCCGAGCAGCAATACATATTGTAAGCCTCACGATATTCTTTTACAATCCAGAAACCGTACAGTTTGGCCACTGCATACGGGCTGTAAGGATGGAACGGTGTGTTTTCATTCTGCGGCACTTCTTCCACCTTTCCGTAAAGTTCCGAAGTAGATGCCTGATAGATGCGGCAAGTATCTTTCAGTCCGCACAGACGGACAGCCTCTAACACGCGGAGTACACCTGTTGCATCCACGTTGGCTGTAAATTCCGGAGAATCAAAACTTACCTGTACGTGGCTTTGTGCAGCCAGGTTGTAAATTTCCGTGGGGCGTACCTTGCTTACCACTTGCAGGATACTCATGGAGTCACTCAAATCCGCATAGTGCAAGTGAAAGTTCGGTTGTCCTTCCAGATGTGCGATACGTTCGCGGAAGTCCACTGACGAGCGGCGAATAGTACCGTGTACGTCATAACCTTTTTCCAATAAAAATTCAGCCAGGAACGATCCGTCCTGTCCTGTAATACCTGTGATTAGTGCTACTTTTCTTTCCATAAATAATCAAATTTTACCTCGCAAAGATATAGAAAAAGCCCCGTACTGCCAATGACAGCCGGGGCTTTTCTTCTGATTATATGCCTTTTGCTTTAGAATTTCTTAAACTTTAATATGGCATAATCAGACTCTAAGGTCATGTATTTCCCGTTTGTTTCCACTACCTTGAACGTCGTATTCACATTGTTTAGTCCGTAGGGCTCCAGTTCCCATACCTCAGCCGGACGGGAGTTTTCTGGAAGGTCATACGTGCTCATGTCGTTCATGGTGATGCTATTACTTGCTTCATCGTACTGGTATCTTCCGCGGAAAGGAGTCAATCCCTGTGGCCCTTGCTTCTCTGCCACTTCCACTACCCAAAGCTGTATGCTGTAGTAAATACGTTCGCATGGATGCACCTCATTGTCCGCTTTCGTAGTAAATTCCAATAATTGCCAGTGTCCTTCAATCTCAGTGTTTATTGGTTCCTTCTTGCAGTCGTTGCATATCATGGCCAGTACCATCATGCAAAGCCCTATATAGAAAATTCGTTTCATACTTCTTTCTTCAATTAAAAAATCACTCCTGTTTTTCTGATGGTCAGCATGCCTCCTGTAGAATTACCCAGATAATTACCTCGGTCCAGTCCTAATGCTGCCGAAGCACTCCATCCCTTTGTCCATTTCGGTGTATAAGTTGCTTCATAGAGCGAACTGAATTGTTTTCTTTGTTGGTCAAGAGGAATGTCGTATGTGCCCCAGTGGCGGGCAAATGAAATCAGCATTCGGTATCCCCACTCCGAAGAAGGCTGTCCGCTGATGCCTAGGTGATGTGCTCTTACGCGATTACTCCGGAAAGAAATACTATGGTCTGCATTATAGGCTGGTCCTGGAAGCAATGGGTTGCCCATGCCCATACCTTGGTGCTGCCAGCCTCCATAAATATAATGATTGTAATAATTATCATCGGCGCTGATTTGGTATTCAGGGAATTGCCCCCAAAAGCTATCAAACAACAGGGGACCTGCTTGGTCCTTTGTGCAAAGTCCTTCCCATACGGCCGAAGTTATCCACCGGTTTTTCGGAAAAGTAATTTCCAGTCCGATTTGTCCGTCTTTCCAGCGTCCATATTCCCAAAACATCTGCGATGTATCTTCAAAATAATGTTCCAGATAAGCCCGGAACTTCCATTGTCCCAAATAGTAATTCAGTGCGAAGTTCCAGCTTCCTAACATGTTTCCTTCCACGTTTACTTGTTCTCCTTCGGGAGTATCACTTCCTCCTGCTTGAGGGAAAAAAGCTTTCCAGTAAGCCTTCAAATTGTCCGGCATGTCCAGCACCTTCTCTGTACTTCCATCTTCCAGCTTCAGATACTGATCACCTCCAAATTGTGCCGCCATCAAAAGACCAAATTCAAACTCCAATGGAAGTTTTTCCTTGTTCCCTAGCCGCAGCATAAGCGATTTGCTATGGTAAAGCACATCTTTTGTGAAATACTGTCCAGGTCGAACAAAATCTTTCTGCCAGCCATTGTCTGTAAATGAACCGTATGCAATGTGTCCTTTAAAAGCCAGCCATCCTTTTGTGCCCGGCACGTTTAGAAACTCCTTGATTTCTCCTCTGATTTGTGGAATTGGTTGCGTGTTAGGACCTTCCACCATCATTCCGCTACTTAGTGCTGTATTTTTGGTCAGCGGAAAACCCGGTCGTTCCTTACTTCCGATGCTCAGTGTCAGCATCTTCCAGGAAAAATCACTGTATATCTGATGAATGAACACATCTTGTGCCTGATGAATGCCTCCCGCCATGTCTAGTCCGGCTTCAATACGCCATCCGCGTTTGAATTGTTTTTCGTATGAGATTCCTGCCAACAGATATCCCGAGTTTGGATTTGTGCTTCCTAATCCGTAACGGTTTCCAGTGAACCACAATGGGGCGTACGTACCGTTTCCGGCAGTGGCTCCTAATTCCACGTGGTAGGTAAGAGACGTGTTCTCAGTCTGTGCTTGTATCAGGCTACTGGATAGTATAGAGAATAATAAAATTGCTTTTAGTTTCATAGAGGGAGTACATAAAGTTAATCTTTCTTTTTCATTTCATTCTTAAAATCGTGGTAAATGTCTTTTCCGAAAAGAATCCAGGCAGATTCAAAGATGAAAGCCAGAAAGGCAAATGCGATGATAATCATCATTTTCTTTGGAGATGCAGGAACAAGTGGTACCGTGGCCGGTTCTACTACGGCAAATACAGGTTTTGCTTCTTGTACTTTTCCACGTAGTACTTGGAGCTGTCCCATGGATTGACTGTAGATTTGTTCTGCCAGACTTAAATTTTTTTGTAATCTTTCTTTTTCAGAAGTAACGGTTTGTAAGATTACGTTTCTGTTTGCATCTGCGAACTGGGCATACTCTTGTTGTGCTGCAAAGTATTCTTTTTTATATTGTTCGCATAGATTAAGCTGGAAATCATAATCTTGCTTTGCTTTGCGAGTGCGATAGTCGGTGATATATTCTTGTAGTTTATATACGGCACTATCTGCCACAATTGCTGCTGCAAGTGGGTCTTGCAGGGCTACGCTAACTTTAGTCATATTGGTCTTTACATCTGTTTCAACTTTTAAGACATCTTGTAGCATCTTGATGTGCATATCTTGCTCTTTAGTCAGTTTAAAAGGATCAATTGTTGTTACGGTATCTGGTTTTTCTTGGCTGAAAAGTGACTTGACGCCTCCTATAGCAGCTTTGGGAACTCCTGTCACGTAAGTCCACCATGGTTTTTGTTCTATATCCAAATAGTCATAGAGTAGCATGGTTTTTCCGTCTTGAGTCTGAATTGGGACTTGAAGAACTTCTAATGCATATGGGTTAGTTTTTACAATTTCAGGAAACATATTAAAAGTAAGGGCATCCTCTCCAAATCCAGTTGAGCTGTTTACCAGTCCAAACATTGAAGCAATGCCAGATAAACCACTTGCTCCATTCATTCCAGATTCAGGTGAAAGGCTTACATATGCGTGGTAGGTTTTAGGTAAACTAAAGCCGATAACAGCTCCAATTAAAGCACTTATACCACAGACTTTGTATAATTTAAAGCGGTTATGGAATAATATTCTAATTAATTTGAAGAGGGTAATATTATTCTTTATTTCGTCTGAAGTTTCTTGCTGTTTTTTATTCTTTTCTTCCATCTTGTTCTAATTATTAATTTATGAATCCTTCGAAAAAGAACTGATTTATTATGAGTTAATTATACGTATTTTGGCTTTTTTGTAAAAGAAAGAAGGCAGAAATATTATAAAGAAATATAAGTAAGCCTTGATATAAGAAAAGTGTAATATTTCATGGTAAACTCTGATATTGTATTTTATCAGTGATAGTTTGTTTCTGGAAATAGACGATTTCCGTAAGCGATAGATAGCCAAAGGTTCCTTCATTCCATATGAAACTTTATGCTCTCTTAGAATCTTTAACCATAATCCCCAGTCTTGTCTTTTTCTTAAATGGGGGAGATATATTTTTCCTGTTTTCTGGCTGTCATAGATGGCAGTCAGGCACCCAATACCATCGTCATGTTTCATGTCTGTGTAGGTAATCTTCTTATTACAGATGACTATTCCTTGAATTTTGCTGTTTTCGTCGCAAGTCATATATGAGGTATACGATAGTACACAGTTTTTTTCAATCATGAAAGCCAGTTGTTTTTCCAGTTTTTTAGGCATCCAGCAATCATCGCTGTCACAAAATGCGATGAAACGACCCTGGGCATTTTCGATGGATTTATTTCTGCATATTCCTGCTCCACTATTTTGGTTAAGTTGAAATAATTTTATGCGGGAATCTTTTTTTATAAACTCTTGTATGATTTCTATGGTGTTATCACTGGAACAATCGTCCGTAATTAACAATTCCCAATATGGATAGCTTTGGTTAATGATGGATTCTATTGTTTCAGCAATAAAAGGGGCTGAGTTGTATGAAGGGGTGATGATAGAAACTAAGCCAAGATTTTCCATGAATTATATAGTTTGGTATGAATTTTAAATAGTTTAGTAATCGTTGATTTTGAATTTATTATCCCTTAAATACTCCATATAGCATATACCTGAGTGCGTTTACTATGTTCGTTTTGTGTTTAAATTTTGAGTATTTAAACAAGCTGAAGTAACAGGCATATAATATAGCAAATATTTTTCCTCCGATTAGTTTTTGGGTAAATTTTCCTCTATCGATAAAATATTCTTTTGAGAATTTTGCAGAATCCCATTGAGAACTGCCGGGTAGTAATCGGGCAAGTGTTATAGGTACAAAATAGATGGATAACTTATTTCTCAGACAGTTATGTAGAAAAATATTTTCTTCTCCTCCCGCTTTTGATACTCCTGAACCAACTTTTTCATCAAAAAGTATATTTTTCTCTTTTATTTTGGAGAGCTTAAATGCTATTTCGACACTTGAGACTTTGAGGCAATCAAAACTATTTAATTTCTTGATATGTTGTGGGTAGTGTTTGATTGGATCTCGATTAACCTGAAATACAATAATGTCTGCCTGAGGAATATTTTGGAAAGCCTGTCTTATTGTTTCAGGATAGTTGAATGAGAAATATTCATCGTCATCACATATTATGCATATATCTCCGCATGCATTTGCTATTGCCAGGTTTCTGCTTTTTGATAGTCCGCGTTCTGTTGTATGAATGATTCGAGCTTTACATTCTTCGTTTTGGTGGTTTTGAAACGTTATATTTTCAGTTTTATTTATATCACATTGATTTACGATTACTACATCACTCTGTATATTACTTTTTTGGATGATATCTGTATTTTTTTGATGCATACAGGAAATAAGAACTTCTAGTGTCATAGTAGAAAGTATATTGAGTTATAAATATATTCAGCTTTAGGAAATAATACTGTTTTTAATCCGTAAAAAGCGATGATAGCCAGGCAGATGAGTCCAAATAGTATTTTTTTGTTCTGCTTTTTTAAATCGATAAGATAGAAAAAAATTGGGAAGGCAGAAATTATGATGAAATAATCAGCCAATCGGTTTACTATCGGTACTTTCAATAATAGCAGCTTGAAACAGAATCCCAGATAGCCAAAATAAAAAAGCTTCTTTTCAAAATCATTTAATGAGTTATTTTCAAGTAATTTAAGTCCCCAATAAAAGAATGGAATAAATATATACTTGGTAAGCGAAGTAATGATGGAAGAACTCATTTCCTCCTTTTCAAGGTGTGCAGCATAGGCTGGGGGAAGATAGTCTGTCAAGAATGAAAAAGTTTTTAAGTTTAGAAAGAAACTTCCTATGAAGGATATGATTAATATTATTTCTAACCATTTGTTATTCAGTTTTTTTACAAAAGGATACAGGTATATTGATAATAATATTATGCTAGATACATGCATGAAAAAAGCGATGCCAATCCATACTAGGCATTGCTTGGCTTTAGATTCGCAATACAAAATGCATGCATAAGTTCCGCAATGAATGGCTACGGCTTGCCTTAGCATATTCAACTGATTGTTGAATATATTTGTATAACCAATGTATAATAGGATGAAGATAAAGAGGTAAGACGCTTGAAAACGTTTTAGTATTAAAA
>OHSQ01000535.1_pt1 | contig 17375 bp, 18 predicted proteins | sample 1578661 | NCBI WGS metagenome assembly OHSQ01 (sample SAMEA3879534, study PRJEB24766) | human gut metagenome | biome: human-associated habitat; feature: feces | place: USA | collected 1985/1987 | reverse complement strand
TGTTGAAGCCCGCCACATGGGTGGCGTCGGGGCGCTGCATATAGATGAGCATGGTGTTGTTGACGCTGTAGCGGTGAAAGCGGCTCATGGTAGCAAGGTACTGCCTGTATCTGTCGCTCTCAAACAGCTCCTTTATGCCCGTCTCGATGCTGTCGGTGATGTCCTTGAGCCGTTCCTTGTTGGTCTGTTTTTCAGCCATTTCGTGCATACCTCCTTTGGATCATGGTAAAAACAGCGGCTCCCGCAGGGGAACGAAACGCCCGTGCGGGAGCCTGCGAGGGTCATTTGGTGAAGTCCAGCTTATAGGAGGAACGCGCGCCGTCGTCCTCCAGCACGATGAATGCGTCGTAGGTCTTGCCGGTTTTCTCGGAGTAGACGCCGCTGGCATAGGCGCGTCCCTGTGTCAGGAGCGAGGAAGCCATCTTCTTTGTCAGGCTGATCTTCTTGGCGGCAAGGAAGCGGTTGTCCCGCCACAGCCCGAACTTGCAGCTCCGTCTCTCGCAGAAATAGCCGTTTTTGCTCTCCGTGACCTCTGCGCCGCAGCGGGGGCATTTGCCCACAACGGGTCTGCCGGAGGGGAACAGCACCTCCGCGCCGTCCACAGGCGCAGCGTCCCGAACCAGCGCTGCGACCATATCGCGGATGCCGGCGAGGAACTCGTCCGCGCCCAGCTCGCCGCACTCGATCTCCTTGAGGCGGTGCTCCCATTCGGCGGTCAACAGCGGGGACTGGAGCTGTTCGGGCAGCACGGTAATGAGGGACACGCCCGCTTCGGTGGGAACGAGGCGTACAGATTTCTTCGCCTTTCTGCGCTCCGCAAAGCCCGTGGCCACCAGCTTTTCAATGACAGCCGCCCTTGTTGCGGGGGTTCCCAGCCCGCGCCGCTCCGCAGTTTCCGGCATATCCTCCTTGCCCGCCGTCTCCATGGCCGACAGCAGCGTATCCTCGGTGAAGTGCTTTGGCGGGGTCGTTTTTCCCTCTTTGACTGCGCAGAAGGAAACGGGAAGCAACTGTCCCTCGGAAAGCTCCGGGAGGGGCTTGTCCGTAAGCTCCGCATCCACATAGGCTTTCCAACCGGGCTGAACCACCGTTTTTCCCTTGGCGGCAAAGCCATTCCCGCCGCAGTCCAGCTTTGCCTCGGTCTCCAGATAGACGAAGGGCGCGCTGACCGCCATAAGCACCTGACGGGAAACAAGGCGCAGCAGCTCCCGTTCGCCTGCGAGCAAGGTTTCCAAATCCGTTTCGCCCGCCGCCATCGTGGGAACGACGGCGTGGTGGTCGCTGACCTTTTTGCTGCTGCACACCTGCCCCGAACAGACGGCTGCGGGCGGCTCCGTGCCGCAGATGCCCGCACAGCACAGCGCCAGCGCGTTTACGCCGCCCTCCATATCGTCGGTGAGATAGCGGCTGTCGGTGCGGGGATAGGTGCAAAGCTTCTTTTCGTAGAGACTTTGCAGGTAATCCAGCGTCTGCTGCGCCGTGTACCCAAGCAAGCGGTTCGCGTCCCTCTGGAGCGTGGTCAGGTCGTAGAGCGCCGGGGCTTTCTCCGTCTTTTTTGTCTGCACGACGGAGGTAACAGCGGCGCTTTTGCTGTTGCAGTCCCCGGCAAGCCGCTCCGCCTCTGCCTGCTCCTTCATGCGTTCGCCTGCGGCGGAGAAGCTGTCAAAGTCCAGATGGACGGTGTAGAAGCTCTCCGGCTGAAAGGCATTGATCTCCGCTTCCCGCTGCACCAACAGCGCAAGCGTGGGCGATACCACGCGCCCCACGTTCAGGGTGCGATGATACATCACAGAAAACAGGCGGGTGGCGTTGATGCCCACCAGCCAGTCCGCCTTGCTGCGGCAGAGGGCGGAGGCGTAGAGGTTATCGTACTCCGCACCGTCGCGGAGATTGTCAAAGCCATCAAGGATAGCCGCATCCTCCATGGAGGAGATCCAGAGCCGCTTTACGCGCTTGCGGCAGTTGTTGAGATTATACGCCGTGCGGAAGATCAGCTCGCCCTCGCGCCCGGCGTCGCAGGCGTTGACCACTTCATACACATCGTCCCGGTGCATGAGGGCGCGGAGGGTGTTCATCTGCTTCTGCTTGTCCCGCGCTACGGTATACTGCCAGCTTTTCGGCAGGATGGGCAAGTCCTCCCTTCGCCATTTGCCGTACTTTTCATCGTAGGCGTCCGCATCCGAAAGCTCCGCAAGGTGTCCGAAGCACCAGGAGACGAGGTAGCCGCCGCCCGAAAGAAAGCCGTCCTCGCGCCTGCCTGCGCCAAGGACGAAAGCGATGCTCCTTGCCACGGAGGGCTTTTCACACACAACCAATCGGTATCCGTTCATATTCCTTTATTCCTCCTCATCGTTGATATCGAAATCATCCGGCGCGTCCCAGCCCTTTGCCCGCAGGAACTCCTTGCGCAGGGTGTTGTTCCCGCAGTCCTCGATGGCCTTCTCCACATACAGGTCGCAGTTTGCGTAGCTGTATTCGTCGAAATAGTATTTGAAGTCGTAGTAGATGGATTTGACGGGCTTGGGGGTGCGGAGCAGCGCCTCTGCGTCCCCGCAGCCCGCCTCCACGGCTTTTACGATCTTCTGCCGGATGAAGTATTCAAAGGCTTTCTTGCCGCCCCGGTATCCGGGCTTTTGGGAGAGCGTCTGCCGGATGAAAAGCGCCTGCTCGCGCTTCATGATCCGAATAAGCCGCTCGCGGGGAGACAGCTCCATGGGCGATTCTGTGCTGACTGTCTGTGTCACTTTTCTTCATCCTCCCCGGCGTCCGTCTCGTCCTCGGCTTCAAACTCGTAATCCTCATCTTCCTCGTCCTCGCCGTAGTCGTAATCGTCCAGATCGTCCGCCCCACGGGTGTCGGCCTTGGGCTTGCGGAGCTTGAACCAGTACAGCGCACCGCCTCCGCCCAGCAGGAGCAGGAGGACGACCACTATGAGCCCCGTGCCGCCGGACTTCTTTTCGGGCGCGTTCTCCGCAGGCTCGGCGGGCTGAGGCGTAATTTCTGCGGCTTGCTCCTTACCCGCGCACTCGCTCATATTGGTTCTGCACACCTTGCAGCCCGTGTTGATCTTGCCAACGGCGCATTTGTCCGTGCAGGCGCAGGCGGGGACGATGCTCTCGCCGTCCTTGGTCAGCGCCAGCAGGTCGGCCTCGTCCACAAGATTCAGGAAATGGACGTTCTCATTGCCCTTATCGTCCCGGTCGATGATGAGATAAAAGGTGTTGCCGCCCTTGGTCGTCACGGTGATGAACTGCTTGCCTGCGCCGAAAGCGGAGCCGATATCGTCCATGAGTGTCAGGTTGCCGTCCGGGGTCAAGGGCGCGGAACCTCCGGCAGCGGCGTAATATTGCAGCAGTATCTCCAGCAGTCCCGCAGTATCCGTGTCGTTCTCACCGCCTCCCGCAGAGGTGTTGAGAACCTCAAGGTATTTGCCGTATACATAGCCGGTCTGCTCCGGCACGACCACCTTGTACCAGCCGTTGCTTTCCTCCAGCACCTTCACCTCCGCGCCGTTGAGCAGATGCCCAATCACAGTGTAGTCCGTGCCGGGGCCGGTGCGCAGATTCAAATAGGTGCGGACGTTGACCACCTTTCCGGCCTGCTCCCGTTTGGCGGGAAGCGTCCAGCTCCGATCCCCGATGGTCACGGTATGGCTTCCGTCCGCATTTTCGGTCACAAGCACGGTCAAGGTCTGTCCGTTTGGGGTCTGCTCACCGGTATTCGTATTCTCCGGCTGTGTGGTTGCAGTTGGGGTTTCCATGGTCGGGTCGCCCATTGTCGAATCGACCATATCGCCGCCGCCTGCATAGGCCGTAACGGAAAAGACCGTCATGCAGAGCACGACGGCCATTATCACGGCAAAAAATCTCCATTTATTCTTCATCCATAAATTCCTCCGTTTTTCTGTATTCGTCGGGCAGCGCCGCCGTGGGACGCTTTTCCAGCATCTCCATCAGCGCCGCGAGCTGCTCGATGGTCAGTCCATTCTCGCGGACGATGCCCACAATATCCGTGTTTTCCAGCTTCAAAATCTGCTCGTCCAGGGCTTTGAGCCGTGCGGTCAGCGATGTGAGCTTTTCCGCCAGCTTCTCACGCTCCTGACGCAGCTTTTCAAGTCGCGGGTTCATAACATCCTCCTTTTTGCGTTGATATGGTTGTTGTTAAGGTAATCTGCCAAACTGGAGAAAATGGCTTCGCCAGTAGCTCGTGTCGATGGAAGCGTAGTGAATGGGGTCGCCGCAGTGGAGCATCCTGTTATTGCCCACATAGATGCCCACATGGGACGCGCCTGCGGTGTCGTAGGTCTTTTCAAAAAAGATCAGGTCGCCGGGACGGGCGCTTTCCGGGGAGACATAGGCGCACATGCCCCGCAGCCCCTCCGCGCCCAGCCTGCCGAAGCTCCAATGCAGGCCGCAGTTGTTGTAGACATACGAAACGAAGCCGGAGCAGTCGAAGGAGGTGGCGGGCGAGCTGCCGCCCCAGACGTAGGGGTAGCCCAGATACTTTTCCGCTTCCTTGATGATGGCGGCGAACTGTTCATCCGCCAGCGCTTCCGGGGGTATCTCGTACTTCTCATACTTGGTATAGTAGTAGCGGTTCACATACGGGGAGCCGGGGAACAGGTCGGGGCGGTTGCCCAGCACGCTCATATACACGGCGTACATGGAGAGCTGATCGTGGGACATGATATGCACCGGCACATGGGAGAGGTTGAAATTTTCCAGCTCCACATGGCAGATATACCAAGTGTAGGGAACCTCCGCCTCGTACTCGTAGCTTTGCAGATTGCCGTTTTCGTCGGTGTAGTAGCCGATATGCGTTTCGGTGCGGTATCTGGTTTCCGTGGTGACGGTTTCCGTTAAGATATACTGCTTTTCAAACAGCGTCTCCAGAATCCCGCCTATTTCGTCAATCGTCCATTCTCCGCCCTTGAGGGCGGTAATCATGGAAATGAGCACATAGGGGTCGTGCTCAATCTCGTCCAGGTCGAAGTGGTACTCGTCGTAATCGTGGGTGCTTTCGTAGCTGTTCAGGTATTCCCGCAGCTCGTCCTCCATGGCGCAGTAGGCGGCTTCCGCCGCCAGCATATCCGCATCCTCCAGCGGATAGGTGGAGGCCGCAACGCCTGATACCCCGCCCTGAAACAGCGTGGAGCAGGAGGAAATGCAGGTCATGAGCAGCAGTATCGCGGCGGCGACGCCGCCCGCGATGAGGAAGCCCTTCTTGTGCCGGACAAAAAAGCTGCCGGCCTTTTTGCTCCCCTCGGCGGCGCGCTTTGCCGCCTTCGCGGTGGTCTCGGACGCTTTGACGGTATTCCTCGCGCCGTTTCCCGCTTTTGCGGCGGCGTATTCCTTTTTAATGGCCTGCTTCTGCTGCCAACGGGAATAGGGATTGGAAGCCCTGCCGTATTCCTGCTCGTACTGTTTGTTCAGCGCCTTGAGATTGGCTTTGTCTGCGGCGGCTTCCGCCTTGTCCGCCCTGCGGTAGGGCTTTTCCGCATGGGAGCGGTGCGCCGATTCCGCAATGCGCCAGGTGCGCTCCGCCGTCTCGGTCAGGGTGTTCGCCGCCTCCGTGCCGGGGTTGTCATCGCCCTCCTCCCGGAGCTTGCGGTGGACTGCGCTGCGGACGGTATCCAGTGGCGCTTTCCTTGCGGCGTGCGCCAGCTTGGAGGGCGGACGCTTTTTGTCCGCCTCCTCAAAGAAAAGGCGCGTCGTGACCTTGCCGCTCTCACTGTCCACAACGCGCTTTTTGACCTTAACGGTTTTCTTGGGAATTTTCGCTTCGGCCTTCTCCAGCTTAACCGCCGCCCTGTCCGCCTTGCGGACAGCTCGTTCCAGCTCCGGCAGGGCGCGTTCTTCCTCGGTGAAAATCAGCCTTGGCGAGCGTTTTGCCATATTCATCACCTCGATTCTGTGGGGGATTGGATCGTCATACGCACGCGGCAAAGACGGCCTGTTCGCTGGCGTCTTTGCCCTCTGCAACCTCACGGGGCTCCCAGACGCGGATTTTCTCCGCGATTTTCAGAAAATGCGCCTTTCCGGCAGGCGTGACGAGGGTGTATTCGCTTTTTGTGCCGTTGGGAAGGTAGAAATCCCTGGTCACAAACAGCGGGTCGTTGCGCTTGCCGGCTCTGACAAATACACGGTCGCTGCGGTGACGGTCTCTGAACACATACCCCTTTTCCAGCAGGTAGCCGATAAATTTCTTCTGCGGAACGCCCAGCTCCTTGGCGGTATAGCGAAGACAGGTCACGCTCTCAACGCCCACAAAGGAATCGTAGTAGCTGGCCTTCGGAGCCAGCCGCGCGTTCTCGGCCTCCGCCTTTTTCAGCGCCTCCCGCGCGGCGTTCGCCTTTGCGTTTTCCGCACGGAGCTTGCCGATATACTCCGAGATCAGCTCGGGGTGCTCATCCATCCGGCTAAGGAGTGCATCCGTCATATACGCGCCGTGCTTGCGGATGGAGGGAATGACCTCATGGGTGATCCAGCGCTTGAAGGCTCTCGCTTCCGGCTTTTTGGAACAAAGGATCAAATGATAGAGTCCGGCTTCACTTACTGCATTTATTTCAATCGTCTTATCGGCGTTCTGGGGGTGGGGTACTTCAAGTAACCCACCTTCATCCGAGTCCAATCTGGACATTGCGCGCGTAACCTGGTTCAATCCGAGAGCTTTGCACACATCAACCGCAACAAACCAAGGAGCTCCGTCTTTCAGTACGGAACGTACCCGACCAAAATCTGCGCTTTCAAAAATCATAAGGTGGTTATCCATATTCTTTTCTCCTTCCTTACTCTGTAATGGCGTCCTTTGCTTCCTCCCCGGTTTGTTCGGAGAGGTCGGACAATTTTGTCGTGATGATTTTGTACAGCTCCGTATCCTTGGGGAAGCGGTCTACGAAGGGCAGGATCACGCTGCCGTAGAACAAAAGCCCCTCGCCCTCGGCGGATTGGGTCACATACGAGAGCTGATGGGGCGAGATGTTGAGCTGCTTCGCCAGAATCTGCCGGTCGCCGGAAGCCTGGTTGAGCATATACACATAGTCGGAGTTTTCAAAGATGTTCTCCACCTCACGGCTGGAGAGCAGGTCTTTGACGTTCTGGGTGATGCCCGTGGGAACGCCGCCCCACTTGCGGAATCGCTTCCATATCTCCACCGTATAGGCGGCGGTCTGCTCCTCCTTCAAAAGAAGGTGCATTTCGTCGATATAGTAGCGGGTGGACTTGCGCTGCTCACGATTGATCGTGACGCGGTTCCACACCGCGTCCTGCACCACCAGCATACCGATCTTTTTGAGCTGCTTGCCCAGCTCCTTGATATCGAAGCTGACCACGCGGTTTTCGATATTCACGTTGCTGCGGTGGTTGAACACGTTGAGTGAGCCGGTGACGTAGATTTCCAGCGCCGTGGCGATATACTGCGCTTCCTTTTCGTCCTGCCTGCGAAGCTCGTTGTACAAGTCCTCCAAAATCGGCATCTTCTCCGGGCGTGGGTCGCTCAGGTATTCCCGGTAGACAGAGCGCACACAGCGGTCGATGATGGTCTTTTCCACCGGCATGAGGCCGTCCTTGCCGCCCACGATCAGCTCGCACAGGGACAGGATGAAGTCGGATTTCAGGCTCAGCGGGTTTTCATCGTCGCTGTAATTCAGGTTCAAATCCATGGGGTTCAGGTAGTCGGTGGAGGTGGGCGAGATCTTCACCACCTGCCCGTGCAGGTGCTCCACCAGCGGCCCGTACTCCGCCTCCGGGTCGCAGATGATGATATCGTCGTTTGTGACGAGGAACACGTTGGCGATCTCCCGCTTGGCGGAGAAGGACTTGCCGCTTCCGGGCGTGCCTAAGATCAGCCCGTTGGGGTTTTTCAGCAGCTTTCTGTCTACCATGATGAGGTTGTTGGAAAGGGCGTTCAGCCCGCAGTACAGGGCTTCCTTCCCGTCCTGAAACAGCTCCTGGGTGGTAAACGGCACAAAAATCGCCACGCTGGAGGTGGTCAAGCCCCGCTGGATCTCGATCTGGTTATACCCCAGCGGCAGCGCGGACATGAAGCCCTCCTCCTGCTGGAAGTCCAGCCGCGTGAGCTGGCAGTTGTACTTCTGGGCGATGGAGCCCGCCTGAAAGACGTTGTTGCCGAGGCGCTGCCTGTTGTCCGCCACGTTCACCACAAGGAAGGTCAAAAGGAACATACGCTCGTTGCGGCTTTGCAGCTCCTGCAAGAGCTTTTTCGCCTCCGTGCCGTAGGTGGCAAGGTCGGAGGGGATAATATCCATATCGTAGCCGGAGCGCACCGCCTTTTTCTGCTCCTCAATGGTCATCTTCTGCAAGTCGGTGATCTTGCGCTTGATGGTCTTGATGGCCTTCACCTGCTCCACGGACTGGACGTGCATACTGACGATGAGGGAGCTTTCCATATCCAGAAAGTCCGCCAGCATCCGGTCGTTGAGCTCCGGCGCTAAAATCTGCAAGAAGGATACGCAGCCGGTCTTGCTGCCCACGCCGAAGCTGCTGCCGGTCTTGAACTCGAAGGCGCTGGGCGCGATGAAGTCCTTCACCGACAGCCCGGAGGGAGCCAGCCAGTCCCACGAAAAGCGGAAGGGCTGCGGCTCGTCCATGTGGAGCATCCCGTGCAGCAGGCGCAGGCGCTCCATCCCGTTCAGGGCTTCCGCCGTCACGCCCAGACGGCGGAAGTTGTTGAGGATATCCGTCTCGATGCGCTCCAATCGGGGCTTTGCGGCTTTCAGGCTGTCCGCCTCCACGCCGAAGGTCAGGTACTTGGTCTTAATCAGCCCGTTGTTGCCCCGTGCAAGCTGGCTTTGCAGCATCCCGGTGTACTCGGTGCGGAGCTTGTCGAAGCAGTCGCCCTGCAAGGGGATGGCGATGCGCCGGGCGTAGGTATCCCGCGTGGCGGAGAGGTTTATAAAGGAGAGCTGGAAGCGGATGGAGGAATCAAAATAGTTGAGGAAGTCGCACCAGCCGTCAAAAATGGCGGTCTTGTCCTCGTTCTGGTTGAGCTGGTAGTTGATATCCTGAAACTGCACGGTTTTCGTGTAGTAATTGTCCGTCACGCGGCACACGCCGTCGGGGTACATCCGCTGAAAGGGGATGCTGTCCTGAGCGGACTTCTTTCGCTTATCCTGACGCTTTGCTCTTGCAATCGCCGCGTCGATCTGCTTTCGCTCGGCTCGTGTGAGCTTTCTTGCGGGGGTTTTGTTTGTGGACAATCGCGTAGACCTCCTTATCCAAAATATCCTGCCGGTTCAGCAGGTCGTAGAAATTGTTCGTCCTGTACGGGCGCTGTTTGGGGCGCAGAAAGCACACCTGCACGATGTTGCGGATGAGCTTCTCCGGCGGCTGACCGTTCTTTTCGTACATGGCCAGCAGGAAGAATGGCAGCATGACCAGCATCATGCAAAGGGCCGCCGCGCTGCTGCCGATATGGCCCTTGAGCAGAAAGAAAAGCGGTACGCCGATGAGCGCGCCGCCGCCAAAGCACAGAATCTGCCGTTTTGTTAAATTGAACATGACCTTGGTTTTCACCGCGTTCAAGTCCTTGGGTACGGGAACGTATGCCAAATCTCATCACCTCCGTCAGTGAGCGTGGAACAGGCTCCTGGCAAGGGAGCTCGTCTTAAACAGCGTGAAGCACAGCAGCACCGTATACCCCATGCACGTCCATATGGCCGCCGAGACGCTGCTCTCCACCACGATGTTCTGGATCAGCACCGCGTAGATCGCCACGCAGACGATGATGAGGAAGCCTTGAAACCCCAGCGCCAGCAGGCTTCTGAGGTAATTCTGGCCCATCTGCCCCCATTCCCGGTTGGCCATGGTCGCCATGGGGATGGGCGCGATGGAGGTCACGCAGTAGATCTCGATCATTCTGCCGTAGCAGATGATGAAAATGCAGATGGTCAGCGCCCACATGGAAAGCTGTACAATAAAGGATTCCAGCCACAGTCCAAGCAGTGACCAGACCTCCATTTCCGCAAGCGCAGCTTCAAATCCCGCGATATGCTCGTTGAACGTCAGAGACGTGTCCGATATGATGATGCCCGACGCGCTGTTGACGACGCTCTGAGCCGCTTCGAACACGCCCATGACGATGTTCCATGTGTTGGTGACGATGAGCACGGCGCAGGCGGTCTTGAATATCCACTTGAAGAACATCCAGGTGTCCACGTCGTGCATATTGTTCTTTTCCGTAATGAGCTGAATCAGCTCCAGCGTCATGACAAAGGCGAGGATCACGCCCGCGATGGGCAAAATCACATTGTCCGACAGCGTTCGGATCATGCCGTAGACGCCGCTGTTCCAGCCCTGGGGCGTAGCGCCCACCTGCCCGGCGATGCCCGCCACGCGGCTGTTCACGTTGTCAAACAGCCCGTTCACGTTGTCCATGATGCCGCTGATCAGCAGCTCCTTCAGCCATTCGGTGAATTTCTGCCATATCAAATCCAATGGGCTTTACCCTCCTTTCCCGCAGCGCCCGCCCCGAGGGGCGGACGCCGCGAAGGATTTATGCGGGCGATTAACCGAACAGGCCCTTGAGCAGGGGAACGAGAATGACGCCGATGAGCGCCACGCCGCCGCCCGCCATGAGCTGCTTCATGCCCTGCGATTTTGCGCCGGGGTTGTCGTTTCCGTAGCCTTCCAGCAGGTTAATGGCTCCCCAGATGCCGAGACCTGCGCCAAGGGCAATTACCAAAGTTTGAAGAACGCCGACAGCAGAGTTGAAAAATTCCATATTTGTGTTGCCGGAATCATTGGGTGTTGGTTGTGTTGAAATCTCGCGGATACAGCAGGAGCCGGAGCGAAAGCTGCGATGCAGCCCCGATTCCGGCTTCTCCTTTCAAATTTTCGTTCGTGGATTCGTTCCGACCCTGCAAGCGAGGAAGCGTCTTTTCTCATCCGTATCTATATGAAAAGCCGCCGCATGAGGGCGGCGGGCTTGTACGCTCAGACGCGGCCCGCGTCGAACACCTCGTAGACCTCATCCGCTTTCGGCACCAGCCTTGTGGAGAGATACTTTTCGATATCAAAGGCGTTCCTTGGGTTCGCGTCCGACAGATACTTATAATTGGGGTGACGGGTGATGTCGTACTTATCCGAGAGGAAGGGGCGCACGCCCCGAAGCTGCAAGATGCACTTGCCGCCGTCCAGCACCGCCAGCTCGTCTATCGTGGCAAGGTCTTTGCCCAGCTTCTGATAGTTCAGGCTGTGGGACACCTCCCGTCCACGGCTCTCGCCGGTGTTGAAGGTGTCGATGGTCTCTTTCCCCAGCGCCTGATTCAGCTCCTTCAGCGTACCGGGCTCCTTGCCGCCCAGAAAGATGGAGCTGTCGCAGTTGCCGATGATGGTGTCGGCGTTGTCCTTGTACAAAGCCTTTAGCTGGCTTTGGGCTTGCAGCACCAGACAGGCGGAAATCTCGCGGCTGCGGATGGTAGCCATGAGCTTTTCCAGGTTCGGTATCTGCCCGATGTTGGCGCACTCGTCGATGAGGCAGCGCACATGGACGGGGAGCCTTCCGCCGTACACGTCGTCGGCCTTTTCACACAGCAGGTTGAATAACTGGCTGTAAACCATGGAAATGAGGAAGTTGAAGGTGCTGTCGGTGTCGCTCATGATGAGAAACAGCGCCGTTTTCCGGTCGCCCAGGGTGTCCAGCTCCAGCTCGTCGTACATGGTGATCTCCCGCAGCTCCTGGATATCGAAGGGCGCAAGGCGCGCGCCGCAGGAAATATTGATCGACTTAGCTGTTTTGCCCGCCGCTAATTTGTATTTTTTATATTGCCGCACGGCGAAGTGATTCGGCTCCCGGCTTGCCAGCTCCTTAAAGGCCAGATCCACGTTGTTCTCAAAGGTCTCATCGTCCTCGCGCACCTCCATGGCGTTGATGAACTCGATGAGCGTGGCGAAGTTCTGTTCCTCCTCGGGGGCTTCGTAGTGGATATAGCCGATGAGCGCCGTGTAGAGCAGCGTCTCGGCCTTCTGCCAGAAGTCGTCCCCGGATTTCCCGTCCCCCTTGGTGTTGGCGATGAGGGTCGTGACCAGCTTCAAAATATCCTTCTCACTGTGGATATACGCAAAGGGGTTGTAGTGGTGGGACTTCTTGAAGTTGATGGAATTGAATATCTTCACCTTGTAGCCATTGCGGAGCATGAGCTTTCCGCACTCCACGGCGATGCTGCCCTTCGGATCGGTGACAACGTATGAACTGTGTAATTGCATGAGGTTTGGCTTAATGAAAAACCTCGTCTTGCCGCTGCCGGAGCCGCCCACCACCAGCACGTTTTTGTTCCGCGCCGTCTTGGGGTCTTTGGGACGGTTGGACATCATGAGCCGCTCAGTCTGGGTGAGAATGACGTTGTTCTCAAACTTCGGATCGACGTAAGGGGCGATATCCTCGGGCTTGCCCCAACGGGCAGAGCCGTATTCCAGATTTTTGCGGAATTTCTTGGCGTTTTTGCCCTTGACGTACACGATGAGACGGATGAGCAGGGCGGCCGCAACGCCCACGCACAGGTCGATGGGGTGGAAGCTGGGTACTAATGAGGAAAAAGCAGTGGCGAATCCCTCCATGAGGTGCAGCGCCTTCCCCGAGAAATCCATGCCGGGGGCAAGCCTCCACGCCTGCCCCAGCTTGGTGGCAAAGAGGGCGATAAAGACATACGGGATATTGGGCAGCGCCAGCTTTTTGATATGCAGCGGCTTTTTCATAGCTCCAGCCCCTTGTCCTTGTTGCGCACCCTGGTCACGTCCTTTGCGATCTCCGGCGCACGGAGCGCTCTGAGCATCCGGATGACAGACGGCTTCTCCTTTGCTTTTGCCTTCTTCCCGGTGTACTCGGTAAAGGCGGCGGTGAGCGCGTCCGCATCCCGCGCCTTGAAAAAGACGAGATACCTGGGGATCTCGCCGGTTTTGTCCTTCTTGATGGCGTAGTCCACGCCGTACTTGCGCGCCACACGGTCAAAGCCCTTGATGTTCCGCTCCGTGACCTCGATGTTGGACACGCCCTGGTTCTGACCGACAAGCTGCTTCACCGTCTGCTTGCCGGTGGGCTTTTCAGGCGCGGCACGCGCCTTTTCCATGGCTTTGCTCTTCTTTTCGGAAAGATATTTATCCATCCCGGCCTTCAGCTCCCGTGCGGTCAGCTTGACGGCGGAGATGATTAAAGTGACAGTTCTGTTTTCAATTTCTTCCTGCATGAGTTTTCCCTCCTTCCGTTCGCAGTGGGATTGATGTTGTCATCGCTCTGTCACCGGAGCGGTCTTGCCCTTGCCCGCAGCCTTGGCGGGCTCGGTGGGGATCGCCATAATCTTGCTGCCCATCTTCAAAAAGGCTTCCGGCTGACGGAACTTTTCCTCATATTTCTGTTGCAGCTCCTTCGGGAGAGACGCAAAATTCTCATCTCCAAGACCGCAGACGAAAAACCTACCGGCCACAATATCGTAGATATCGCCGTCCCCGTCCCGCAGGGCGCGGTTCAGGGGCTTGCCCTCCAGCTTGGCTTCCTCACCGCATATCAGCGCCACGGGGTCGTCATATGGGTAGACCGCCTCGATATAGCCGTCCACCGCCTTCTGCAAGGAGGCAAGGTCGGAGCCGATGCGCTCCACGCGCGGGTACTGTCCCGGCTCCACCATGAGCACCTCGAGGGTGTCGTCCGGCGCTCTTTCGGCGGAGATTTCCTTGCCGTCATTGCTCTCAAACTCCACCTCCACGAAATTGTCCGCATCCAGAATATGATCCCCGGCGTGCCACTGGTCGCTTACCATCTGTTGGGCTTCCTCCTTGGAAGAAGCCTCCACGGACACGGTGAGCTTCAGCGTTTCGGTGATGGTCACGTCAAATTCCTTCATGCGCGCCGCCTCCCTCGTCAATTTCAGCCGGAAGAAAGGGAAAGAGCAGCTCCGCCACTGCCTTGACCACAGCTTCCGCAATGGACAGCTCGATTTCTTCGCTGTCATCCTCCGTATCGGGTGCATCTTCATATGGGACTTCTGGGCTTTCCTCAAGGTCGTCGGCATATACGCCGCGTTCGTCGCAGCAGTCGCAATGGATGTGTACGTCGCCGTAGATGTTGATGGTTACGTTCATGGATAAACCTGCCTTTCTCAGCGCTCGTTCCGGCGCTGCTGTTTTTTCTGCCACTGCTCCAGCAGCTTGATGATGGTCTGCTGCATTTGCAGGGGCGTGTAGCTTCGGGGGAAGTATTTGCGGAGGGTATCGCTGCTCAGCGTGATGCGCTCCTGTTCCTCCTTCTTTTCCTCGGACATGATGGAGCGCATGGCCTCCTTCGTGCATTTTCCCTCCCGGCTGAGCTTCTTGAGCCGCTGCGCCTGGGAAAGCGAGGGCGTGTTCTGGGAATAGTCCATTGCGTCCAGAAACTGCTTTTGCTCGTCACGGGTGAGGTATGACAGCTCCACGGCGGGGCTGAACGCGATCTCCTTGCTGTCCACCTTTTCTTGAATCTCAGGGACAAGCTCATTGAGACGAACAAACCTTTGTACCTGACTTCGGCTGGCGTTAGCGTCATTCGCTACGATGCTGACAGCCCACGATGACTTCTCCCCAACTTGGGGAGAAGTTGAATCGGTTTGCAGTTCCAGCTTTTTCCCCTGATGCTTCAACGCCTCCAGCTTCATTTTGTACGCCTGCGCCCGCTCCATGGGGCTGATGGTTTCCCGCTGCAAGTTGCTGTCCACCATGAGGATCACCGCCTCGTCGTCGTCAAGATTGCGGACGATGGCCGGTATGGTTTTCAGCCCCGCAAGGTCTGCGGCATGGAGCCGCCTGTGTCCGGCTACCATCTCGTATCCGCCCTCCGGTGCGGGGCGGATGATGGCGGGGTTGAGAACGCCCACCTGCATGATGCTGTCGATGGTCTGCTGCATGAGCTCGTCGTCCGTCACCTTGAAGGGGTGGTTCTTGAAGGGACGAATCTCTGACAGCGGTATCTGCTGTACCTGTTCGTTGGGTTTCTGTTTCGGCACGGTCGCATCACCTCCTGAAAATGCCAAAGCCGCAGGCGGCGGCCTGCGGCTCAGATGAATCCCTCCGACATATCGTGACTCACAAGGCTTCGGTAGTAGTTCCCGATGGTCAGAGGGGCGTTATACAGCGTGGCTAAAAGATACTGGCGCATATTGCGGATGCGGGTGGTGTTTTCCTTCAGCCCGCCCACCACAAAGCGGATGTGCTCGCTGTTCAGCTTCAAAAACTGGCTCCTGACCACCTCGGCGGGCTTATCGTCGCCGGAAATGCGGACGGAGCTTTTCGTCGTACAGACAACATCCACCAGCAGCTCCAGGATTTCTTCCAGCGTGTCCTGCTCGTATGGATAGTCTGTCAGGAGTGCGTCGTAGGCGATGTTCTCCGCGATAAGCTCTCTGTACCGCTCTCTCAGAGCCGCTTCGTTTCCTTTCGCTTCCCGCCCGTGATCCCTCCTGAACGAAGTGAAGGGAAAGGAATCAGTATCACTAAAATCAGTATCATTATTCTCAGTATTATTAGATCGTGATTTTAACGATTCTTGATCCGTGATTTTCACTGCTCCTGAATCGTGATTTTCACGGTTCTGGAATCGTGATTCCGGGGAGGGCGCGGTGCTGCCCGATGCGTTATCCACATCCTTATCCACAAAGTTTTTGACGTAGATGAGGTTGGGCTTGCCCAGCCCCTGCCGCTTGCGCTCGATGAGGCGGCATTTGCTCTCCAGCTCATGCAGCAGCTTTCCGGCCTTTTGGTCGGCGCAGCCCAGGGCGGTCATGACCTCCTCGATGGTGAAGATGATATACACACGTCCTTCTTTATCCAGCCAGCCGTTCTTGCAGCTCAGGCTCATACGGTCAAGGAGCAGACCGTAGAGCACCTTGGCTTCTGCGGAAACGCTTCTGAACCGCTCCTCCGTGAACAGCACCTTGGGGATGCGGTAGAAGGAGAACTGTTCCGCTTCCGCACCGTAGAAATAGTCATACATGGCTTCTGTCACGCTCCTTTGGAAGTCCTGCGGCGCGCATGACCTCTTTGGTACACCATCCGATGCAGGGGGCAGCCCTTCCGTAGGGACAGCCCTCGCACTCCGAAACGGGAGCGGCGCTGTCCGCAGCTGCATCGTAAACTTGTTCTATGCCGTTCCGTCTTGCGGGCTTCTGCGGGACGGGACAGCAGCAGCCGTCCGGGTAGACGCAGCCCTTGAGCTTCCCTTTCCGGTACAGGCAGTACCGGCAGTCATATACGTTGTAGCCCCACGACTTCCCGTATGCTTTCACAATAACACCTCCTTCGCCCGCATCTGGGCATAAAAACAGCGCGCCTGCCGACCCAAGCGCCACTTTGGGTAACAGACGCGCTATGTACTGTTTTCATGATTTTATGTTGTATTGTTTTCTGAACTCTGTGACAAACAGCTTGTACCTGTACGACTGTTGCGGATTACGGCACATTGCCGCTGAAGCTAAATATTTGATAGCACACTCTTTGGGGATAAAATATTTCCCTCCAATCTTAAATGCCTTCATCTTTTTGCTGCTGCACCAGTTTACTACAGAGGTAGATTTGTATCCAGCAAACACGGCAAGCTCCTCGATTGTAATAAGGTCCGCCATCTCCTTCATTTCCGCTTCAAAAAACAGCTCAAACTGTTTCGTCTGCTCAGGAGTCAGCGTTATCCAGCAGCTTGGAGCTATTGCTTTTTTAGCACCTGCTGTCCCTGCGTACCATCCTTCACTGGCCTTGTACTTTTCCGGGCATATTTCCCTCTGACGCAGGTACTCGATCACATCGTCTGTCTTAATGGCATAGCGACGTGTTTTTTTACCCGTGTCCTTGCATGGAATTGCACCGCTTTGAAGCAAATAGAGTGCGGTTGCCTTGCTGATGTGGGCCACCCGATATAGCTGATCCTTGCTCATGGTTTTTGGGTATTGCTTCTTGATCTCTTTGAAATGCGCTTCTAAATTTTTCATGTTCAAACCACCTTTTCATATTGGTCAACGGCAGGTGGTTTCCCATGAAAGTCTGTTCAAAACGCAGTCGTAGGAACTGCGATTTTTTCTTGTTTGGTCTCCCCAGTTCTCCCCTAGTTCTCCCCAAAATGCTCAGTTCTCCCCTAAAAAGCAGTAAAACCGCTAATTATTCGAACTCATTGATTTTTGGGCGTTTTTCCATTTTCCGAGCTTTTACCCTTGAAAAACCCTTGAAATACGGGCTTCTTCAAGTTCCGCCATCGTCACTCAATTTCTCTTAATTCCGCTTATTTCTAAATAGCGAATTTTGACTCGAAATCGGTCATCGGCATCGGCCTGCTTGCGCTCCGCGCCGCACAGTCCGGCCTGACACGATTTCCCGGCCGCTAAAATCGCGTCACCGGCGCGATTT
>OHSQ01000533.1_pt1 | contig 17423 bp, 16 predicted proteins | sample 1578661 | NCBI WGS metagenome assembly OHSQ01 (sample SAMEA3879534, study PRJEB24766) | human gut metagenome | biome: human-associated habitat; feature: feces | place: USA | collected 1985/1987 | reverse complement strand
GCGCAGCCGGAGATAGGAATCCTCCAGCACCGCACAACTTCCGTAATCTTCACAGCAGCTGCCGCGAAATGTCCGCCTCCGGCGCGAGAACACGGACGTATTCTTCCAGCCGGTCGAGCACGGCGGATATCTCCGCCTCCGGCTGTCCGGCCACGCCGAACACGGGGTAGAACACATGCCGGCTCGTCTCCTTGACGCAGGTGCGCGCGTCCGCTCCGGCGATCATGCTGAAAATGATGCCGCCCGCGTCGCGTCCGGTGACGTCTCCGGGGTAAGTGTGGACCTCATCGCCGCGCAGGCCCGCAAACGGTTCCCTGGCTTCCGCCTGATACAGCTCGACCGGCCCCATCAGGCGGTCGATATCGTGCGTACCGCAGAGCACATGCGTTTCCAGCTCGACCAGAAACGGCACGGCGGTCACGGCGTTCCAGCGCGGGAACTCCCGGCCCTTGAGCAGCACGGATTCGAACTGCATCATGACGGGATAGGTCTTTTTGAATTTCCGGAAATAGCGGAAATACGGGTTCTGCCCGAACACGTCCGCGCGGACGTACTCCCGGTATTGCTCCCGCAGCGCGGCGACGTGCTGCTCTACCATATCGTAGAAGCCTGTCTCATCCCACTGCACCTTGTCCGGGTACTGCACCTCGACCCATGCAAACGGGATGCCTGCGCTCTGCATTCCGCTCTCTTTTTTGATCTGTACCATTTAAAACGCCTCCCGATTTTATTTTCTATACTATATAACATCGGGAACCGGCACTGTCAAGCGTTATTCGGCCAGCTTCCTGCCCAGCGCGCGGCAGGCAGCGAGCGCCTCATCATCCGGCGCTTCGCAGCAGATGACGCTGTCCGCCACGCGGTTGATCCCGGCAGCTCCGCAGTCTTCCTCCCACGTGCGCATCCATTCGCCGTCGCCCCAGCCATAGGAGCCGAACAGGCCGACGGACTTGCCCGCAAGCGCCGATTTCACCGCGTCGAACATCGGCGCGAATTCCGTCTCTTCCAGTTCCTCGGCGCCCATCGCCGGGCAGCCGAGCGCGGCTGCGTCCAGCTCCTTCACTGCATCCGCGCCGACGTCCGCAGGGGTCCAGACGGCGCACTCCGCGCCGGCTTCGCGCATACCCTCCGCGACGGCGTTTGCCATGGCCTCGGTGTTGCCGGTGCCGCTCCAATAAATGACTGCTGTTTTTTTCATAATCAGGACTTCCTTTCTATTCTGTCTGCGACCGCCAGCCGGTCCAGCTCCACGCCGGAGCGCCAGCGCTCGCAGTAGGTTTGCGTACATTTTTTATAGCGGTCGAACGTCTGCCGCGCCTGCCGTTCGTCGCCGTAGACCTTCCACACGCCCGTGCATTTGGCGTTTGCCGCGTGATTCTCAATGAATCCCTTGACATCCTCCGGCGGATAGCTGAGAAACAGGCCGACCTCGTGCGGGAATTCCGCGCCCTCGCGCATACGGCGCACCAGCCGCGCAACGCATCCGCCGCAGCTGCCGCAGGGATATCCCGCGTCCGCCAGAAGCGCCTTTGCCGTCTGCGCGCGCAGATCACGCTGCAGCGCCGCCGGACGGTAGAGGTACAAAAGCGCCTTCCCCTCGGTGAACCGCAGCGGCAGCAGGCACAGCCCGCGGGAAAGATAGTGCCGGTTGAACGCGCGGATCTCGCCCAGCAGCACGTCCTTTTCCGCGCACGGACATGGGAACAGACTGCCGGTCTTGATCCCGGCCAGCGTCGGCGCGGCCTGCCGCACGACCATTTCTTCCGACATCAGCAGGCTCCCTGCGCCGCGTATTTGTCCAGAATGCCGCGCAGCGCGGACAGAGAGCTGGTGTGGCAGCGCTCGATGATCGTCCCGCGGCCCTTGAGCTCGCTCAGCGCGCCCTGCACCATCTTGTGGGACATGGTATTGGTGAAAAAGATCGTCAGATCCGGGCTGCCCAGCTTGTTCCGCAGGCCGCCGGCGGGCTTGGTGAAGATCTTCGACTGACATTGGTAGCTTTCGCAAAGCTCCCGGTAGCGGCGCTCCATACATTCGTTGCCGCCAAGAATTACAACGCTCATAGGCTCGTCCTTTCGGTTTGAAATTAGTTAGATATCTCTAACCATAGGATACAGTACACCCATTCTCCGCCTGTCCTGCGGACTGCGGCAGATAGGACTGCTTCCACCCGTTTGGTTAGATAACCTTAACTGCTTGCACAGATCATACCATACTTTTCCCCGATACGCAAGAAAAATTTACGCGGAAGACAAAAAATCTGCCCGGAAGCGCGTTAGCGCTTCCGGGCATGGGCTGACGGAAAGCAGTGATTTTTAGAAATTCACGGCGAATTTGCAGGTTCCTGGCCCCTACAGGAAGCGGCTGTATCACGTCGCTCAGATCACCTGACCGTTTTTCAGCTGCAATTGGAGCTTGTCGGCGATGAGCGCGATAAACTCGGAATTTGTCGGCTTGCCCTTCGTGTTCGAGACGGTGTAGCCGAAAAAGCGCTGGAGCGTTTCGAGATCGCCTCTGTCCCACGCGACCTCGATGGCGTGGCGGATGGCGCGCTCGACGCGCGACGGCGTGGTCGCGAACGTCTTGGCGACCTGCGGGTACAGGACCTTCGTGATGGCGTTGATGACGTCCATGTCCTGTACGGCGATCATGATCGCCTCGCGCAGATACTGATAGCCCTTGATGTGCGCCGGAACGCCGATCTCATGGATGATGGAGGTGACCATTGCCTCGATGTTGACCTCCTGCCGCCGCTGGGCGTTTTGACGGAGCTGACCGTCGATCGCGGTCATCTCGTGGATGCGCTCGGCCACGGCGTCCAGCTCGCACGGCTTCGTCATGAAATACTGCACGCCGAGACTCGCCGCCATGTTGGCGACGTATTCCGTCATAAAGCCCGTCAGCACCAGCGCTGCCGGCGGCTTGTCCATCTCACGCGCCCGTTTCAGGACCGCGATGCCGTCCAGCTTCGACAGCATCAGATCCAGTACCAGGATATCCGGCTTCGTCACGCGCATAAGCTCTGCCGCGCGCTGCCCGTCGGCTGCCGTACCGACGATCTCATAGCCGGGAACCTGTTCCAGACGGCGTTTGACGTGATCGCAAAACTCCTCATTTCCATCTGCGATCAGAATTTTGACACGGTTTTCCATTCTTGACCTCTCCTCATAATATGGTTTGTGTCAGACACTGACTTTTTTATCGCTGCGACATCATGAATATAGCACATTCTGGTAAATTTTTCAATTTCTTTTATGCAATATTTTCCAGAAACTTCTCGATGTCCTTCGACATAATATTTTCAAAGTAAAGAAACCGTTAAAAGTCTGATAAAATCATAAAAATGAAAATAAATTGCAATATCTTTTTTGGGCTTAACTACCAAACGCGATTATATGACCATTTGCCCGCCGCGTCAAGTGCATCCAATGTTTTTCTATATTTTTGTAAAATTTCCAGAGTAATTTTGGCTAATCTGCATAAAAAACCCGGATCCCACAGCTGCGCGGGATCCGGGTTTTTCTTTGTTTTTTTCAGCTTCAGGCGTCCTGCGGCAGGATTTTGCCCTCCGCTGTGAACGTCACGACGCGCATGGGAATGTCCTTTCCGCTTGCCGCGACAGCCTGCCGTGCGGCGTATTCCAGCCCGCCGCAGCACGGCACCTCCATGCGCGTAAGCGTCACGCTGCGCACGTCGTTCTCCGTCAGGATCGCCGTCAGCTTTTCCGCATAGTCCGCGCGGTCGAGCTTCGGACAGCCGATGAGCGTGACGCGGCCGCGGATAAAGTCCGCATGGAAGCTGCCGCAGGCGTAAGCCGTGCAGTCGGCGGCGATCAGCAGGTCGCAGCCGTCAAAATACGGCGCACGCACCGGTACGAGCTGCAGCTGCACCGGCCAGTTTTGCAGACGGCCCGGCTGCGCGGGCGCGTCCTGTCCGGCAGACTCCTGCGCAAGCGTCCGTACCTGCGTCCCGGCGCAGCCGCAGGCCAGCCTGTCCGGTGCGCTTGCGCCCGGCTTTTTTGCCGCCTGCACGCCCCTGACCGCCTTCTCCGTCAGCCGTTCGAGCTTCGCTTTTTTGACAGCCTCCTCGTCATATGCCGCCGCTTCGCGCTCGATAAAGCGGATCGCATCCACTGGACAGACCGGCAGACAGTTGCCAAGCCCGTCGCAGTAATCGTCCCGGATCAGCTTTGCTTTTCCGTCTATGATGGCGATCGCGCCCTCGTGGCACGCCTGCGCACACAGGCCGCAGCCCGTGCAGGCCGCCTCGTCGATTTCGATGATCGTCCGTTTCATGCTTGTCCCTCCTGCTGCTTTTGGGCCTCCAATCTCGCGCGCCGCTCGGCGTCGGCCTTTTCCTGATTGCGCCGCGCGATGATCATCAGCTTCTCATACGTCTCCTCGCCCACGCACTGCTTCGCGTATTTGCACCACTGCACGCAGCTGAGCTTGTCGTTGTACACGATAAAGCCGCAGTTATCGCAGGCGACCTCCGTGTCTGTGGAAAAAATCTCGATCGGATTGCCGCAGTTCGGACAGATCCGGTCCTCAATGGTCGGCGTTCTCGGCTTGCCCTGGCAGCCGTCCATGATCATGCTCATCATCCCCTTTTTAAGTAACTGCTGATCCAATCGTCAGTTACTTGACTTTCCGGTCATAGTATAGGATACTGAAGAAAAAATGTATGTTGTTTTTCAAACAAAGGAGATTCAAATTATGGATGAACTGAACATTTTGACCGAATGTGCGCTGTTCCGGGGCCTGCGCAGGGCGCAGATCCGGGAGATGCTGCCGTGTCTGTCCGCGCGGCAGGCCCGCTTCCGGCGCGGGCAGTTCCTGCTGCGGGCGGGAGACAGAGCCTCATCCGCCGGGATCATCCTGTCCGGCGAGGCCGAGGTCCTGCAGGAGGATTTCTGGGGCAACCGCAATCTGCTTGCCGCCGTTGGGCCGGGCGAGCTGTTTGCCGAGGCGTTTGCCTGCGCGCACGCCGTTTCCCCGGTGAGCGTACAGTGCACCACGGACGGGAGCGTTCTGTATCTGAACGTGCGCGCCGTCTTCTCCCCCTGCGAAAAGGCCTGCGCGCAGCACAAAACGCTTTCGCAGAACCTCATCCGGGTGCTGGCAGAAAAAAATATGCAGCTGAATGAAAAGGCGGGTTTTCTTTCCCAGCGCACAACGCGCGAAAAGCTGCTGGCTTATCTGTCCGCGCAGGCACGCCGGGCCGGCAGCGCCAGCTTCCGCATCCCCTTTGACCGGCAGCAGCTGGCAGATTACCTGTCCGTCAACCGCAGCGCCATGTCCGCCGAGCTTTCGAATATGCAGCGCGACGGCCTGCTCCGCACCGACCGCAGCTGCTTCACGCTCTGCCAGCCGGAAGATACACCCTGACACGCACGCAAGGGGAGCGGCTGCAGCTGGGGGCAGATGTGCCGTATTGCCTGGTCCGTGGCACACAGCGAGCCCTGGGGAAAGGGGAGCGGCTCACGCCGCTCCCCTTTTGCGTCATGTAGCGCTGTCAGCAGCCGCAGCCGGTGTCGCAGCCGCAGGAATTGCCGCAGCCATTGCTGCCGGTGCCGAAGATCAGCAGAAGGATGATGATCCACCACCAGCTGTTGCCGAAGGCGCAGAATCCGGACTGATTACAAGACATAACAAGACCTCCTGAAAGATAACGTAGCGTTTGATCGCTCGCTCATTCCATGTTATGCAGAGGTCCAAAAATGGTGACGGCTACGCAAACAGCTCGTCGAGCGTTCCGAAGGAATAGCCCATCTCCTCCCATTTGCTCAGCAGCGTGTCCAAGATCCGCGCGTTCGTCTGCGACGTGGAGTGCAGCAGCACGACCGCGCCCGGATGGATGCGCGGCAGGAGCTTGGAAAACGCCTGCTCGTCGGTCGGCTGGTTGTCCTGATACCAGTCGACGTAGGCCAGCGACCAGAATACCGTCCGGTAGCCGAGCTTCTGCGCCATCTCAAGATTTTTTTCGCTGTAGATGCCCTGCGGCGGGCGGTAATAGCGCGGCAGGTCCTCGCCGGTCGTCTCCCGGTAGAGCGTTTCGAGGCTCGTCAGCTCCTGATTGAAGGCGGCTTCGTCTGAAAGCTTCGACATATCATAGTGGTGATAGGTGTGGTTGCCCACGATATGCCCCTCGCGCAGCATCCGGCGCACAAGATCCGGGTTCTGCTCGATGTAGTTGCCCACAACGAAGAACGCCGCCTTGACGTTGTGCTTCGCCAGCGCCTCCAGGATCGGCTCCGTGCAGCCGTTTTCATAGCCTGCGTCAAAGGTCAGATAGATCTTCTTCTGTGTCTCATCGCCGAGATAGACCGCGTCATAGCGCCGCAGCGCCTCCTTTGACGCGTTGCCGGCGGGCGGCTGGCCCTCCGTCCGGAAGCTCAGGCCCCACGACCCGGTTTCGATCGACCGGCTCTGCTGAAACAGCAGCGGCAGAACGGCGCAGAACGCCAGCACCGCCGCCAGCGCCAGCGTCAGTCTGCCGTACTGCCGGAAAAATTGCTTCATAAAACATCACCCCTGTCCATCCTTATGCGATGGACAGGGGGATATGCCTTTTATCCGCCGTAATCGTAGCCGTAGCCGTCAAAGTCAGGGACGGTGAATTCTTCCTCCTGCCCGGACTGGCCTTCCAGCTCGTTCTGCGCCTGCTGCTCGGCCTCGTTGATCTCCTCCTCGCCGGGCCGCTCGTCGAGCGTGAGCGTGACCTCGATCTCCGCGCCCGCGCGGTAGAGCTTCATCTTGACGGTGTCGCCCGCCCGGTGCTTGGAAAGTGCGGAGACAAGATCGGAATACGCGTTGATCTCGCGGCCGTCAAATTCCAGAATGATATCGTGCGGCTGCAAACCGGCCTTTTCCGAGCAGCTGCCTTCCGTCACGGTCACGACCTGCGGTCCGGAGGGCAGGCCGTAAATTTCCGCAACCTCTGCGTCGAGATTTTGCAGCGTGACGCCGAGATAGGCCCGGCCGCGGACGCGGCCGTATTGCTGCAGATCATAGACTACGCGCAGCACGTCGTTGATGGGAATGGCGAAGCCGAGCCCTTCGATGGTCACGCCCGTCTCCGTCGTTCCGGATACCTTCGCGGTCGTAACGCCGATGATATTGCCGTTCATATCGAACAGCGGCCCGCCGGAGTTGCCGGAGTTGATAGCCGCGTCGGTCTGCAGCATATTGATGACCGTTCCGTCGGTGTCGATCTCGCGGTCAAGCGCGCTGATGTAACCGGCGGTCATGGTGAACGTCAGATCGCCCAGCGGATTTCCGATGGCCTCGACTGTCTCGCCGACCTCGACCTCGTCGGAATCGCCGACCGTGACGGTCTGCAGGCCCTTGGCCTCGATCTTCAGAAGCGCAATGTCGTTCATGCTGTCCGTGCCGACGATGGCGGCAGGGTATTCCTCGCCCGAATAGAACTGCACGACGACGGTCCCTTCGTCCGCATCCGCGATGACGTGGTGATTGGTAACGATATAGCCGTCCTCCGTCAGGACGAAGCCGCTGCCCGTGCATATGCCGGTCGTTTCCACGCCCCAGAGGTCGGCTGTGACCTGCGTGGAAATGCCGCAGACCGCGCCGATGTTCATCTTATAGACCTGCGCCGGTGTAAGCGTCTTGTCACCCTCGTTGGACTTGAGCGTTTCCGGCAGGGGCGTCCGTTCGAGCCGGTAGGAGGCGTCGGCCTGCGGCTTCTGCGCTGCGGGCTGTTCCTGTTCGACAGACTGCTCAGCCATAGCGCCGACAGAGGCGCTTGATTCCTGCTCGGCGAGGTTTTTCTGCCCAATGGCGTCGATGGTCTTCGTCAGCACGGAGCCGCCGACAGCCGCAACGATCGCCAGCGCAGCCAGCAGCGCCGCGATCTTGAGTCCGGTGTGCTTGCCGCTGCGCCGGATCTCCTCCTTGGCCTGCTCCAGCGGCGGCCGGGACGGCTCCTCGGGCGCGGGCTCAAAGCTGTAGTTCATCTTTTCATCGTAATTTTCCATGGTTCTGCGCTCCTTTTCGGCGTGTCTGTTCAGAAAAGCGGTTCCGGCAGATCCAGCATATGGCTCACACGCTTCAATGACAGCCTGCGGCGCATATACGGGTGGAAGCGGAAGCTGATCTCGACGAAGTCCGGCGCTTTGCCGACCTCCCCGATCGTTGTTTTGCACCCGGCCTGCCGCATGGCGGCAAGGCAGGCGTCATAGGACGGCACGGACTGCACGATCCGGCGGATCTGGGGCCAGCAGGCTTCGATGCGGCGGGGGGCGATGCCGTCTGTGATGGTGTCCGGGGTGTTGAGCTTCTGGACATCCGGGGCCAATGGGCCGTAGATGCGGTAGATCTCATCCCAATTGCAGACCTCCGGATGGGCCGTGACCTGCGGCAGACGGGAGAGCGCTTCGTAATACCGGAGCATGATGAGCGTCGTCACGCCGACGTCCTCGCCGTGGTAATTGGGCATTTTGCCGTCCAGCAGCTCCATGCACTCCCAGAAATGGGCCATGATATGCTCCGTGCCGCTGCCGGGGCGGGAGGTCTTGGTGAAGCTCATCGCGATACCGGTCAGAAGCAGCGATTCGAAGATCGCCGCCGCCGTTTTTTCGTCGCGTTTCGTCACGCTCCCGGCCATAGCGAAGATCTGGTCGGTCGCCTGCCGCGTCAAGGCGGCAACACGCTCACAATAGGATTCCCCGGTCAGAAGATTCGATACCTGCCAGTCGATGAGCGCGATATATTTCGAGATCATATCGCCGAAGCCCGCGGATTTAAGCTCTGCCGGAGCGTCCGCGAGAATTTTTGTGTCGCCGATGATGACCTCGGGGCATTTTGCGGGATAGGTGATCTTGAAATTGCCGTTGACAATGGGCGCGGAATAGGACGCGAAGCCGTCCATCGAGGGGGCTGTTGCGAACAGGCACAGCGGCACGTTATGCCGCGCACAGGCAAGCCTGCACGGGTCATGGACAGACCCCGTGCCGACGGCAAGCACGCCGTCCACGCGGTCAAAATACCCCTCGATCTTCTCCACGTCCTGCATGGTCGCGACGCGGATGGACGGCCAGATATGGCGCAGGACGGTAAAGCCGGACAGGGAAGCCTCAATGCCGTCCGCAGCGGCAAGTGTCTGCTCGTCCGCCGCCAGCAGGAGCCGGGGGCCAAAGCCGTTTTTCTTCAGGATCTCGCCGGCCTCGGACACAAGCCCGCTGCCAATCTCGATATCCCGGATGGCACATTCATGCGCCTGCCCGCAGGCGCAGTTCTGATAGCTGTCGATCAGCGTGTGGAAATCAGTCATAGTGGGATTCTCCTACGTTTATACTTTATGTGGCTGCATGGATTTGCCGGCGGACGACTGCTTTTCGCGCCTGCCGGCTGTCCAAGCGCTCAACCGTTCGGGTTCGGGGTATCCAGCATGGTCTTGCACGCGGCAAGGACCTTTGCGGCGATGGGTGCGGCTGTCTGGCTGCCGGAGCCGCCGCGTTCGGCGAAGACGACGAAGGCAAGCGGATATGCCTCATCCTCCACGAAGCCCGCGAACATCGCATCTGCCGGGCCGTTTTCGCGCTCCGCCGTGCCGGATTTGGCGCAGACCGTCAGACTGCCGAACTGCCACGCGCCGTACTGGTTCACGACCGCGCCGCGCATCATGTCTCCGAGCGTCTTTGCCGTTTCCTCGGACAGCAGCCGCCCGGTCGTTTTGGTCTTTGCCTCGTAGACCGTCTGGCCCGCGCGGGAAATCTTCTGCATGAGATACGGCTCCGCCGCCTCTCCGCCGTTCGCGATCACGCCCATAAAGCGCAGGAACTGGATTGCCGTGATCTGGTCGGTATACTGGCCGATCCCGGCCCAGGCGACGCTGCCGTCGTCCGCGTCAGAAAGATCGACGGTCGAACGCGCGGTATAGCCGTCGCAGGTGAGCGTCCCGTTGAGGCCCAGTTTGTCGCAGGCCGCCTGCAGGGCGTCCTTGCCGAGGGACGCGGCCAGTTCGCCGTAATAGACGTTGCACGAATGCGCCAGCGCATCCGGCATGGCAAGCGTCCCGTGAGTGGACATACAGATGATCTCCTGCCCGCCGATGATGGTTTTCCCGGTGCAGGTATGGGTCCCGGCCTGCGCAGACGCGCTTTTTTCCAGCGCTGCGGCGCTGGTCACGAGTTTAAAAATGGAGCCGGGCGTATAGGCCGCGTCAAAGAAGCGGTTGAGATACACGCCGTCATACGCGCCCGTCTCATCGCCCGCGATATCGGGGATGTTGTCGGGGTCGTAGCTGGGGCTGGTCACGGCGCATAATAGTTCGCCGGTTTTGTAGTTGTAAACGCCGACTGCGCCGTGGTAGCTGCCGAGCGCCTGCAAAGCCGTCTTCTGCACGTCGGCGCTGATGGTCAGCCTTGCGCTGGCCGCGCCCTTGGACGCTTCGCTCAGACCGGTAATCTTATCGTAGCCGATCATCTGCTCGGCGAAATTGCCCAGCAGCGGCGCGCTGATATAGCCGTAGCGGTCGCCCAGCAGATGGACGGTCGCCTCGCGGACAGCCTCGTCGGCGCTGTACACGCGGCCGCCGGTCGTGTTCAGGATGCGCACGCCGGAGCGGTCGTAAATTTTGCCGCCGGTGAGATTCGTGCCGGTATAGACGTGCGGACTGCCGGAAAACGTGACCCATTTCTCGGCGTTTGCCGCATATTTGACGCAGAAGGCCAGCGTGCCCACGGCAAGCACAACGGCCAGAGCCAGCGCGAACAGCGCGCGGCGCGATACCTTTTTCATCTGCACGCCTCCTTTCCGGCAGGACGCTGCCAGACGGCGTCAGGGTCCTCCGCCGCAGGTTCCTCAGCAGCCTCCTGTGCGTCAGGCTCCTCCGGCAGCGGCGTGACGCCGTGCGGGACGCGGATGGCGACAGAGGCGTTCTGCCGGGTATCGGCTGCCTTAATAAAGGCCAGCAGGCCCCAGACGCAGACCATGCTCGACCCGCCGTTCGACACGAACGGGAACGTCACGCCCGTGAGCGGCAGGAAATCCGCCATGCCGAACACGTTCAGGATCGTCTGCGTGACCATGACCGTCACAGCCGCGCAGGCGCCGATGGTATAAAAGCAGCTTCTGCCCGCAGGCGCGGAACGCACGACGAAGCAGGCGAGAATCACAATACATGCGACCATCAGAACCGCCATGATGAGGCCCCATTCCTCCGAGACGAAGGCGAAGACCAGATCGGTGTCTGACGCCGCGACGTATTTGAGCCAGCCCTTCCCCGGTCCGAGGCCGAACAGGCCGCCTGAGGCGATGCACATCATCGAGCGCGTCTGGGAATACCCGGTCGTGAGCGCATAGTCCCACACATGGCCCCACGCCTCAAAGCGGTTGCGCGCGTAGGGCAGAAAGCGCAGTACCAGAACGCCCGCGAAGCCCGTCGCGGCGATGGCCAGTGCGATCGTCGCAAAGTTGCCGGAGCGCAGGAACGCGATGACAAGGAACGCGACAAAGAAAATGATCGCGGTTCCGAAATCCTTCATGAGCGCCAGACACGCGCAGATCACGGCGGAATAGGCGATGAACAGCACGATATTGCGCTTTGCCATCAGCCGTGAGAGCGTGGACGCACCGACATAGATAAAGCAGACCTTGACAAACTCCGACGGTTGGAACGACACGCCGCCCAGCTGGATCCAGTTGCGCGCGCCGAATTTTTCCACGCCAAAGAGCAGATTGAACGCCAGCAGGCCTATGCCTGCAACAGCCGCGAGATACCGCACGGTCTTTGCCCGCTCCAGATCGCGCAGCGACCAGCAGACGACGAGGAACACGCACACGCCCGCGACGATAGCAAGCAGCTCCTTGATCAGACTTTCCGGCGCGGAGCTTGACACGACGGCAAGGCCCATCGTGCACAGGAAAAACGCCAGCGTCTCCGCCTCGAAGCCCGTTCTGCGGAACGCGCGCAAGGCAAGATACAGCGCCCATTCCAGTCCGATCAGTCCGCCGAAGGCGGTCAGCTCCAGCGCAGGATCGCAGCCGCCGAGGATGAGCTGAACGGCTGTCAGCAGCTGGAACAGCGTCAGGAGCAGCAGCGTCGGCACCTGATGCACGGCATGGCCGGCCCGCGTGCGGGTCCCGGCCTGAATGCGTTCCTGTTCCTTTGTCAGGGGGATGAGCGTGAAATTCACGCCGCCCATCGTAATGACGTCGCCGAAGCGCAGCGCAGAGAGAGCCGTCTGCTTTCCGTTGACAAATACGCCGGATTTGGAGTGCGCGTCCGAGATCGTCCAGCTGCCGTCGTCGTAGCGCGTTAAGACCGCATGGGTGCGCGAGACGGTCGGATAGCCGAGCTGCACGTCGCAGCCCGCACCGCGGCCGATAAGGCTTTCCCAGTGCGTGACAGGGATGTGCGCGCCGTCCGGCGTGGTCAGCCATGCCCAGACCTCCGGCTCCGGCCGGAACGTCAGCAGGCTCACCGCGCAGCGGATCAGGATCCCCAGCGCAAGCACCGGGAACAGATAGCACAGCCACGGAACGGGCTCAAATTGTGAAAAAAACGTAATCAGTGCATCCTGCATGAGAAATTCTCCATGTACGGGCGGTTACGGTGCGGCGGTTCTGTCCTGCTCCGGAAGCTCGGCGACCTCGCTGATCGGGCCGTAGGCCGTCGTGTCGGTAGTCAGGTTCTTTTTGCGAAGCTTATTGTTGACAGAGTCGGAAATGAGCAGGTAAATGATCGCAAACACCGGCACGCCCAGGATCATGCCTGCGAAGCCGAAGAGGCTGGCCGCGATGGTGATGGACGCAAGCACCCAGAAGCCCGAGATGCCGACGGTGTTGCCGAGGATCTTCGGCCCGATGACATTGCCGTCCACCTGCTGCAGGACCAGAATGAAGATGACGAAATAGAACGCCTGCAGCGGGTTCACCAGCAGAATGAGGAACGCGCACGGCACAAGACCGATGATCGGCCCGAAGAACGGGATGACGTTCGTCACGCCGATGACCGTGGCAATCAGGGCCGGATACGGCATCTTGAGGATCAGAATGCCGATATAGCAAAGAACGCCGATGATGGCCGAGTCGACGATCTTGCCGATGACGAAGCCGTTGAACACGCGGTAGATATTGCGGCCGAGATAGAACACGTGATCCGCGCCCTTCGGCGAGAGCAGCGCGACGATGATCTTCTTGCTCTGCGCCTGAAACGTCTCCTTCGACCACAGGATATAGATCGACGCGACGAAGCCGATGAGGAAGTTCATAAAGCCCTTGACAAAGGCGACTACGGAGCTTGTGAGCGTGGTCAGGAGCTTCTGCACGTCCTGCAAAAACGTCGTGGTGATCCAGTTGTTGATGAACTCATAGATCTTGCCGAGCGCCGAGTCGACATAGCTCTGGATCTCGGGGTTGTCCTCGAGGATGTTCGTGACCCAGCGGTCGATGCTGGTATAATACGTCTCCGCGTTGTCCACGATCCCGACGACGCTCTCATACAGCTGCGGCAGCAGCATGGAGAAGAACGCGTATAAAATCAGGACTGCCACAACAACGCTGACGAAGATGCCCGCCGCGCGGCTCAGATTGCGGATGAGCGCGGGCTTAAGCTTCGTCTTCTGCTCCAGCAGCGGCAGCAGGCGGCTGTCGACGAAGCGCACGATCGGGTTCAGAAGGAACGCGATCACCACGCCGAAGATCAGCGGCTCCAGAATCATCTCCAGCGCCGTCAGCACACCGAAGAAACCCGGCAGATCCGTAAAGATCACGACGAGCAGAATGCTGACAAAGATCACGACCAGCGCCGTCAGACCCCATTTGACGTATGGCTTGTCTCGATGTTCGTTCATACGCGATTCTCCTTTTCCCAGTTATCTATAAAGTATCATATTCGACAGAAAACGTCAATTCAGAGATTCCCCTAGGGTGTATCTGAAAACTCATGATGTGACCGGCAGCGAGGGATTTTTGCGTTGCGCAAGACATTTTTTCGCAGGAATACTGACGTATTTCAAGGAAAAATGACGCGGCGCACCGCAAAAAGGCCCGCTGTCCGGGTGCGTTGGGAGTTTTCAGATACACCCTAGTGCGCGCAGCAGTGCAAGCTCCTGCGCGTAGCCCGGCAGCTCGTTCGGCGTTTCGAGGATCATGGGCAGACCCCGCAGGGCCGGGTGGTGCAGAATACGCCGGAACATTTCCAGCCCCAGGCAGCCCTGCCCGAGCTTTTCATGCCGGTCCTTATGCGCGCCGCAGGGGTTTTTGCTGTCGTTCAGATGCAGCGCCTTCAGCCGGTCAAGGCCGATCACGCGGTCGAATTCAGCCAGCACGCCGTCCAGATCGTTTACAATGTCGTATCCCGCGTCCGACACATGGCACGTATCGAGGCACACGCCGAGCAGCTCCCCGCACCGGCAGGCGTCAAGAATCGCGCGCAGCTCCTCGAATCGGCCGCCGACCTCGCTTCCCTTGCCGGACATCGTTTCGAGCAGAACGGTCGTGTGCTGCTCCGGCCGGACGACCGCATCCAGACACGCGGCGATCAGCTCGATCCCGGCTTCAACGCCCTGTCCGACATGGCTGCCGGGATGGAAATTGTAGAAGTTTCCGGGTGTCAGCTCCATGCGCTGCAAATCGCTTTCAAAGACCTCGCGGGCAAATTCCCGCGTCCGCTCGTCCTTGGAGCACGGGTTCAGCGTATACGGCGCATGGGCCACGACGCGGCCCAACTGCCCGTCCTGCTGCATCTGCACGAGCACGGCGGCGTCCGCCGGGTCAGCACTTTTTGCGGCACCGCCGCGCGGATTGCGCGTAAAAAACTGAAAGGTGTTCGCGCCGATGGAAAGCGCGGTCCTCCCCATCGCGGCATAGCCCTTCGACGAGGACAAATGGCAGCCCAGATACAGCATAAGCGGCCTCCTGCAAGCGTATTTTTTATAGTTTATCACGTTTTTGGAAAATCCGCAATTCCACTTGCTCCCGGCGCGAAAAATCTGTACAATAAATATACCACTACTGACAGGAGGCGCGGACGATGGGACGGACGGAGAATCAGAAGCTGAAGCTGCTGTATTTAAAGGAGCTGTTCGAGCGGCAGTCGGATGAGGAGCACCTGCTCTCCATGCAGGACATTCTGGACGCGCTCGCCGCGCAGGGCATCCGGGCCGAGCGCAAGAGCGTCTACGACGATATTTTGTGCCTGCAGCAGTTCGGCATGGATATCGTGACGGTCAAGGGCCGGAACGGCGGGTATTTTCTTGCCTCGCGCACGTTTGAGCTGCCGGAGCTGAAGCTGCTGGTCGACGCCGTGCAGTCGAGCCGGTTTTTGTCAGAGCGGAAGTCCATGCAGCTGATCGCCAAGCTCGAGACGCTTGCCAGCGGGTATGCCGCCGGGAGCCTGCGGCGGCAGGTCACAGTCGCCGGACGCGTCAAGACCATGAACGAGAGCGTCTATTATTCCGTCGATCTGCTGCACGAGGCCATCCAGAAAAACAGCCGCATCACGTTCCGCTATTTTGACTATGATCTGAACGGCTCCCGCCGCTACCGGCCGGGGCTGTATCCTGCCAGCCCCTATGCGCTGTGCTGGCAGGATGAAAATTATTATCTCATCGCGCATTCCGAGCGCCACGGGCTGACGCATTACCGTGTGGACAAGATGGCCTCGATCAGCATGACGGGCCAGCCGCGCTATATGGACGCGCAGACGCGGGAGCTTGATCTGACCGAATACGGCAAAAACGTCTTTGGTATGTTCGCGGGCAGCCGGGAGCAGCTGCGGCTGCGCTTTGACCGGTCGCTGGCGGGTGTTGTGATCGACCGCTTCGGCCGCGGGACCCCATGCGTCCCGGATGGGCCGGACGCGTTTATCTGCACGGTCGAGGTCGCGGTGTCGCCGAACTTTTTCGGCTGGCTTGCCTCATTCGGCGCGCGGGCGCAGCTGCTCTCCCCTGCCCCCGTCCGGGAGGCGTTCGTCGCCCTGTGCCGGGCGGCAGAGGCGGCAAATACCTGAACTGAACGCAAAAACCTGTTTTTTTGTAAATACTACTGGAAAAATCCGCGCAGATATTGTATGATAGAAGCCGGAATGCAACAAGAAGCAAAATGAATTTTCCTGCGAGGCAAATCGATCCCACACAAACGCAGGAAAAATTCCGATTCTATGAACAAAGGAAGGAATTCATATGGAACAAACCAAACTGAAGGCGCTCGAGCTGAACGCGGCAAAGGCGCGTCTTTATGGCGTCCAGATGGTGCACGACGCGGCCTCCGGCCATCCGGGCGGCTCGATGAGCTGCATGGACGTGCTGACGTACCTGTACTTTGCCGAAATGCGCGTCGATCCCAAGAACCCGCATGACCCCGGCCGTGACCGCTTCGTCATGTCCAAGGGCCACTGCTCCCCCGCCATGTACCCGGTGCTGGCGCTGCGCGGCTTCTTCCCGGTCGAGGCTCTCAAGATGTTCCGCCGCATCGACGGCCATATGTCCGGCCATGTGGAAATGAAATACGTCCCCGGCGTCGATATGTCCACCGGCTCTCTGGGCCAGGGCATCTCCGTCGCCGTCGGCATGGCGCTGGCCGGTAAGGTCGCGCAGAAGGACTACCGCGTTTACGCCATTCTCGGCGACGGCGAGGTCGCCGAGGGTCAGGTCTGGGAGGCCATGATGGCCGCCAACAAGTACCACCTCGACAATCTGTGCGCCTGCGTTGACGTCAACGGTCTGCAGATCGACGGCGAGACGAAGGACGTCATGCCCACCGAGCCGCTGGACAAGAAGTTTGAAGCGTTCGGCTGGCACGTGATCAAGTGTGACGGTCATGACTTCAATCAGATCGAAGCCGCTTACAAGGAAGCCGAGCAGACCAAGGGGCAGCCCACCATGATCCTCGCAAAGACCATCAAGGGCAAGGGCGTGAGCTTCATGGAAAATCAGGTGCTGGGGCAGGAAAGTCCGCTATATGGCAGAAGAACAGGTCAGTTTAAAATTGAGCCGCTGGATTTTAAAGAGACAGCCGTATTCCATCCTGAGCTGACGTATGAAGACAATGCTTTGATTTATGGCATTACTGGTGGTGTACCGCATTATATTAACAAGCTGGGCGTAAAGAAAGATATTGATGAAGCGTTGCTGACCAATTTATTTGATCGTTCGGGCTATTTGTATGAAGAACCAGCTAATTTGCTTAAGCAGGAGTTACGTGAGCCTGCAATTTATAATGCTATTATTAAAGCTATTGCTGAAGGTTCATCGCGGGCTGCTGATATCTGCGGTAAAGTGCAGGAGACAAGCACAACTGTTTTAAAGTACTTAAAAACATTGATGGAATTAGGAATAGTCAAAAAGGAAACGCCGCTCACAGAAAAAGCAGGGCGCAAGACGATTTATCTTTTAGCAGATAATTTTTTCCGTTTCTGGTATAAATTTGTACCGAATAATGTGAATGCCATTGATTCTG
>OHSQ01000520.1_pt1 | contig 17640 bp, 16 predicted proteins | sample 1578661 | NCBI WGS metagenome assembly OHSQ01 (sample SAMEA3879534, study PRJEB24766) | human gut metagenome | biome: human-associated habitat; feature: feces | place: USA | collected 1985/1987 | reverse complement strand
GCATAACGAGGTAGAAGTCGTGGAACGTCTCCTGCTTGAGGATATCGCCGTGCAGCTTGCTCACGCCGTTGGTGGAGAACGTCATGGCAACGCACAGGTTCGCCATGTGGATGTAACCGTAGGCAATAATCGCCATGCGGCCCACGCGCTCCGCTTCGCCGGGGAAGAAGTTCCACAGGCGCGCGCAGAGACGCTTGTTCATTTCCACCAGAATCTGATAGATGCGCGGCAGCAGGCTCTTCACCATGTCTTCCGGCCACTTTTCGAGCGCTTCTGCCATGATGGTGTGGTTGGTGTACGCCATCGTGCGGCTGACAATCTGCTGCGCTTCGTCCCAGCCCAAGCCTTCTTCGTCCATCAGCAGGCGCATCAGTTCCGGAATCGCCAGACCCGGATGCGTGTCGTTGATGTGGATGACGACCTTCTCCGGAAGCTTGCTCCAGTTCGTGCCGTTGAGCTTCTTGAAGTCCTTGAGGATGTACTGGAGGGTGGCGGAGGTGAAGAAATACTGCTGCTTCAAGCGGAGCAGTTTGCCTTCATAGTGGTTGTCTTCGGGGTAGAGGATGTTGGAGATAGCTTCCGCCAGTTCCTTTTCCTCCGACGCCTGCACATAGTGGCCGTGGTTGAAGTCGCTCAGGTCAATGCGCTTCGGGGCGCGGGCGCTCCACAGGCGCAGACTGTTGACGGTGGAGGTGTCATAGCCCACCAGCGGCATGTCGTAGGGAACAGCCTCGACCGTGTTGTAGCCGACGTGACGGAACACCGTGCGGCCGTTCTCGTTGCCCATTTCAACGTGACCGTTGAAGTGCACCTCGCAGGCGTCCTCCATTACGGGCATTTCCCACACGTTGCCGTTGCCCAGCCAGTAGTCCGGCAGCTCGACCTGCTGGCCGTCGACGATGCGCTGGCGGAAAATCCCCAGCTCATAGCAGATGGAGTAGCCCGCGGCAGGAATGTCGAGCGTCGTCATGGAATCGAGATAGCACGCGGCGAGACGGCCGAGGCCGCCGTTGCCAAGACCCGCGTCCGGCTCACATTCAAAGACGTCCGCTGCACGAAAGCCCAGTTCGTTGAGCGCCTCCGTCAATATCTCGCCGACGCCAAGGTTAAAGGCGTTTTTCATCAGGCTGCGGCCCATCAGAAATTCCATCGACAGGTAGTGTACCTGCCGGCGATGTTCCGCGCGATTCTCGCGCATGCTGTCCACGCTGCGCTCAGCCATCACATCGCGCAGGACAAGGGCGCTCGCGCGCATCATCTGTGCGTCGCTCGCCTCTTCCACTGTGCTGCCAAAGCTGACCTTCAGCTTTTCGCACAGCGCTTCTTTCATGTTCTTCACAGAGTCAATAGTCATAGATCCGTTCCTTTTTTGTTATCGACAGATAGATTCGTAAATACGGCGGTATTCCTGCGCCGAGCGCGTCCAGCTGAAATCGGCGGTCATACCGCGCTTTTGCAGCGCCGCATAGGCGTCCTTGTTGTTGTGATAGAGGTCAATGGCCTCGCAGATCACATAGCACATATCACCCGCATTGTAGTTTGCAAAGGTGAAGCCGTTGCCCTGCCCGTTCCAGGCTTCATACGCGTGGACGGTATCCTTTAATCCGCCGGTCTCGCGCACGATGGGCACTGCGCCGTAGCGCATGGCGATCATCTGGGAAAGGCCGCACGGCTCGCTCTTCGACGGCATCAGGAAGAGGTCTGCGCCCGCGTAGATCTGCATGGCAAGCTGCTCGGAATAGCCGAGGTAGACGGCCATGCGCCCGCCGTAGCGCCGGCAGGCATAGTTGAAAAATGTCTCATACTTCGCATCGCCCTTGCCAAGCACAACGAGCTGCACGTCCTTTTGCATGAAAGAATCGAGCGTTTCGCACACAAGGTCAAGCCCCTTGTGCGAAACAAGGCGCGAGACCATGGCAAGGACCGGCGTATCCGCTCTCTCCTGCAAGCCGAGCATGCGCTGCAGCGCCGCCTTGTCCGCCTGCTTTCCCGCAAGATCGTCGGACGAGTAAGATGCGGCAAGATTTTTGTCATGCGCGGGATCGTAGCGCTGCATATCGATGCCGTTGAGCACACCGTGGAGCTTGCGCGCGTTCATGTTCATCACGTTTTCAAGCCCGTGGGCGAAGTAGGCGTATTTGAGTTCCTGGGCGTAGGTCGGGCTCACGGCGGTCACGGCGTCAGCCGTAACGATTGCCCCCTTCAAAAGGTTCACATCGCCGCTGAATTCGATCGTTCCGCCGTCGAACCAACCGCGATCGAGGCCGAACAGATCCTCAAGCGTTTCGCGGCCGTAGCGCCCCTGATACTCGATATTATGCACCGTGATCACGGTGCGGATCCCTTTATAGAAGTCGTCGCGCACGGCCTCGTCCCTGATGTAGATCGGCACAAGCGCGCTCTGCCAGTCGTTGCAGTGGACGACGTCGGGTCTTTGCGGCAGAGACTTCAAAAGCTCCGTCACCGCGCGGGAGAAGAAGGCAAAGCGTTCGCCGTCGTCATAGTAGCCGTAAAGCTCGCTGCGGCGGAAATATACCTCGTTATCGACAAAATACCACGTGACGCCGTCGCGCTCAAGGGAAAAAAGGCCGCAGTAAACGCTGCGCCACGCAAGGCGTACGAATGTCCACCTTTCAAAATGGAGCTGATCGCCCCACTGGTTCTTCACGCGCTCGTAAAGCGGCAGAATGACGCTCACGCGGTCGCCGTTCGCGGCGAGCGCCTGCGGAAGGCTCCCCGCTACATCGGCAAGGCCGCCCGTTTTGCAAAACGGCACCGCCTCGCTCGTCACATACAGAATGTTCATACGAAAGCTCCTTTCTCCCGGTTATTCTTCATCAGATGACGCTCCCCTTGCTCACAACAAGCGGGTAGCTTTCGTGTCCGATGAGCGTACCGCCGCCGCGCACACGCACGTCCTTGTCGGCGATAACGCACCTGAGCGTTACGCCGTCCTCCACCACGGTGTTTTTGAAAAGAATGCAGTTTTTCACGCTGCTCCCCTTGCCGACCTTCACGCCGGGGAAGAGAATGCTGCCCTCCACGCTGCCCTCGATCTGGCAGCCGTCGGCGATGAGAGAATCGACACAGTGCGAATCGGGCGCAATATAGGACGCGGCCTCATCGTCCTCCTTGGCAAGGATCGGACGCTCGGCGCAGAAAAGCTCGGCGCGCACGGCCGGGTTTAAAAGCTGCATGCTGCGCTCGTAGTATTCCTGCACCGTGCGCAGCTGCGCGGCAAAGCCGTCCCACAGGAAAGCGCGCAGGTCGAGCTTGTCGCCCATGGCGCAGAGCACGTCGCTGCGGAAGCTGTATTTATCCTGCGCAGCGCACTCGTCCACAAGGGAAATGAGCAGATCGCGGCTCAGAAGGTAGATCTCCAGGCTGCGGCAGCCGCTCGCCTTGTGCGGCGCGCAGCGCGTCTCGGTGATGCGGCCCGCTTCGTTGACGGTGAAATACGTGGCGTTTTCCACAAACTGGCCGCTCTCGGTGCAGACGCAGGTGATATCCGCGCCGCTTTCGATGTGCGCGTCCAGCACCTTCTGCAGCGGCAGATTGATGATAAGGTCGCTGTCGGACAGGACGACGTACTTCTGCCGGATCTCGTGCAGGTACGACCGCACGCCCGAGAGCGCCTCCATCTTGCCGCGGAATTCCTCCACGCCGAACTTGCGCGCGTCGGCAAAGGGCGGCAGCAGCTTGAGTCCGCCGTTCTTGCGCGCCATGTCCCAGGTCTTGCCGTTGCCGATGTGGTCAAGCAGACTCTGGTAGTTGCCGTGCAGCACGACGCCAACGTCTGTAATGCCCGCGCCCGCCATGTTGGAGAGCATAAAGTCTACCGCGCGGCAGCGCCCGCCGAACGGCACGGAGCCGGGCATGCGTTCCTCCGTCAGCTCACGAAGGCCGGGTGTTTTCGCATAGGCAAAGATGATACCGTGTAATCCGTTCATCGTACCGTCTCCTTTCCGTCCACGCTGCGCATCCGGTTGGCGGGCAGCACATAGTCCTCTGCCACCGCCGCGCCGGGGCCAAGCACTGTGATGCCCCAGTTTTCGGGTGCGACCGCCTCCGGCGGCTCGCCGACAAGCGCGCGCTCGCCAACCACGCCGTTCTCGCCGATGATGGCATAGGAGACGCGCGCCCCCCTCCTGACGACCGCGCCGGGCATCAAGATAGAATACTGCACGCTCGCGCCCTCCTCCACCGTGCAGCGCTCAGAGAGGACGGAGTTCTCCGCCTCGCCCTCTACCGTGCAGCCGCGGGCAATGACACTATGCTCCACATGCGCCCTTTTGCCGAGATACGCCGGCGGCGCGGAGGTGGAGCGGCCGTAGATCGGCCAGTCCTTTTCGAGCAAGTCAAGTCCGCTGCCGGTGGCGAGCATGTCCATGTTCGCATCCCAGAGCGAATCGAGCGTGCCGACGTCCTTCCAGTAACCGGAAAAGCGGTAGGCGGACATCTTTTCGCCGTTTTGCAGCATTTTGGGAATGATGTTCTTACCAAAGTCATTGCTGCTCGTCTCGTCGCCCTCGTCCTCGATGAGGTAGGCGCGCAGCTTTTTCCATGTGAAAATATAAATGCCCATCGAAGCAAGGTTGCTCTTTGGCTGTGCGGGCTTTTCTTCAAATTCCGTGACCGTGTCCGTCCCGTCCACATTCATGATGCCGAAGCGCGGTGCATCTTCCCAAGGTACCTCCATCACGGAGATGGTGCAATCCGCCCCTGTCTTTTTGTGCTGGTCGAGCATCTTGGCATAGTTCATCTTGTAAATATGGTCGCCCGAGAGGATAAGCACATACTCGGGGTCGTACATATCGACAAAGCCGATGTTCTGGAAGATGGCGTTGGCCGTGCCCTTGTACCACGAAGCGCCGTCCGCGCTCTGATACGGCGGCAGGATATGTACGCCGCCGTCTGCGCGGTCAAGATCCCACGGCTGGCCGGAGCCGATGTAGCGGTTGAGCTCCAGCGGGCGGTACTGCGTCAGTACGCCCACGGTGTCAATGCCCGCGTTGGCGCAGTTCGAGAGCGGAAAATCAATGATGCGGAACTTGCCGCCGAACGGTACGGCGGGCTTCGCCATATTTTCCGTGAGCACATAGAGCCGGCTGCCCTGCCCGCCGGCAAGCAGCATGGCGATACATTCTTTTTTCACGCTTGTTCTCTCCTCCTTGTCACTGCTCGGCCAGAGTCTCTCCGGTCGGCTCCTCGCTCTTCTCCCCATGCCACTCGCCCTCGCCCGAGAAGAACGCCGCGCCGAGCGGCGGGATCTTCACGCACAGCGAACAGGGCTTCCCGTGCGACGGAATGCCCTCCGTTTCGATCGGCTCTTCGTTGCACCAGTCCCCTGTGCCGCCGTAGGCGGCAAGATCGGTGGTGAATACCTCTCGGTAGGTTTTTTTCGGCGGCACGCCAAAGCGGTACTCCGCCTGACCGACGGGCGAGAAGTTGACAGCGGCGATCAGCTCGCGTCCCTCCCGGTCGCGCCGGACAAAGACGACCACATTGTTGCAGTTGTCGTCGGCAACGAGCCATTCAAAGCCTTCCCACGAAAAGTCGATCGACCAGAGGGGACTCTGCGATAGATAAAAGCGGTTGATGTCCTTGAAAAACTGCTGGGTCTGCTGATTTTCTTGATTTTCGAGTAAATACCAGTCAAGCTGGGAAGCAAAGTCCCACTCGTGCCACTGCCCAAGCTCTGCTCCCATGAAGGTGAGCTTTTTGCCCGGGTGGGCAAGAAGGTACGCTGTGAATGCGCGCACGCCCGCGAGCTGCTGCCAGTCGTCGCCGGGCATCTTGCCGCGAAGCGAACCCTTCATGTGCACGACCTCGTCGTGCGAGATCGGCAGGACGAAATTCTCCGAGAAGGCGTACATCAGCGAAAAGGTGATGTCCTTGTGGTGGAACTGACGGAACCACGGGTCGAGCTTCAGGTAGTGGCACATGTCGTTCATCCAGCCCATGTTCCACTTGAGGTTGAAGCCGAGGCCGCCGTCCTTCGCTGGGCGCGTGACGAGCGGCCACGCGGTCGACTCCTCCGCGACCATCAGCGCATTAGGATTGACGGAAAACGCGGTCTCGTTGAGCGCGCGCAGGAAGTCGATGGCCTCTAAATTCTCGTGCCCGCCGTTGATGTTTGGCGTCCAGCGGCCGTTTTCGCGCCCATAGTCAAGGTATAGCATGGACGCGACTGCGTCCACACGCAGGCCGTCGAGATGAAATTCCCGCAGCCAGAACGCGGCGGAAGAGAGCAGGAAGCTCCTCACCTCGCCGCGGCCATAGTCGAAAACGCGCGTCCCCCACCCCTCGTGCTCACGCTTATTGGGGTCTGCGTATTCGTAGCAGGGCGTGCCGTCAAAGTCGATGAGTCCGTGCGCGTCCTTGCAGAAGTGCGCGGGCACCCAGTCAAGGAGAACGGAGATCCCCTTGCGGTGCAGGTGGTCGACAAAGTACATAAAATCCTTGGGCGTTCCGTAGCGCGATGTCGCGGCAAAATAGCCGGTACACTGGTAGCCCCAGGAATCGTCGAGCGGATACTCCGTCACGGGCATGAGCTCCACGCAGTTGTAGCCAAGATCCAGAACATAGTCCGCCAGCTCATGGGCAAGCGTGCGGTAATCGTAAAAATCACCGTTTTCGCGCCGCCGCCATGAGCCGAGATGAACCTCATAAATATTGAGCGGAGAGCGGTCGATGGGCGCTTTCGCGCGGTTTCTGCACCATTCGTCATCGCCCCAACGGTACCCGCCAAGATCGTAGAGCTTGCCGGCCGTGCCGGGGCGGGTCTCGGCGTGGAAGGCGTAGGGGTCGGTTTTGAGCACCGTATCGCCCCTCTGCGAGGTGACGGCGAACTTATACGTGTCGTAACGCTTCAGTCCCGCGACAAAGCATTCCCAAAAGCCGTCGGCGTTGCGCGTCATCGGGTGGTCGTATCCGTTCCAGGCGCAGAAATCTCCCACGACGGACACATACGCGGCGTTCGGCGCCCACACGCGGAACACGTAGCCGTCTTTTCCCGCCCGCCGCGTGCGGTGCGCGCCGAGATAGCGGTAGGCCTCGCTGTTCGTGCCGCCGTAAAAGGCAGCAGCATCAAATCGTCTGCCGGTTTGCTTCATACCTCTTGTCCTTTCTCATCATAGAGCATATGAGACTGCATCACACCGCATGCGCCTTATTCCTCGTCCGGCGCGCGCTGCGCAGCGGCGCCGCCGAGGCCGAAATCCTCCTCCACGCTCGCCGTATCGCGGCGGAGCATGTTCTCCATCACGCGAATGTCGCTGTCAATATCCATCGCCTCGCTGCGGTAAAGGTCGTCGAGCTGCTTGTCAAAGCCCTTGATGAGGGCGTCCATCGTCTCTTCGATGCGCTCCTGCGCGCGGGATAGATTTTCTCCCTCGATGCCCGCCTCTTCAAACTTGGCGTAGCTGTCGAGCAGCTTGAGCGTGGTGGGCAGATAGTAGTTGAGGAAAGTCGCGGCCTGCTGCTGCTTTTCCGGGTGCTGCTCCACCTCGCGGAATATCTTGCCTGCGACAGTCTCAAGATGGTCGATCTTTTCACTCAGCGCGGGGTCGGCGATGCGGTCGTTCGCGCTGCGAATGGCGCGCAGCGCGCCCGCGTAGCCCTCGTTCGCTTCCTTGGGCGTGACGTTTGCCTTCTTCGCCGTTTCGTTCGCATAGTCGGCAAAGGCGTTGGCGTTGCGGAAGAACATTCCTCGCCCGCTGTCCAGATAAGCGCCCGCGCCGAGCAGCCCCTTTTCCACCATGAAGTCAAGATCGCTTTCGACCTTCTTGCGGCTTTTGCCCGTCACGGCGCAGAGTTCGTCCACAGCAATGTGGCTGCGCTTGCCCATCACGGCAAGGTAGCGCGCGACACGCGCGCTGCGGCGCTTCATCCGCTGCCCGGCGACAAGCATGGCAACGCCGCCGGCAAAGAAGCCGCACATAGGGAAAAGTTCTTCCATCATGTAGGAATACCAGCCGTAGGCGATGACCTCGCCCAGCATGGTCACAAGGCTGATACCAAAGATCGCAGTGATAGCCGCGCCGATGATTAAGAGGATGCGCGCGGTCTTGTCGGAAGTCTTCGGCGCGCGGTTCATCTTCTTCGCCGTCTGCACAACGGTCTTTTCTACCTTGTTCGTACTGCGCGCCGTAACGTTCGCGTTCGGACTGGTGCTCGTGCGCACGCCGCTGCGCGGTGCGCTCACCTTCTTCGGCCGGTCGGAAAGCTTGGAAATGAGCGCGATCAGGCCAATCGGCCACAGGCCGAAGGCAAAGAGCGCCGCAATGATGATCCAGCTGCCGATGTCGCCGCCATCTTTTTTCTTTGGCGTTTTGCCTCCCTCGTCAAAGCGAAACGAGCCGCTCTCGGGGTCGTACTCAAATTCCTTACTCATTTACTGTTTCTCCTTTTTTTCGCCCGCTCTTGCGGCGCGCTCGCGTTCAAAGTCGATGATGTTCGTCTTTTTGCCGCTCTTTTCATCGAGCACATACAGTGAGTCGAGCTGCGACTTGAGGTTCGCCTTCACCGAGTCGATATAGTCGCGGCGCAGCTGCGCCTGCTCCTCGCGCTCACCGTCGGTCAGTCCCTCGGCCTTGGCCTTGCGCGCCAGCGCGTTGATGCGCGCGATCTTTTCTTCCATCGTCATTGCATTCTTCTCCTTACAAGTATCGGCGCAGCAACAGCGCCGTTCTTCCCTTTTTGCTGAGACCCCCGACCTCGGCGACCTCGAATTTTCCAAGCCCGCGCGCGGAGACCACATCTCCCTGCGCAACGGGCGCGTCCGCCTTGAGCGTTTCGCGGTGGTTGAGCTGTACGCGCCCGGAGGAGATAAGCTCCTGCGCCTTGCCGCGGCTCATCGAAAAGCCGCTCGCCGCCACCGCGTCGAGTCGCAGCGTCGAGACCGTGTCGCGGATCTCCTTGACCTTGAGCGCGGGGATATTCAAGCCAGAAAGTTTGATCTCGCTGACCGAGAGCTTCACCCGTCCCGCGCTCGTCACATTTTGCAGCAGGTAGGGCGCAATGTCGCGCGAAACGATCAGGTCGCACGAGCCTTCCGACACCAGAATGTCGCCAAGCTTTTCCCTTGTGATGCCTTGCGCCATGAGCGAGCCGAGAAAGTCCCGGTGCGTCAGCGTGTCCTCTTTGCGGTAGGTACAGCGCAGCGCCGTCATGGATTCGCTCTCGTCCGCTTCCTCCTGCCAGTCGGGCAGGAAAAAGAGCATTTTCCGCTCCGCGCGCTCATAACCGCCGCGAAAGGCGTAGCCTTCGTGAATGGCGGCGGCGTGCAGCAGCTCCTGCGCCGCGCGCTGCTCGGCGGGGCTTAAAAAATCTGTCGCCGCGGGAATATTGCGCTGCCGGCTCTGCTCGCATTTATCGAGGATATGCGCCAGCAGCACGCGCTCCTCGCCGCTTTGTGCGGCGCGATCCAAAAGCTGTCTCCGATCCATCAGCATGCTCCGTTCTGCGTGCGCCAAAGGGAAGCGTACTCGCCGTTTTTTTCGAGAAGTTCCTCGTGGCCGCCCTGCTCGGCGATGCGCCCGTCCTCGATAACGAGGATACGGTCTGCCGAGCGAATGGTGGAGAGCCGGTGCGCGATCACAAGCGTTGTGCGCCCGCGCGAAAGCTCGTCAAAAGCATGCTGGATCTTCACCTCCGTCACGCTGTCGAGCGCGCTCGTGGCTTCGTCCAGAATGAGAATGGGTGGGTTTTTGAGGAAGATCCGCGCGATGGACACGCGCTGCTTCTGCCCGCCGGAGAGCATCGTGCCTCGCTCGCCGACGTAGGTGTCGAATCCGTGCGGCATGGCCATGATGTCGTCGTAGATCTCCGCGCGCTTCGCCGCCTCGACGATCTCCTCGTCCGTCGCTGCGGATTGCACCGCCGCTGACCTCGTAAAAGCGGGGAATGAGCTGGCAGAGCGTCGACTTGCCGCCGCCGGAAGGCCCCACGATGGCGAGCATCTCGCCAGGCCTTATATGCACGCTCACGTCATGCAGCACACCCTCTCCCTCTGTTCCCTCATAGGAAAAGCTCACATGGTCAACGTCGATCTCGCCGCGGCAGTTCGTAAGCTCCTTCGCGTCCGGCGCGTCCTTCAGCGCAGGCTCCACGCGCATAAGCGCGGTAAAGCGCTCGAGACCGGCAAATCCGCGCGCAAAGATCTCGGAAAAATTGGCGAGCTTGCGCACGGGGCTGATAAAAGCGGTGATGTAGAGCGAAAAGGTGATGAGGTCAATGTAGTTGATCTCGCCGCGCATGATGAGGTAGCCGCCCACCGTGATGACGGCGGCAGAGAGCAGCGTCATGAAAAATTCCATCGTCGCGTTGAATACGCCCATCTCATGGTGGAAGGCGCGCTTGGAGACCTTGAATTCCTCGTTCGCGGTGTTGAATTTGTCGATCTCCTCGTCCTCGTTGGCAAAAGCACGCGCCGTGCGAATGCCGGAGAGCGACGATTCGATGCCGACATTGATGGCGGCGGTCTTCTGCTTTTCGTTGCGCGAAGCCGCGCCCATCTTGCTGCGGCGCGACATGATAACGGCGATAAACACCGGCAGAATGCACGCCACCACAAGGGCAAGCCGCCACTCGATGGAGAACATGATAACAAGCGCGCCGATGATCGTCAGCGTGGAGATGAGCAGGTCCTCCGGCCCGTGATGGGCAAGCTCCGTGATCTCGAAGAGATCGCTCGTCAGCCGGCTCATGAGCTGACCCGTGCGGTTATGGTCAAAAAAGCTGACGTCCAGCTCCTGCACGTGAATGAAGAGGTCGCGGCGGATATCCGCCTCTACGCGGATACCGAACGTGTGCCCCCAGTAGGCGATCACATAGTACAAAAGCGCGCGCACGATAAACGCCGCCATCATCACGCCCATGACGACGAAAAACGCACGATACTGCTGCTGGGGCAGCAGATCGTACATCGACTTGCGCGTGACCATCGGGAAGGCAAGGTCAATGAGCGCGACGATCGTCGCGCAGACAAGGTCTAAGGCAAACAGGCCGCGGTGCGGCTTGAAGTAGGCAAAAAGAATGGAAAGCGGCTGCTTTTTTTGAAATTCACGGGTCGTCATAATCAATTGCTCCTGAAAACACTTTTTCAAGGTAATTGTAGCACAGGCAGGAGTGCCTTGCAAGGAGGGCCTCTCCTTTTGCGAAAAAAAAGAACGACCGAAAGGCCGCTCTTTTACCGCGTATTTTATTTGATGCGCACGATGATCGACAGCACCGCACCGCCGACCGAGGCCGTCACGGTCGTAATGCCCGTCTTGATGGGCGAGATCGTACCGTCTGCCGAGATGGACAGAACGCTCGCGTCCGCCACCGCCCAGGTGGTGGCTGCGTCCGTTCCGGAAACGCTCAGACGAATGGATTCGCTCGGCTTGATCGTACAGTCGAAGGTGCCGTTCGCGTCCTTGGAAAGCGTCGTACCGACGTTGGTCTTGATGCTCAGCGCCGAGGCGTCCACCGTCGGAGTGACCGGAGCCGTCGTGCCGGGATCGGTCGTTTCGCCGCCCGTCACATCGCCCACGTTCGGCTCCTCGCCGATACTCGGATCGGCCTCGCCGTCTGCGTCCGTATCTCCGTCAACCGGCTTGTTGCTGTCGTCCTGCACGCCGGGTAACGGGTCAGCGTCATCGGGGTTGATCTTTGCGACGATCTTTTCTCCGAAGAGCGACCAGCTCAAAAGCAGCAGCACCACGACCAGCACCGCCGCCATCGCGCCGCGGGCGGAGTGGGTCTGCTTTTTATCCGAAACACGCCGGCCGCCGTTCTGTTTGCCGGAATTGTGCTTGCCGGAGTTGTGCTTGACCTTACGGGGGTGGTCGCCCTCCTCGCAGAACGGGCACCTGCGATAGCTGGGAGAATATTCTTCACCGCAGCGCGGGCATTTGAGAAGATCCATGCCGACGCTCCTTTCTTTTTGTCAAAAATCAAGTATCTGCCGCACAGCGCAAGCACGCTGTACTCCTTTACATAATACTTGCTTTTTTCTTCCGCGTCAACTGCAATGCGCAAAAAATTGTCGCTTTCCGCAGCGCAGCCTTGCAATTCCGCCAAAGTCTCCCTATAATTGACCTATAAAATACAATTCACGGAGGAAGCGGCGATGAACACCATCTTCATTGGCATTGCGGGCGGCACCGGCTCCGGCAAAACGACTCTCACCGAGCATTTGAAGCAGCATTTCGGTGACGATATCAGCGTCGTCCATCACGACAGCTATTATAAGCACCAGGATCTTCCCTTCGAAGAACGCTGCAAGCAGAACTACGACCACCCCGACGCTTTCGAAACGGATCTGATGGTCAAACAGCTCAAGGAGCTCAAATCCGGCAAGGCCATTCATTGCCCCGTTTACTCCTACGCCGACCATCAGCGCACCGAGGAAACCGAACTCATTCTGCCGAGCAAGGTCGTCATCGTCGAGGGCATTCTCATCTTTCAGGATCCCACGCTGCGTGAGATGCTTGACATCAAGATTTTTGTCGAGACCGACGCGGACGTGCGCATTCTGCGCCGCGCCCTGCGCGACGTGCGCGACCGCGGCCGCACGCTTGAAAGCGTCATCACACAGTACCTCACGACGGTCAAGCCCATCACGAGCAGTTTGTCGAGCCGAGCCGCAAGTATGCCGACATCATCGTGCTCGAGGGCGGGCACAACTTAGTCGCGCTCGACATGATCATGCAGCGCATTGCCAGCCACATTGCCTCGGAAGATTAAAAAAATGCAAAAGCAGAATTGATCTATGATCAAGGAAGGAATTTAACAGAGGAGTACGAATATATGAGAAAAGCGGCTATTTCTTCCATTATTGCTATTATCTCGGGATACCTTGGCAGTGCATTTGGAGCCGAAATAATGAATTGGCCGCAGCTCGGTCCAATTCTTGCAATTGTTGTAATGGGGGCTGTAATCATTACCTCTTTGGAAGAGGACAAATAATTGCTTGACAACTTCCAGTTTGATGAAATAAAGCAGACGGCAATTGATGGGGTAACAAGTTGTATGAAAATTCGAGAAGTGAACGAAAATAAAAAGCAGTTTATATCATTGTTGTTATTAGCAGACGAACAGGAAAGCATGATTGACCGTTATCTTGAAAAAGGAACGATGTATGTGCTTGAAGACAATGGTGTAAAAGCTGAATGTGTTGTCACGGATGAAGGTAATGGAATACTTGAAATCAAGAATATTGCGGTTGATCCGAAATATCATGGAATGGGATATGGCAAGGTACTGATTGATTTTCTTGCCAATAAATATGCAAAAGAGTATTCTATTTTGCAAGTTGGAACTGGAGATAGTCCACTGACAATACCATTTTATGAGAAATGTGGATTTGCTCGTTCTCACAAGATTTCAAATTTCTTTACAGACAATTATAATACCCCAATCTATGAGGGCGGTGTAAAGTTAATAGATATGATATATTTGCAAAGGCGTTTATAGCTTCAGGTTTGTCGAACTGATAAAAAATCCTTTCGGAACAAAAGGGCACTTCTATACTCTCTATCAAGGTGCGTCCTGGGGTGCTCCATTTTCCGTCAAGCTGTATACAGATGAAAAAACCGGCCGATGGTCATCGGCCGGTTTTACTGTTTTATGAGCGCTCGCCCTGGCATCTTCTCTTTTTGACTATTTTACACGCCTGCGAAGCGGAACACCACGCCGATCACGGCGGAAATGCCGATGAAAACGATTGGGTGCAGGTCTTTGGTCTTTTTGACGCAGCGCGTGAAGAAGAGCAGCGCCAGCGCAAGGACGATGCCGCGCCAGTTGATCGCACCGTCCCATGAAAACTTCATCAGCAGGGACTCGCCCGCCGACGCGCTTGTGATTCCCGCGATCACCTGGAGCATCACGCCCGCGCAGGCTGCGCCGATGAGGCCGGTGGAGGCCGGGCGCAGCCCGTAAAACGCATCGGCGACTGCCTTGCTGTCGCGGAACTTTGCAAGCATCGCCGCGACGATCAGGATAACGACGATCGACGGCGTCACCTCGCCGATGGTGGCGATGATCGCGCCGGGCACACCCGCCACCGTGTAGCCAACGTAGGTCGCCATGTTGATGCCGACCGGCCCCGGCGTGGATTCCGACACCGCCAGCATATTCATAAGGTCCGTCTGCGTGAACCAGCCGGTGGTCGCGCCGATGTCCTTGAGGAACGGCAGCGTCGCCATGCCGCCGCCGATGGCGAAGAGCCCTGTTTTGAAAAACTCCCAGTACAGGCGAAGATAGAGCGTCATTTCGCTTCCCTCCCCTCAAGCGCCTTGAGCACGATGCCGGAGAGCGCCGAAAGCAGCACGAACCACACCGGCGAAACGCTCAGCAGCATACTGCCGAGCAGCACGAGCGCAAAGATGACCGCCGTGCGCTTATCGACCACGGATTTCTTCAGCAGCTTGAGCACGGCGTTCAGGATCAGCACGCACACGCACACCTGAATGCCGGCAAAGGCATTCTGTACCCACGCAAGATGCGCAAAGTTCGTGATCAATCCCGCGAGAACCGTAATGATGATGAGAGAGGGGAATACAACGCCGAGCGTTGCGGCAATGCCGCCGAGGACACCCTTTTTCTTCTGCCCGATAAAGGTCGCCGTATTAACGGCGATGATGCCCGGCGTGCACTGACCGATGGCAAAGTAATCGACCAGTTCTTCTTCCGTCGCCCACTTTTTGTTCTGTACGATCTCGCGCTCGAGGATCGGCAGCATGGCCATGCCGCCGCCGAAGGTCATCACGCCGATCTTGGCAAAGGTGAGAAACAGCTCCCAAAGCATGTTCAAAGCCCCCTTATTCCACGTATCCGTAAAGGCCGCGCACCGATACTTCGCCCGTGCGAACGGTCTCGACCGTTCCGTTCTCGCGGCGCACGATGAGACCGAATTCCTCGTCCACGTCCAGCGCCGTAACCTTTTCCTTCGTATCCTGCCACAAAAGCTGTACCTCGCGCCCGATGGTCACGCAGCGGCGGCGGTATTCGTCAAGATACGCACTCGTATCGCCCGACTTGAGCGCTGCGTAGAGCGCATCAAGTTCCTCGATCATCGCCGCGGCCAGTTCCGCGCGCGAAATGCGCCTGCCCGTTTCGCGCAGAATGGACGTTGCGATCTGCGCAACGTCGCCGTCGAAGTCCTCCTCGCACTGGCTGACATTGATGCCGATGCCCGGCACAACGTATTGCAGCGCGCCCGTTTCGCCCTCCACGCTCAGCTCGGTCAGGATACCGCAAAGCTTTCTGCCGTTGAGCACAAGGTCGTTCGTCCACTTGATCTGCACGTTCGTGCCGCCCACGCGGTCGACCGCGCGGCTCATTGCAACGGCAACGAGTCCCGTGAGCGGCATGAGCTGCGCGGGAGTGAGCTCAGGGCGCAGCAAAACAGAAAGATACACACCCTTGCCCGCTGCGCTCTGGAAAGTGCGGCCGCGCCGGCCGCGCCCGCTCGTCTGCTCCGCCGCAACGGCGACCGTGCCGTCCGGCGCGCCGTCGAACGCGATGCGTTTTAAGTAAGCGTTGGTCGAATCAATGGTATCAAAGCAGTCGATGCGCCCGCCGACCACCTGCACCCCGCCCAGAAAGCTGCGCACGGTCTGCTCACTGAGCACATCGGGCAGTGCCTTGAGGCAGTAGCCGCGCCCCGGAACGGCTTCGATCTCATACCCCTGTGCGCGCAGCGCGGAGATGCTCTTCCAGATCGCCGCGCGCGTGATGCCAAGCTCCGCGCTGACGGCCTCGCCCGAGACGAAGCGTCCCTTTTCGCGCAGCAGCAGCGCCAAAACGGTTTCTTTTCCCATAGCGTCCTCCGTTACAAAATGTAACCGAAATTGTTACCTTTTTGAAGTTGACAGTTGGCGGCTTATCGTTTACGATTGACATAATATATCAAACACTGCGCCATTTCGCAGCCGCCGTCTTAGGATTGTAGCACGCTTGCCGCCGCATGTAAACCAAAATCTCGGTTTTCGGTTTACCCGGCGGCTTCTTGACGGATTTTCGACCCGGCATGCTGCGTTAAGCCGATGCGCCCCTCCCACAACATTTTCTGACAGGAGCCGTCCCGTGAGCTTTTCCGACCTTACTTTTCTTTTTTATTTTCTGCCGCTCTTCTTTGCGGTTTATTATCTCGTCCCCTTCCGCTGCAAAAATGCCGTGCTCGTGCTGGGCAGCGCCGCATGTTATCTGCTTGGCGCAGGTGTGCGCGACGCGCTGCTTCTTTCCGCGGTGCTTCTTCTGCACTATTTTCTCGCGCGCTTGATGGTGGGGAGATCCCCGCGCATGCGCAAGGGGCTGCTTGCCGCCGCGCTGTCGGCGGATCTGTTCTGCCTCGTCTATTTCAAGTACGCTGCATTTTTTCTTGAAAACTGGGGAAAACTGACCGGGCAGAGCTTCCCCCTCGTCAAGCTTATTCTGCCGCTGGGCGTGAGCTTTTACCTCTTCCAGAGCGCGGGATACCTCATCGACGTCTGCCGCGGCGCGGCGGCGGAGAAAAATCTCGTCGACTATGCCGCCTTTACGATTGCCTTTCCGCAGCTGACGATGGGGCCCATTCTGCGCTACGATGAGTGGCGCGGCGCGCTCAAGGAGCGCACGCTCTCGCGTGAGGACGCCTTCCTCGGCTTCGAGCTTTTTGCCGTCGGTCTTTGCTTCAAGGTGCTGCTGGCTGACCAGCTTGCGCCGCTGTGGGCCTCGCTTGAGCGCATCGGCTACGGCTATCTTTCTACGCCGCTTGCCTGGCTCGGCGCGGCGAGCTACAGCTTGCAGCTCTACTTCGATTTTTCCGGGTATTCTCTCATGGCGATGGGTCTTGGGCAGATGCTGGGGCTGCCCGTGCCGCGCAACTTTGACCTCCCCTACACTGCCCGCTCGGTGAGCGAGTTCTACCGCCGCTGGCACATCACGCTCGGCACATGGTTCCGCGATTATCTCTACATTCCGCTCGGCGGCAGCCGCCGCGGCAAGGCGCGCACGGCGCTCGCGCTGACGGTCGTGTGGTTCTTCACCGGTCTCTGGCACGGGGCAAGCTGGAACTTTGTCCTCTGGGGCATCGTGCTGCTTTTCTTCATCCTGCTTGAAAAATTCTGCATCGGCAGCTTTCTCAAAAAGCACGCGCTGCTCTCGCACCTCTACCTTCTTTTTGTCATTCCGCCCACGTGGGTCATCTTCCGCATCACGAAGCTCTCCGATGTCGGCGCGTATTTTTCCCGCCTGTTCCCGTTTTTCGGCACACACAGCGCCGTGTCCGCGCAGGATGCGCTCAAGCTGCTCTCTTCTTACTGGTGGCTGCTGCTCCTCGGTATTCTCTTCTGTCTGCCGCAGCCCCGCCGCTTTTTTGAAAAGCACCGCGGCACGCCGCTCATCGATCTGCCTCTCTTTGTCCTCTTCTGGGTGTGCGTGTACTTCATCGCCACATCGACGGGCAATGCCTTCCTTTATTCTCGTTTTTAAGGAGATCGTTCATGTCCTCCCGAATCCCTTCCCTTCTGCTGCCGCTGTGCCTGTTGAGCGCGGTCGCGCTCAATGTCTACCCGCTGCTTGATCCCACGGGCGTGTACGGCGGCTATCTATCAAAGCTCGACAAAAAAACGCCGCCCGTCGCGGCGGTGGCGCTCGCAGCTGCCGACGGGG
>OHSQ01000519.1_pt1 | contig 17686 bp, 16 predicted proteins | sample 1578661 | NCBI WGS metagenome assembly OHSQ01 (sample SAMEA3879534, study PRJEB24766) | human gut metagenome | biome: human-associated habitat; feature: feces | place: USA | collected 1985/1987 | reverse complement strand
CATGCTCAAAAGCATTTCCATATAAAAATAAACTTTAATAATTAATTATGAAAATTCTTTGGCTAACAAACATACTCTTTCCTGAACCACAAGCCAAGTTAACCGGGAATGGAGAGATTAAAGGAGGAGGCGGATGGATGACTGCTTCTGCTGAATTTCTTGCACGCTCAGAAGAAGTCTCTCTCGTTGTAGCTACAGTTTCTCCTCTAGTAGATTCCCTTACAGAAATCCAAGGTGCATGTATAAAATACTATATACTCCCTTATGGCAAGGGTAATAAATATTATAATCCTGAGTACGAACCATATTTCCAAAGCATCCAACAGAAAGAAAAACCAGATGTCGTACATATTCATGGGACAGAGTTCACCCAAGGTCTAGCCTATGTAAATGCTTGTGGTAATAAGAATGTGGTCGTTTCAATCCAAGGGATGAAATCTATAATTGCCAATTATTATTGTGCAGGCATCACTCTCAAAGAAAGATTCCGAAACATTACACTCCGTGATCTTATCAAAGGCGGCATCGGTCGCGAAGCAAAGCAGTTCGCAAAACAAGGTCGCAATGAAATAGAGCTCATTCGCAAGGTGAAACATGTTATTGGCAGAACTGATTGGGATAAAGCTCACACATGGGCTTATAATAATTATATCTCTTACCATCATTGCGATGAAACCTTGCGTGCTGAGTTTTATACTTCACGCAAATGGGATTATAGCCAATGTAAAAAACATTCTATATTTCTCAGTCAGGCATGGTATCCATTGAAAGGAGCCCACCAAGTATTAAAGGCTGTAGCTATTTTACTTAAGAAATACTCTGATTTGGAAATACACATTGCCGGTAACGATATGACTCAATATGCAAACCTCAGAGGTATAATACATTATACTACATACGCAAAGTATCTTACTCGGTTGATCAATCGTTATCAATTGAAGGATAGAATCAAGTTTTTAGGTCCATTGTCAACTAAAGAAATGATAGATGAATATCTTAATTGCAATGTCTTCATCTGTCCTTCGTCAATTGAAAATAGTCCAAATTCATTAGGTGAAGCACAGCTATTAGGGACACCTTGTATTGCTAGTTTTGCAGGTGGTGTACCAACAATGATGAAGAATTTAGAAAAATATTTATTCCGGTTTGAAGATGTTGAAGAACTTGCATATTTGATAGACTCAACTTTTACTCAAGGGAGTAAATATGTCAACAATATTACTGGAGCCGTTTATCGCCATGATCCAAAAAGGAATAACACTGAATTATTAAACATCTATGAAATAGTATCAAAAGATGTATATAGTAATAATAACTAGTTTACTAGCGCTTTATTTGACTTATCTGGAATCTCGAGGCCGAAAAAAAAACGGCATGAAATTAGGGTTTATTTTATTGACCATATTAGCGTCTATTCACTACGACTATGGCAATGACTATATGTCCTATTATGAACTTTCCAAGTCTTTGGAAAATATTCCATGGGATTTTAGAGGTATCATGGAGGGTGACTATTACCGCGAACCTGGCTGGGTTATCATTAATAAATTGTTTAGCTATATTGGAGGTTTTTTTACTTTGGTAACAGCACTAAGCATATTCCAAGGAGTTGTTTTTTATCGTTTTATCAAGAATAATATAGATAAAAAGTGGTGGTGGATGGGAATATATATATATACTATTTGCACCAGCTTTTATGTAATGAATTTCAGTATGTTACGACAAGGATTTGCAGTCGCTGTTTTTTTGGCATGCTATCCTTTAATAAAACATCGAAGCTTAATAAGTAGTCTAATAGCAGCGGGCATTATGTATCTAACATCATTTGCTCATCATTCAGCGCTTTTAACCATTCCTTTCTGCTTTTGGTCGTTCTTGCCGGTTAAAAATGGCAAATTATGGTGTAGCATTTATGTTGTTGTGTTTATCATGATGTATTTATCACGAAACTTCTTAAATGCCATATTGAGACCTCTATTTACAACAGACTTAGCCGAGGGATATCTTAATACTTATGGGCAGTCTGATTGGGATTTTACCGGAGGAATTGGATGGGTGTTATTGATGTTACCATTTGTTGTTAGTATGTCATATCTGTTTAGATCTGACGATAATCAAAAACGATCTTTAGTAATGTTGAGTGCAATTAGTACGATGATCTCGCCGATTGCTATGATAGTTCCTCTAGCAGGGCGAATGGGTACCTATTTCTCCATTTTTTCTATTGCAGCATTCCCTATTGCTTATTCAACTATTCCAAACAAACAAATGCGACAGGTCTTGATAGGCTTATACCTATTGATAACAACTTTTGACTATTATAAATTCTTTTTCATTGACCCAACATGGGCAGAGCACTATAGAGTTTTTCATACCATCTTCGAAGTCTTATCCTAAAAATGAGAATACAACTGATATCATCTCTTCTATCTATCCAGGTGTTAGAGAGTATTCGTTCGCATACAGGTCAGTACCCTGCATATGCAGTCCAAAAGTTTTATCGTGTATTGGCAGAGGGATTTGTTAAGAATGGTGTACCTGTAGAGGTAGTGTCCAATCCTCCTGCATTTGCATCAACAGACAAATTTGTAAAATTCGCATCAGATACAGAGAATGGAGTTACATACAAGTACATGACATTTATCAACAAATCCATCTTCCGTCATCTGTCGCTTTTCTTCAATTCGTTTTGGACTTGTTTTAAGTTCGGACATTCGAAACTTGAGGATAAGGCTATAATCTGTGATATTCTCTGCTATAGTACTTGTATGGGGGCAATCCTTGCGGCAAAGTTAACAGGCACCAAGATTGTAGGATTAGTAACCGACATGCCATGGCTCGTAGACGAGGATGGTGTAATAAGCATCAAGATGCGTATGCTACATGGATTTCAGAAGTGGTATATCCATAAGTATTCTCATTACATCTTTCTAACGGAGCAGATGAACGAGCCTATCAACATTAAACATCGCCCTTATCTGGTTATCGAAGGCTTTGCCAACATTGATATGGAGAAGATAGATAATCTGCTGACGGAAAAAGAGTCGCCCAAACAGATTATGTATGCCGGGTTCCTACAAGCTAAGTATGGCCTGAAAATGCTGGTTGATGCCTTTATGTCGTTGAAAGATTTGGATGCAAAACTAGTTATCTACGGGACAGGACCTTATGCAAAAGAATTAACAGCATGTACCAAGAAAGATAAGAGAATAGAATATCGAGGTTTAGCTACCAACGATGAGATAGTTAAAGCTGAATTAAAGGCCTCAGTTCTGGTAAACCCACGTCCTACTCACGAAGAATACACCAAATACTCATTCCCTTCAAAAAACATGGAATATATGGCTTCTGGAACCCCCATTCTGACCACCAGACTTCCTGGAATGCCTCCAGAATACTATCCTTATATTTACAGTTTCGAAGAAGAAACTACCGAGAGCTATGCGTACATCATCAAGCAGGTAATAAACCTATCTGCAGAGGAACTTCATGCAAAAGGAGTAGAAGCTAAGGCTTGGGTTTTGAAAAACAAGAGTAATATCCATCAGTGCAGCCGCATTCTCAAAATGCTAAAAGCATAAAAGAAAGAATAAAGAATGATACTTCCCATATCTGTCATAATTCCCACAATGAATCGCCCTGAGAGCCTTGACAGGACTCTCGAATATATAGCGGAGGCGACTAATGTTCCTCAACAGATTATTGTGGTGGATCAGTCACAAAATAAAGAAATTCAAGATCTGAATAAGGCTTCTCTAACAAAACACAAAGAGTTTCAATCTCAAATATATAAATATCAAAACATCGCGAGTTCAACCAAAGCGCGAAATCTAGGTATATCTTTGGCTACCAATGAGATACTCGTTTTTTCGGATGATGATGTTGATGTACCCGCTTCTATCTTTTCTAATATTGCAAGCCTAATGCAAGATGAGAAAATAGTAATGATTGCGGGACTCGATGATCTCTCACAGCAATCCAAGACAAATATCGGCTATTTCCTCGGCACCAAATCATATTTTAATCGAAAGATTGGTCATGTTACTTCATCTATGTTAGGCCGTTATCCTGATAATGTGACATCACAAATAGAAACACAATGGGCACAAGGTTACTTCTTCGTAGTTCGTAAGAGTTGTTTGGATCGTTGGCAAATTCGTTGGGACGAGAATCTCACCAGCTATGCCTATGCTGAAGATCTTGACTTTAGTTATACCTACTATAAGCAGGCTAAGAAAGAAGGTCTTCGTTGCATACTTGACCCCAGCGTGCATGTGAAACATCTTGCTTCCTTGGAGTATCGTGAGCCAAATACCAAAAGTACCTATATGTACATTATCAATCGTAAATATCTTGCACATAAGCATCATATGGGTTTCATAGGTGTTTTCTGCAGAAACTGGTGCGAGTTTTGGCGCTTTGTGGAACATGTTATTGGTAGGAAAGAACCTAAAACATTTCTAAAGGCATACCTTTGTAAATTCAAGTATGGCAAAGAAATAAATGCCGGTAAGCTGAATTATGAAAAATTCATGAGGCAATGAAGAATGTTATTTTTTGCACAAATCTACCATCTCCCTATCGAGTGGATTTTTTCAACGAATTTGGGAAGTATTGTGACTTAACTGTACTCTACGAACGTCATTCATCAGCTGAACGTAATGCAGCTTGGAAGGGTACTAACGCGAAGGCCTTTAAAGAAATATACCTAGAGTTGAATTTAGTGGGCGTAGATCGGTCCAAAGGTCCAGCACTCAAGAATTATTTGAAGAAGCATCAGTCGGATGTTTTGATATTTACAAACTATGCCTCTCCCGCTACTATGGAAGCAATTACGTGGTGTCGCTTGCATGGTCGTAAATATTATATTGAGTATGATGGAGGTTTCAACAAAAAGGACTCTTTTATCAAGAGTTTACTGAAAAAATTCTTACTGAGAGGTGCAATAGGGCATCTTACGACAGCTGACGAACATATTAAGTATCTAAAATCTTTAGGCATCAAAGATAGTCAGATTTTCAAGTATCCTTTTACTTCTATTAGCGAAAAGGATATTACCGATGCAAATATATTGACAGCCAAAGGTCGTGGTTATTTCAAACAAAAGTTGAAAGTGACTGAAGATAAAATGATTCTATCAGTCGGACGCTTTTCATATGAGAAGGGGTATGGTAAAGGCTATGATATCCTCATGCGTCTGGCAGAACATCTCAATCCATCTGTCGGTATTTACATTGTGGGAGATGAACCTACTCAGGAATTTATGGATTGGAAGAAGGGAAAACACTTAGTGCATGTACATTTTGTAGGCTTCAAGGAAAAGAAAGACCTTGCAGAGTATTATGCCGCAGCAGATCTCTTTACGATCCTCTCTCGTGGAGATATCTGGGGATTAGTGGTTAACGAAGCCATGACATACAGCCTGCCAATTATCTCGTCTAACCTCTGCATAGCTGGTACTGAATTGGTGAAAGATGGAGAAAATGGCTTTGTGGTAGATTTAGAAGATTTCTCAACTCTCAAGAAACGATTTTCTGAACTCATTTCTGATGATACACGATTAAAAACTTATGGTAGAAATAGTTATCTGAAGATTACAAAATACACGTTTACACAAATGGTCGAAAGTCATAATAAGATATTAGAATTAGAACGAGAAAATATATAAACAAGCGCTTGACATTTAGGAAGAATAGACATCGTTACTGTTGGCCAATTTACCCATCACAAGAGCTTTAGCGCTAAGCATAACGGAGACCTTGAATGGCTTTTATATTTGTAACGTGCACTAACAATCAACAAGACCAAGTTGAATATAAGAACGTGATTAATAAGTTTGTTAATTCTACCTTTCCGACAACTATCCTAAATTTAGACTTAAGGCAAAATCTTTTTAATGATACAAATAGCACGTTAAAAGGAACTCTGGTATCATTAGCAAGAGTCAAGAACTAAAGGAGAGGGCAAATTATGCTATTGGATTACAAGAAAGGAGCATAGATATTTTCCGATGAATGCATTATGCATTTATTCAAAATACTCCTTTTTATAAAATTATAAAAAGAAAGTAGCATGAACAAAAAAATATTCTATATCTCTGGTGCTATCAACTTTGGTGCTCCAGGCCGTATAGTAGAACAAATCGGGCTACTAGCTCAAAAGCATGGATATGAGGTGTTGGTAGCTCATAGCTCACGTAATGAGAATCCTACTCAATTACCACATTTTGCCATAACAACAAAATATCAAGAAGTGTTTCATGCTATTGGAGCGAAATTCCTAGATTTGCATGGATTATTAAATACAAAGCAGACAAAAGTCTTAGTGGAGCGAATCAAGGAATTCAAACCAGATATCATTCATCTACATAATATCCACGGTTATTTCTGCAATTTCAAAATATTGTTTGAGTATCTTGACTCTATTGATACACCTGTAGTTTGGACAATGCACGATTGCTGGCCTTTCACTGGCAGATGTTTCCATTTTGTTGGGGTAAACTGCTACAAATGGAAAACAGGATGCTATGACTGCAAAGCAGAGGCTGGTTATACAGTATCCAAATATGTTGATCGGTCAAAATCGCTTTATGCGCTCAAAAAGCGGTTGTTTTCATCGGTCAAAAACATGACGATTGTGCCCGTTTCAGATTGGCAAGCTGCATTTCTTAAGGACTCTTTTCTAAAAAATCATAGTATCCATACCATCCACAATGGAGTAGATTTAGCGAAATTCCGTCCTATGGATGGTAACCACCTACGGAAAAAGCATGAGATAGAAGGAAAGTTCGTACTTTTAGGTGTGGCATCACCTTGGAACACGCGCAAGGGATTAGATGACTTTTTTAAGTTGAACGAGATGTTACCACATGATGGGTTTACTATTATCCTTGTGGGCCTGAAACCAGAACAAGTTAAAAAGTTACCAGAGGGTATTATTGGAATCACCCGCACAGAGAACCAGCAAGAGTTAGCTGAATATTATTCAATGGCTGATTGCTTTGTAAATCTCACCTACCTTGATACCTTCCCCACTGTCAATCTTGAGGCTTTAGCGTGTGGGACACCTATACTTACTTATCAGACAGGCGGCAGTCCGGAGGCTATTGATGAACAAACTGGAGTCGTGGTGGAACAAGGTGATCTGAAGCAAGTCGTCTCGGCTCTATATTCTATGAAATGTAAACCCTTATCATCTGACTTATGTCGTAAACGAGCAGAAAAGTATTTTGATAAAAATAAGTGTTTCGAGGAATACATAAACTTGTACGATAGCTTAATCTAATCATGCGAATACTGATTATCAGCCAATACTATTTTCCCGAACAGTTCCAAATTAATGATATTGCCCCTGAACTTGTCAAGCGAGGACATGAAGTTACAGTACTTTGCGGAATTCCCAATTATCCCAAAGGAGTTGTATTTCCCGGTTTTGAGACAAAGGAACAGAGGAATAGAGCAGAACAAGAATATTTTGAGAAGACCGGAGTGCGTGTGATACATGTGAATCAGATACCTAGAGGCAAAGGTCCCATCTCTCTTATCCGCAATTACATTTCTTTCGTAAGAAATAGTAAGGTAAAAATAAATAGTCTAAACGCAAATAGCGAGAAGTTTGATGCTGTCCTTGGATATCAATTGAGCCCTATTACTTCGATGTATGCAGCTCTGGAATACAAAAAATTGACGAACACACCTGTAATATTCTATACTCTGGACTTGTGGCCGGTATCAGCCGAGGGTATGCTCAAAAGCAAAATGAACCCGCTGATGTGGCCTATAAATAGAATAAGCCGCAAATTATACCAAGGAGCAGATAGGATATTGGTAACATCTCGCCCGTTTATCGACTATTTACACAAAGTGAACGGCGTACCGATGGAACGAATGGCATATCTGCCACAACATGCTGATACAGCTATGCTGGATATGGACATGACGGCCGATAATAACGGAGTGGCAGACTTCATGTTTGCCGGAAACATAGGCAAAGGGCAACGAGCTGATGTAATCATCAAGGCTGCAAAGATTCTTGGCAAACGCAAAGACTATAAGATCCATATGGTAGGCGATGGCCGGATGCGAGAGGAATTAGAGCAAATTGTACGAACAGAAGGATTAGAAGAGAATGTCGTCTTCTACGGTAATCAGAAGCGTGATGAGATGCCTAAATTCTACAAAATGGCAGACGTGTTACTTATCACTCTCCGTGGCAACAACGAGGTTGGCGACACCATCCCGGGCAAAATGCAAATGTATATGACCACAGGCAAAACAATCCTTGGAGCCATCAACGGTGGAGCTAAAGAGGTCATCAGAGAGGCGCACTGTGGCAGTTGTGTGTCGGCCGGAGACTATGAAGGATTAGCCAGGCTGATGCAGGCCTACATTGAAAATCCACGAGACTTTGACCAATGCGGCACAAATGCCCGTGAGTATTTCAAAAAACATTTCACTTTGGAGCATTACATGAATGGTCTCGAACGAGAATTACAAAGTGTCATCAAGAACTAAAATCATGATACAGTTCAAGAAACTGATGAATGGCCGAGCATTGTATCAGGAGCCAGATAAAATATGGGTAGCCAAGGGCAGGCATTTCTTTGCAGTGGATTACAATGGCCAGCGTAAGAGTCGAGTATTCACGGTGCCCGGAGGACTAAAGGAACGTTTGATGACTTGCGGCCGTATTCTGACCCAAGGCACGCGCAACGATATTCGCATCCTGCTTCCTCTGAAAAACGGCAACATATTGATCGCCGCAAAAAGAAAGGTTCTCGTCTTCTCCCCTTCAGGTAAAGTCGTGAATATATGGACAGACTTCCAAGGTAATAAACCCAGCCACCAAGGAGCATGCGTAACACCCGACGGCTCGGTTTTTTTCGCAGAGTACCTGCTCAATCCAAAACGAGACCACGCAATCCGTCTTTGGCGGTCAAAAGACCACGGTATAACCTGGCAGATTGTAAAAGAGTTTATTCCAGGCGACATTCGTCATCTTCATTTCATAAAGTGGGATACTTATGCAAAATGTCTATGGATGGGAACAGGTGATTATGGCGAGGGCGGATGCGAGAACCGTTTGTATCAGAGCAAAGACAATGGTGAAACCTGGCGTCTGGTCGGTCAGGGCAGCCAGGATTGGAGAGCAATTGGAGTCTGTATGACTGAAAATGCCCTTACTTGGGGAACAGATGCCGGAAGTTGTCCTGACACGGTACATTTCGTACGCATGGACCGCAAAACTGAACGCCTGGAGGTTTTGGAGGAGATGGAAGGACCTTGCCATGGCATGGCTTCGTTTGCAGACGGTCGTGCTTTCTACTCAACAGGAGTTGAAGGAGGAGAAAATGAAAAAGACAACATCGCACGCATGAAAATGCTGAGAGCTGATGGTAAATTGGAAACCGTATGGGAATGTCAAAAGGACTGGATTCCGCTCATCGTTCAGTATGGTGTGATGCGCTTTCCTTTGGGAAGCGACCAATGCGATAAGGTGGTGTTCAGCACTTTGGCATTGAAGGACCATGGCGAATGTGTTATGATTGAAAAATAATTTTCTAGAAATATGAAAGAAAAAAAAGATAAGCCCACTGTCACTTACAGACTTCTTTGTTTGCTGGGCTTTAAATATCCTATTGAGGACTATGGCGATGTTAGCTTGTGGAAGGTAATTAAACAGTTCTTCACAAACTGGTATCATCGTCTGCTTATCAACTCGATGAACTGGGCTATATTAGAGCCCTTCAACCCTCGTAAATTGCGTCCTGCTATTTTACGTAAGTTAGGGGCAAAAGTGGGTAAAGATGTATTCATAGGCGACTACGTACGTGTTGATTTGAATCATTCTGATTTAATCGAGATGGAGGATGGCGTACATATTGCAGGCAGTGTGCGTCTACTTTGCCACAAAAAAGACTTGGCGAACTACAAGGTTGGCGAGACATACGGTATGCAACCTTATAAGTATGGAAAAATTCATCTATGTAAGAATTGTGCTATTGGTACTGGTACCTTGATAATGCCTGGTGTAACTGTTGGAGAGGGTGCTATTGTGGGCGCTGGTTGCTTGGTTACAAAGGATATTCCTGCATGGAGCCTTGCACTGGGCAGTCCGGCAAAGGTAGTAAAGTATTTTCCCGGAGGAGAATCAGTGAAATAAGGCATAAGAGGCATTGTTAGAACCAAGAGAAATATTCTGGAGACCAAATAAACAAGAAAGGACTCAGAAAAAAGACATAGTCCTTGTAGTGAATTGCTGTATTTAATGGCACATGTACAGCAGAAAAATGGGAAAAGGAGCCTCATATTGTATGGCAGAAAGTCATGTAATCGCTTATGCCAAGGGACTGGCAATTTTTACTTTTCAACGATCGACCATCTGCCGAACTCTCAGTACCTCCAATATATCAACTGCTAACAGGGTTGAAAAGAAATCAATGCAATAAGACCTACACAAAGCGCCAAATGAAGCTAAGTATATCTTGACAGCTCTTTGAACTGGGAAGGATTGCTGTGGTGAAGTTAAAAAGGCAATATATTATTAGACGATACCATCTGATTCTAAAATTGAGGTATTCGTGTGACTTTAATTGCTCGCTTTCTGATTTTAAGAAAAGATCTTGATTACAGAAGAAGTTAGTGTATAAATAATTAGAGATTTCTACAAGATCTATTTTCCCATATGGCGAGACTTACAGCCATCTGTTCTCCAATGCGTGGGGACATAGACATGAAACACTTAGGAACAATTCTTAGTCCTTTGTGCTCTTTCAATTCTGCACCCTTTTTCTAATGGAGAAGTATATGAGAATCCATTTTTTCAAAGATGCTTTTACTTTAGAAAGTAATAATGAATCGGAGATTAGTAAAGTATATGGAAGAAGATAGATAAGAAACTTTTTGAGTATGCAGCGAGGACGTACGACTTCTTTTGTTTTACGCAGATCTGAATAGCTCCTACTAAATGAAGGGAGCCTTTTCGCTCTAAAGATAAGGCAACAAAGAGATTATGGCAATCGATACTATGTTGGTGATGAGTTGAATTATGAATGGAAAATAGACCTACAACTTGTCAAAGGCCATTTCTAAGACAACAGAAAGTAGTAGACATATCATAAACATTCCGTGACCAACGAGTTGGCTTGAACTTGTTATCCTCAATTATAATATGCTATTATAGAATTATTATAGAAACTAGATATGACTTACAGATTCTTTAAACGTTTTTTTGACGTGATTTGTGCCTCTATTGGCATTGTGGGCACCTCGCCTATCTGGATTATTTCAGTTATCCTAACTGAAATCAGTGATCCCGGACCGTTATTTTACTTCGCCAATCGCGTGGGAAAGGATAATAAGAGATTCAAAATGTGGAAATTTCGGTCTATGCGTGTAGCACGTGGTGCAAATGAAGCGTCTCTCCGACCAGAACAGGATCGCATTTTTTGGTGGGGAAAAATTATGCGCAGACTGAAGATTGACGAACTGCCTCAACTTATCAATATCTTGAACGGAACCATGTCCATAGTAGGCCCGCGACCTGCAGCTGTCGATCAGGTAGAGATCACCCGAGGTGGAAAAAATGCGATTGCAGCAACAGTCCCTTGTGGGCTCACCAGCCAGTCCAGCCTTTGGGATTACATCTATGGCGATCAGTTTCCTGACGAAAATGAGTATAATGACAAGGTACTGCCCATTCGCTTGAAGTTGGATGTGTATTACGTAAAGCACGCTTCTTTCTTCGGTGATATCCAGCTAATTTGGTGGACCTTGCTTGCAATTTTATATACAGCATGCGGTAAATATCCTCAATGGATGCATGATAAGTTAGTTGAATACTCTAAAACCGTATAACACTAAATATAAAAAACGATGAAATACTTACTAGTCGTAGCTCATCCCGACGATGAAACGCTCGGTGCAGGAGCTTCGATGTGGAAATGGTCACATCAAGGCAATACTGTGGATGTATGTATCATGTGCACAGAAGCAAAGGCTCGTGCTTTCCGTCCTTCAGACGAAGAGCTCGGTGACGACACAAACGAATCTAATAAATTCCTGGGGGTAAATAAAATTTATGAGGGGACGTTTCCGAATATTGAGATGAATACAGTTCCTCATCTTCAATTAGTGCAGTTTATTGAAGCTGCCATTAAGGAAAGCGAGCCGGATATCGTCATTACACATCATCCTGCAGATACAAACAATGATCATCTGCAAACCTCAATGGCCTGCCAAGAGGCAATTCGTCTCTTCCAACGTCGGCCAGAAGTAAAGCGCGTGAAAGAGTTCTGGTATATGGAGGTTCCGTCATGTTCGGAATGGAAAATAAATAACGCCATGAACTCTTTTAATCCCAACTGCTATGTAGAGACGGGAAAAGATGGCATTGAAGCTAAGATTAAGGCCCTTTCAATGTATCGTGGCGTAATGCGTCCGTATCCACACCCACGTTCCGCCGAGTTTATAACGGGACTTGCCGCCTATCGTGGCGGGCAATGGGGACTCAACTACGCTGAAGCCTTTGAGGTTGTTTTACGGGCCTATTAGTTGCCTTCCGGGAAATCCCCAGCAGGTTTTCTAACACCCATAAAACAATAACAACCATAGATTTATCAACTTTAGATATATGTATTGAGATATGACTCATATAAAACTCGACAACAAATTTTTTGACAGCGTCCAGGAACAGGCCGAAAACTCACCTCGTCGCAGAATGAATTATGACCTGAGGACTTCGGTCGAGGATTCCTCCCAAAGAATGCTCAATGTCTTGATGTCAGACACTGTAATCCCTATCCACCGACATCGGGAAACTTCCGAAACGGTAGTCGTCTGCCGCGGCGCAATCAGAGAGGAGTTCTACGATGACCAGGGACATAAGACAGAAGAATTTATTCTTCGCGCCGGCGGAGAGTGCCCTGCAATCCAAGTACCCAAAGGTGTGTTTCACACTACGGTTTGCCTTGAGGATGGCAGCATCATCTTCGAAGCCAAGGACGGAGCCTATAAGCCCATCTCGCCCGAGGACGTTTTATAGATTCAACCTCATTCATGTTATACGGCCCGGAAGAATAATCTTTCGGGCCGTATTCATATTCTATATCCAATACCCTCGCAAAACACCGAAACGTCCTCCCCTCCCGACCATACTCCACGACTCGTTAACCGAAAAATCGGCGACAGAGTTTTGTCCCGGAGACTGGCCTGCGCTATCTTTGTGGAAAAATCCGAAAACCGTGAAAAGACGCATATTCGTTACGGGCGGAGCCCACGGAATCGGAAAGGGAATTGTCGAGGCCTTTGCCCGGCAAGGAGATGAAGTGGTCTTCTGCAATCTCGACCCCATCCTCGGAACCCAAACCTCAGCCGAAACCGGCGCCCGCTTCTGTCAGCTGGATGTTATCGATGCCGTCAGCCTCGAAAGATGCATGTGGGAAATCTTCGAGACCTGGGGCGACATCGACGTCCTGGTGAACAACGTCGGAATCAGCCCCTTCAAGCCCCTCCCCGAACTGTCAATCGAGGAGTTCGACCGGGTAATCGCCACCAACTTGCGCCCGGTCTTCATCACATCATGCCAGTTGGCGCTCCACCGCCAGCAGAACGGTAACCGCAGCTACGGCCGCATCATTAACCTCTGCTCGACGCGCTACCTGCAGAGCGAGGTCGGAACGAGGCCTACTCCGCTTCGAAGGGCGGCACCTACTTGCTGACCCATTCGCTGGCCGTCTCGCTGGCCCCGCTTCACATCACGGTCAATACCATTGCCCCGTGTTGAATCCACGTCCGCGAAGAGGAGCTGCTGCGCCCCGAGGCTCACGCCTTCCATTCCTCGGGGCGGGTCGGCACCCCGGAAGACATTGCCTGCCTCTTCCTGTGCGATGAAACGATTTTCTCAACGGGCAGACTCTGACAATCGACGGCGGTGCCACCATCCGAATGATCTACCCGGAATAGCAATCAACCTATTGTATATAATATAGAAAGCGCCCCGAGAATCTCCGCTCCCGGGGCCTCTTTTTTTGCTTCTCACCCACCCATTTCCCACCTCCAAAAACAGATTGAAAAATTACCGAAGAAGTCTGGATTGTTCATGTTATTGTTTGTTTTGCAGTACCGTATGCAAAACAGGGAGCAACGCGGAATCTCAGCGAGGACCATTCGGGAACGCAAAAATTCGGCCTTGAATTTTTTATGGATGAAAATACTTAATTTCGACTAGGAGGTCCTTTTTTCTCCGCCAAAGGGTGTAAATCCGTTTTCACGGGATTTGCACCCTCTTTCTTTTTGCCTCCATGGTCAGGAGGGGGAAGTCCCGGCTGTAAAAAATATCCGGTGGTTGTAGCATTGTGCGCCGTCTCGTGTCTGAATGGAAAAATTGAAGACATGAGAGGCTTATTGTTGTACAGGGTCGGGTTGTTGTGTGTCGCGCTCCTGGGTGTTTCGGGCAATGGCGTTGCGCACTCTTTCTCGGAGCTGTGTGTCGGCTGCGGGAAGCAGACCGTTATTCGGGCATCCGAATATTTGCCTAAACGACAAAAATATGCCCAAACGACAATTACAAAAATGCCTATTCGACAAAAATGTGCGATTCTGACAAATTCAGCACATCGGGGTGCCTGGAAAAGCCACGCGACTTTGACCCTTTTGGCCAAACAGGATTGCCCCCTTTGGCTACAATATGATTGACCCTTTTGGCCAAAATAGTATTGACCACTTAATTCACCTATTGTTATAGATTTTTTTTGTGTAGATTTGAGTGCCCGAGTCCTGGTGTAACGGGGGTGATAATAAAATCTATACAAATGGATAAACGAATCAAAAACATTTTAAGATGTTATGCGGCCGGCATGGGAATCAAGGAAACGGCTTCCACGTTTCATACTTCCCGTAATACTGTCCGCAAGTATGTCCGCCTGTTCCTTTCAAGCGGCAAGAGTATTGAACAGCTTCTTTCCCTGTCCGATGTGCAGTTGGACGAGTTGTTCGGCTGTACGGCATCCCGTCATCGGGAGCCTTCCCCCAGAAGGATTGAATTGGAGGCCTTGCTTCCCAGATATGTATCCCGCCTGTCACGTAAAGGCATGAGTGTCCGAAAACTGTTCAAAGAATACCATGCCGAATATCCGGACGGCTATCAGTTATCTTCCTTCAAACGGATTGTCCGCGAATACAGATTTCACATCAAGGTCGTCGGCCATGTCGAGCACTATGCCGCCGACCAGATGTATATTGACTTTGCCGGTGACAGGCTTGAAGTCGTTGATGAAATGACGGGCGAGACGAAGAAAGCCGAGGTGTTTGTCGCCATCCTTCCGTTCAGCCATTATACCTACTGCGAAGCCGTGTGGTCGCAACGCAAGGAAGACCTGATAAAGGCATGTGAGAATGCCATGCAATATTTTGAAGGCGTTCCTGCGGCTATCGTCCCCGACAATCTGAAGGCGGCCGTCACACGAAGCGACCGCAACGAGCCTGTCATCAATGATGATTTCGCCGCTTTTGCCGAATATTACGGCTGTGCGGTCTATCCCGCCCGTGTGCGTCACCCCAAGGACAAGGCTTTGGTGGAAAATGCCGTAAAGCTCCTCTACCGTTCCATTTACCTTGACATAGAGGGAATGACATTCTCCAGCCTGGAGGAACTCAATACCGCCATCCGTGTCTCCCTGCTTGATTTCAATGAAAAGGTGATGGCCGGACGGGAGGTGTCACGCAAGGAAATGTTCCTTCAAGGAGAGAAGGACTATCTTCGGCCGCTTCCCGTGAAACGTTACGTAATGAAAGAAAGGAAGCTGATGACTGTGGGAAAGAACTCCTACGTTTCCTTGTTCAAGCACCATTACAGCGTTCCAAAGGAGTATGTAGGCAGGCGCATGACGATTCTCTACGATGCCGACACGGTGGAAATCTACTGTGGCATGAACCTTGTCGCCATCCATGACCGCTGTGACATTCCCTACGCTTATTCCTGGAAAAAGGAGCACAACCTGCCGGGACACTATGGCCCCTATGACAAGGACTTGGAGGAACTTTTCCGGCGTGCCTCGGAAATAGACAATATCGTATTGAACTATCTACGGGAAGTGGAGCGGCCATGCAATATCCGCCAAAAGCGTTCAGGTCATGCCGTGGCATCCTGACCCTGGAGAAAAAATACGGCCGTGACCGTCTGGTTGCGGCTTGCGCATGTGCGGACCAGAAGTTGCAATACGGGTATCAGGCCTTGCGCGAGGTGCTTGAACTGGGAGAAGACGCGGATTTCCTTCCCGATGAGGACGGTAAAGTACAGCCCGACATGACTTCCCCGGCTCCATTGACCCACAAAAACATACGTGGACGTGAATATTACAGAAAGGACAAACAATAAAACTCATATTTATGGAAGTAAACAATAAAACAGCTCCCGTTACGGGACAACAGGACCAGAATACCATATCACTGGATTTAATGAACCGTATGAAATTGCATGGCATGGCAGAGGCTTTCAGGGAAAGTCTTGCCGGCACCACTCCGCAATCCATGACTGCGGACACGTTCCTTTCCATGCTCCTCGCACGCGAATGGGACTATCGTGCGCAGGCTGCCATTGCACGGCTTACCAAGAATGCGGCATTCCGCTACAAGGCCTATATTGAACAGGTCGACTATGCCACGAACCGGGGGCTGGATCGCAACCAGATGGAACGTCTCGCCACCCTTGATTTTGTGCATAAGGCACAGAACCTTTTCATTACCGGTTCTTCAGGAACAGGAAAAAGTTATAGAGCGCAGATGGTAGCAAATGAAAATGGAATAAGCTATATAATAGATGATGGACTTTTAATAAAGGAAAATAATGTCATAGCGGGAACGTCTGCCAAAAAGGCTCCTACTAAAATAGAAACTGTTAAAAGAGCTATTTTTGTGAATGAACAGGAAAAGCAAGAAATGAAAAAAGCTATAAAAAAATACAAGCCAGAAGCAATTTTAATATTGGGTACTTCTGACGGAATGGTAGAAAAAATAGCAGAAAATTTGGGATTGCAAAAACCTGCAAAGACCATATATATAAATGAAGTTGCAACAGAAACGGAGATGCAAACAGCCAAAACAATAAGGAAGACAGAAGGAAAACACGTAATACCTGTGCCAACATTTGAAATAAAAAAAGATTTTTCAGGCTATATATTAGATCCGTTACAAATATTTAAATCAAAGGGAAAAGGAAATGCGCCATATATATCTGAAAAGTCAATAATAAGACCAACGTTCAGCTATTTAGGAAATTTTGTAATATCAGATACAGTTTTTAGGCAGATTGCAGAATATTTGGCTAAAAGAACAGATGCAATAAATAAAATTATAAGAATTAGAGTAGAAAAAACACCAGAGGGACCAACAATTTATATGGAAGTGATTGTTACATATGGTTATAATGTATTAGTTGCATTGCGAGAATTTAAAGAAAAAGTTATAAAGGAAATAGAAAAATTAACAACAATGAACGTAGTTGATATTACGATTGTTGCAAAAGGTATATATATGCCTGAAGAAAAAAAAGATATTTAAATTAATGGAAAGGATAAGGTTATTATGAGCTTTATAGTTGCAATAGATGGACCAGCGGGAACTGGAAAGGGAACAATTACAAAATTAATTGCAAAAGACTTTGGACTTATTAATATAGATACGGGAGCGAC
>OHSQ01000504.1_pt1 | contig 18018 bp, 15 predicted proteins | sample 1578661 | NCBI WGS metagenome assembly OHSQ01 (sample SAMEA3879534, study PRJEB24766) | human gut metagenome | biome: human-associated habitat; feature: feces | place: USA | collected 1985/1987 | reverse complement strand
ATAGAGGTCTCGACGCCGGGGATGTTGCGGGCGGACTTGATGACGTTCTCGTTCACGGTCTCGGTGACGATCATGGCGTTCTCGGCGCCGAGCTTCTCGAGCAGAGAAACGCAGGCCTTCGTCTTGATCTCGTCGAAGCTGAGACCGTCCACCACGAAGATCTTGCTCTCGGCCGCCTTGACGGACAGAGCGCTCTTCAGGGCGATACGCTTTTCCTTGCGGTTCATGGTGTAGCGGTAGCTACGCGGCTTCGGGGCAAAGGCGACGCCGCCGTGCGTCCACACGGGGCTGCCCTTGTAACCGGCGCGGGCGCGGCCGGTGCCCTTCTGGCGCCAGGGCTTGGCGGTGGTGTAGGACACCTCGCCCTTGGTCAGGGCGCTCTGCGTGCCCTGACGGCAGTTGGCCAGGTGGTTCTTCACGGAGTCGTGCAGGACGGACTCGTTGGGCTCAACACCGAAAACGGCTTCGGAGAGCGCCACTTCGCCGACCTGATCGCCGGCCATATTAAACAACTTAGCAGTAGGCATATTCGCTCTCTCCTTTCCTTACTTTCTTGCAGAAGCCTTCTGCGGGTTACGACCGGAGGCCTTCTGCGGGTTGGTGCTGATGCCGGCGTCGCCCTTCTTGACGACGGTCTTCTTGACGGTGCTCTTGATATAGACAATGCCGCCCTTCGGGCCGGGGATCGCGCCGCGCACAACGATCATGTTGAGCTCGGGATCGACCTTGACCACGTCGAGGTTCTGGACGGTGACCTGATCCACGCCCATGTGGCCGGCCTGCTTCTTGCCCGGGAAGATACGGGAAGGATCGGTGCTCGAGCCCATGGAGCCGGCGTGACGGTGCACGGGGCCGCCGCCGTGGCTCATGGGGGTACGGCCGGCGTTCCAGCGCTTCACAACGCCCTGGTAGCCGTGACCCTTGGTGGTGCCGGTCACGTCAACGAAGTCACCCTCGTGGAACGTGTCGGCCTTGATGATGTCGCCGATGTTCAGCTCGGCGGCGTTCTCCAGGTCGAACTCGCGCAGATACTTCTTGGGAGCCACGCCCGCCTTGTTCAGGTGGCCCATCTCGGGCTTGGTCAGCTTGCGCTCGGGGACATCCTCGAAGCCCAGCTGCACAGCGGCGTAGCCTTCCTTCTCGGCAGTCTTCTTCTGGACGACGGTGCAGGGGCCCGCCTCGATAACGGTGACGGGGATGACCTTGCCGTTTTCGTCGAAGATCTGAGACATACCGACTTTCTTGCCAATGATTGCCTTCATGTATGATCCTCCTTAAAGGTTATTGGTCGACATAGATTCAACTTCCATTGGGTAGAAGCCGCTTGCTCTGCCGACGTAACCCCCGGAACGCCTCACGCAAGTTAGCGCCCCGGCTGGGTAGCAAGCAAATTCGTTTGCGGGGTATTATATAAGGTGGGTTACAGCTTGATCTCGATCTCCACACCGGCGGGCAGATCCAGAGCCATCAGCGCCTCCACGGTCTTGGGGGTGGAATTGGTGATGTCGATCAGTCTCTTGTGGGTGCGGCGCTCGAACTGCTCACGGCTGTCCTTATACTTGTGGGTAGCGCGCAGGATGGTGACGATCTCTTTCTTGGTGGGCAGAGGGATGGGCCCGGACACGGTAGCGCCGGTGCGCTTGGCCGTCTCGACGATCTTCTCTGCGGACTGGTCGATGACCTGATGGTCATAGGCCTTCAGACGAATGCGGATCATTTCTTTTGCCATTTGGTTTGTTCCTCCATAAAATTCGTACGGTTTTTGTTGCTTTGACCAATGCCGTACGGCGGGAAATTTCTTATACGCCGTTCCGTGCGTATCATTCCGGCTCATAAGAAACACCGGCTTTGGGCCGGTGTCCTTCTGGCGCGGCGATCTACGCCGACGAACAGAAATCTCTCAGCCGCCCGATTATCGGACATACTCCCCGGAAGTTACCTCCTTGCGGAGCAATCTCCCGGTTCATCGCAGTTGCAAACGCCTCCGGGTGTGTAGCACCCTTCACGCGCGTACCCACATATAATAAAGGAAAAATCCCCTTGTGTCAAGGGGATTTTTCTATTTTGTCTACAAAATTTTCGCTTATTTTTTGTGGCTTTCGCCCATCACGCCATCGTGTTCACCGTGCCCACGAACAGCGGCACATTGCTGTTGTCAAAGATCACGAACAGGAACGGCCTGTCCAGGTCCATCTCCACAGTGGGCGGCACTTCCATCATGGCCGAGTCCGCGCAGACGATTTCCGTGTAGGCCGCAGCCTCCACACCCTCCTCGTCGATCTTCACCCGGGCGGCCTGCATGGCACTGCTGAGGAACGCGCCGTTGTCCGTCAGCGGGGTAAAATCCGCCTCCGCCATGTCAAAAGCGTCCGTCACGCCCAGCGAGCGCAGCGCCTCATTCAGCCCCGTGGAGGACTTCACATCGAACTTGGGCACCGACCACACCAGCTCTGCGGCATTGTAGTCCCCGGTCAGCCCCGCCAGGAAGCCCTGCCGCTGCAGCAGGCTCTCCGGCGTCACGCCCTCGTCCGGCAGCACGAACACCATGCGGCCATAGTTCAGCGACCGGGGCGCGGCGGTGTAGCCGTCACCCTTCCGATAGCTGCCGCTCTCCGTCCGGTGCATGAAGTCCGTTTTCTGCTTCGCGCCGTTGGCGGCGGTGAACACGTCCTCCCGCGTCCGGCTGCTCTCGAAGGCGTCACGCCAGCTGGATTTATAATATATGGTGTTATATAGCCGCAGCAGGTCGTTCCCATCGGTGCGGATGTTCCCCGTCTCCTCGGACAGCAATCCGCCGGTGTTTTGGTTCAGCCAGCCGGCGATGGCCTTGTCCGCCTCCTCCGTGCCCATGGGCACCCGGTAGGTGGACGCATAGTACCAGTCCACCAGCGCGTCCACGGCCTCCTGCTTCACGTCGGCGTTCTCCCGCAGGAACGCGCCATTGGCCAGACGGCACACCGACCGCCCGTCGTCCAGATACACGCTCATCCACATGTCCCGCACGGTTCGACGCAGCGTCTCGCTGTCGGCAGCGCCCAGCAGGTCCATCACCTGCCGCTTCGTCTCTCCGTCGGTCATCTCCGTCAGCATGCTGAGCGCCGCATACAGACTGATGGGCGAATACACCCGGTTCTCGCTGTCGGCGAAGATCTTGCCCAGCGTCCTGTTAGCAAAGGCCAACACCGCACCGCCGTCCGGCTCCGCATCCAGCTTGCCCAGCTTTTGCAGCGCCTCCCGGTACTCGGTGTACGCCGCGTCGTAGGCGTCCCAGTCGCCCTCACCGTTTTCATCGAAGTAGTCTTCAAACCGCGGCTCTTTGGGATAGGCCGGGTAGGCCGCCTCCTTAACGACGTATTTCGTCAGATCCACGGCAACTCCCCCTCCCCGTTTGTTGTCCGTCTGGGGCTGCACAGCGCAGCCCGCCAGCATCAGCCCGGCCAGCACCGCGCACATGGCCGCTTTCAGTCGTTTCATGGGAAATACCTCCTTTTCTTCCTTCTATTCCTTTGGACGCACGCCGTCGCCCCTTTGTTCCCAGCTGAAAAAAGACCGCCCGCAGGCGGTCTTTTTTATATTCAGATACGTTTCCACTTTGCGCCGCCGGGTACGTCGGTGATCTCGATTCCCTGGGCCTTCAGCTCGTCGCGGATGCGGTCGGCCTCGGCAAAGTTCTTGGCCTTCTTGGCATCGGCGCGGGCGCGGATCAGCGCCTCCACCTCTGCGTTGGCCTCACCGTTCTCGCTGACCACGGCAAACTCACCGGCGGCGGGGGCAGTAGCCTGCTTGGCCCGCAGGGCGGCGGCCTTCTCCAGCAGCTTCAGGCCCAGCACGGTGTCGAAGCTGTCCAGCAGGGCCAGCTTGGTCTTGTCATTGGTCTTGGCCTTCAGCACGTCATACAGCACCGTCACAGCCATAGAGGTGTTCAAGTCGTTGTCCATGGCAGCCATGAACTTGGCCTTGTACTCGTCAAAGGCAGCCCGGTCCACCTCGCCCTCATCCTTCAGCGCCGCGATCTTGCTCAGCAGCTTGTTGTAGGCCACGGTGGCGTTGTCCAGGTTCTCCCAGGTGAACACCAGACTCTTGCGGTAGTGGCTCTGCAGGCAGAAGAACCGGTAGGCCAGCGGGTCATAGCCCTTCTCCTCCAGCAGCGATACCGTCAGGAACTCACCCTTGGATTTGGACATCTTGCCGTGGTCGGTGTTCAGGTGCGCCACATGGCACCAGTGAGGGCACCAGGGATGGCCCAGATAGCTCTCGCTCTGGGCGATCTCATTGGTGTGGTGGGGGAAGGCGTTGTCCACGCCGCCGCAGTGCAGATCCAGGTACTCGCCGTTGTACTTCATGGAGATGCCGGAGCACTCAATGTGCCAGCCGGGATAGCCCACGCCCCAGGGAGAGTCCCATTTCAGCGCCTGGTCCTCGAACTTGGACTTGGTGAACCACAGCACAAAGTCGTTCTTGTTGCGCTTGTTGGTGTCCTCCTCCACGCCCTCGCGGACGCCCACGGCCAGATCCTCCTCGTTGTGGTCGTTGAAGATGTAGTACCGCTTCAGCTTACTGGTGTCGAAATACACGTTGCCGCCGGCCAGATACGCATACCCGGTGTCGATGAGTTTGGTGATGATCTTGATATAGTCGTCAATAAGGCCGGTAGCGGGCTGCACCACATCCGGACGCTTGATGTTCAGCTTCCGGCAGTCCTCGAAAAACGCGTCGGTGTAATACTTGGCGATCTCCATGACGGTCTTGTGCTCCCGCTTGGCGCCCTTGAGCATCTTATCCTCGCCCTCGTCGGCATCGGAGGTCAGGTGCCCCACGTCGGTGATATTCATGACGCGGTTCACGTCGTATCCGGCGTAGCGCAGGTACTTCTCCAGCACGTCCTCCATGATATAGGAGCGCAGGTTGCCGATGTGGGCAAAGTGGTACACGGTGGGGCCGCAGGTGTACATCTCCACATGGCCGGGGGTGTGGGTCTTGAACTCCTCTTTCTTGTGGGTGGCGGAATTATACAAATACATAACGGTTCTCCTTCTATCTACATTATATTATTATGCCGAACAAAAACGCCTCCCATGCCGTAGGGCATGAGAGGCGAAAAAGACTTCGCGGTTCCACTCTCGTTTATCACTCAAGTCCGGCCATAACGCAGGCCATGCGGAGGGCATCCACATCCCTCGCGCTCCCGGACGCACTTTCCGCACCGCTCGGCAGGACGGCTTTCAGCCGGTGGCCGTCCCTCTCTTGGCAAAGCCCTGATGCATACTCTTTCCGATCAACGCGCTATTCGGTTCAGTTAATAGTAACAGGAATTTCCCGGCCTGTCAAGTGCTCTGTTTCCGCGCCGGGTACGCCTCCCGCCGGTCTGTCAGCCCCAGTAAGTAGTCAACGCTGACATCGTAATACCGTGCTATCCGTATCAGCACATCCGTCGGTATATCTCTTTTTCCCGATTCGTAATAAGAATAGCAGACCTGCGTGCACTGTAAATACTCCGCCATGTCCTGCTGCCGCAAGTCCGCATCCTCCCGGAGATCGCGTATTCGTTGATACATTCTGCACCTCACCGCTTGAGATACAAAAAGTATAGACAAAACATTTTGTTTTATTGACAAATATAACGCATTGTTATACAATGTATAAAAACAGAGGGAGGTCTTATTGTGGACAAACAAACCCGCCCCGGCGAAGGCTCTGCCATCGCCAGTCTGGTTCTGGGCATCATCTCCTGCCTTACTATTCTTGTGTATGCTTTTTCGGGCAGGCTGTCACTCGGTGCAATCGCCGTCATTCTGGGGTTTGTCGGCATAGGCGCAGGGAACGCGGCAAAAAACAGCGGCTATCGCGGCGGTTTACGCATCGCTGGGACCGTCGTCTCTTGGGTGGGCGCCGTGTTTGGCGCAATCGTCTGCGGGAAGCTTCTGTTTGTCACAATGCTGTAAAAATTCACGCAAAAAAAGAACGGCCCACGGCCGTTCTTTTTTCATTTCACCTCTTTGAACACATCAGCGTTCTTGGCAAAATACTCAACTCCGGAGTACACCGTTGTCACCAAAATGATACCCTGGCATACATAGTTCAACACCTGAGGAATACCCAGCAGGATCAGGCAGATACACACCATGGTACTGGCTGTCTTGACCTTACCGGACCAGCCGGCGGCGATGACGCGCCCCTTCTCCACGGCCACCAAACGCATACCGGACACAGCAAACTCCCGCAGCAGCACGATGGCCAGCACCCACGCGAAGAAGGTGCCCTCCTCCACAAACCAGCACAGCGCCGCCATCACCAGACACTTGTCCGCCAGCGGGTCCATGAACTTCCCAAAATCGGAGACCTGATTATAGTGCCGGGCAATGTAGCCGTCCAGCAGGTCGGTCAGGCACGCCACGATGTAGATGCCCAGCGCCACGTAGCGGCTGCCGGGAAAGCCCCAGTACAGCACCACCAAGAACGCGGGAATCATCAGCACCCGCAGAATCGTCAGTTTGTTCGCCGTAGTCATATATGTATCCACCTTTCGCTTTTATCTCTCGCAGCATTATAGCACAGTGCCGCGCAAAGGGAAAGCCCCCTTTTACTCCGCCAACTCGCCGGTCAGCTCGCCGTCCATGGTGCCGGTGATACGCACCGGCACGAACTCACCCGCCTCCACCTCATGGTCGGCGGTGAAATAGATGCGCCCGTCAATATCGGGGCTCTCGGCGTAGCTACGCCCCACGAACTGCATAGCCTCCTGGTCGAAGCCATCACACAGCACCTCTGCCACAGTGCCCATGCGGCTATCGTTGAAGTCATCCATGATCCGGGACTGTACGTCCACCACCAGCTCCGCCCGGCGCTCGGCCTCGGCGGTGTCCACACGGTTCAGCATACGCGCCGCCGGTGTCCCCTCCTCCGGGGAGTAGGGGAACACGCCCGCCCGTTCGATGCGGACCTCCTGTAAAAATTCGCACAGCTCCTCAAACGCCGCCTCATCTTCGAAGGGCAGACCGGTGATAAGGCTGGTACGCAGCACCAGGTCGGGGATACGCGCCCGCAGCTTACGGAACAGCGCCAACAGCTCCGCCTTGTCGCCCCGGCGGTTCATGGCCTTCAGCACCCTGTCATTGCAGTGCTGGATGGGGATATCCAGATAGGGCAGCACCTTCTCCTCTGCGGCAATGGTGTCGATCAGCTCGTCGGTGAACTCGTCGGGATAGAGATAGTGCAGCCGAATCCAGCGGAAGTCCAGCTTACACAGCTCCCGCAGCAGCGCCGCCAGCTTCTTTTCGCCGTACAGGTCGATGCCGTAGCGGGTGATATCCTGGGCGATGACGATGCACTCCTTCACCCCGGCGTCAGCCAGATGCTTCGCCTCCGCCAGCACGTCCTCCATGCGGCGGCTGCGGTATCGGCCCCGCAGGGAGGGGATCACGCAGTAGGCGCAGCGGTTGTCGCAGCCCTCGGCGATGCGCAGGTAGGCATAGTGCCCCGGCGTAGTCAGCACCCGGTCGAATTCGTCGATCATCCCGTGGATATCGGCAAAGCGCCGGGGCGTACCGCCGGCCATCATTTCCGAGAGCGCCGGGACGATCTCACCGTAGCTGCCGGTGCCCATGATGCCGTCCACCTCCGGCAGCTCGTCCAGTATCTCCTGCTGGTAGCGCTGGGTCAGGCACCCCGTCACCAGTATCTTGCCCACCTGTCCCTCGGCCTTCAACGCCGCCACGGACAGTATGGTGTCGATCGCCTCCTCCTTGGCGCTGTCGATAAACCCGCAGGTGTTGATGACCACCGCGTCCGCACCGGCGGGTGCCTCCAGCAGCGTATACCCCGCATCGCGGCACAGAGCCATCATCTGCTCTGTGTTCACCAGATTCTTGGCACAGCCAAGGGAAATAAATGCAACCTTCACGTTGTATACCTCACGTCTCGTCTATTTCCTGCCCCCACTCATTGAGCACGGGCCGTATGTCATTCCAGGAAAACCCACGCCGCTGCAATGCCGCGGCCAGCTTCCGGCTGTCCTCCTGTGTCATGGGCCGCCCACGCAGTCTGGCAGCCACCACCTTCCGCACGGCATCCGCCGTCGGGGGCAGCTGTGTCAGCGCCTCGTCCCACAGTTCCCGGGGCACGCCCCGGCGATGCAGCTCCTGTTTCACCCGGCCCGGGCCATAACCCATGGCCCCGTAATGCCGCACGATAACGCCGACATAGCCCTCGTCATCCACTGCGCCGAGCGTCTCCAGCCAGTCGGCGGTGTCCGCCGCCTGCTCCTCTGTGGCGCCCTTTTTTGTCAGACGGTGCTGTACCTCTTTTTTGGACAGCATCCGTCCCGACGCCATCCGCGCCGCGGTCTGCTTCAGCTGAGACTGCTGTGCCGCCGCCTGTAATTCTACCACAAGCGCCGGCGGCAAGTCCATACCTTTGTATAAACCAAAGCGCAGAAGCTCCGCGCCGGTGATCCGAAGAAGGTCGCCCCCCTCCAGAAACACCAGCACGCGCTCCTGCTTGTGCTTTGATTTTTCAATGCGCTCGATCCGCATCAGTCTTCGTCGTCAAAATCGTCGGCGGACACGTCCACCGCCCGTCCGGCGGCCTTGGCCGCTACCCGGGACTGGCTGCCCATCAGCTTGTGGAAGTTCTCCCGCACCGCCGTCTCCAACTTATCCGCCTCGTCCGGATGGTCGCGGAAGTACTGCTTGGCCGCATCACGGCCCTGTCCCAGGCGCAACTCACCCATATTGAACCAGGAACCACTCTTCTGCACCAGGTCCAGCTTCACCGCCAGATCCAGCAGGTCGCCCAGCTTGCTGATGCCCTCACCATACATGATATCGAACTCCGCCTCACGGAACGGAGGCGCCACCTTGTTCTTCACCACCTTGGCCCGGGTACGGTTGCCGATGACCTCGCCGCCGGACTTCAACGTCTCGATACGGCGCACGTCAATGCGGACGGAGGCATAAAACTTCAGCGCACGGCCGCCGGTGGTGACCTCCGGATTGCCGTACATGACACCCACCTTCTCGCGCAGCTGGTTGATGAAAATGACGATAGAATTGGTCTTGTTGATGATTCCTGTCAGCTTACGCAGGGCCTGGCTCATCAGTCGGGCATGCAGGCCCACAAAGCTGTCGCCCATCTCACCCTCGATCTCCGCCCGGGGCACCAGCGCCGCCACGGAGTCCACCACCACTACGTCGATGGCTCCGCTGCGGACCAGGGCCTCGGTGATCTCCAGCGCCTGCTCGCCGGTATCCGGCTGGGAAACCAGCATGGAGTCAATATCCACGCCGATACGGGCGGCATAGTCCGGGTCAAGCGCATGCTCGGCGTCGACGAATGCGACCTCGCCGCCGCGCTTCTGTGCCTGCGCAACGATATGCAGTGCAAGCGTCGTTTTACCGGAGGATTCCGGGCCGTAGATCTCGATAATTCTGCCCTTGGGTACGCCGCCGATGCCGAGCGCGGCGTCGAGCGCCAGAGAACCGGTCGGGATCGCGTCGACCTGCAGATCGGGCCGGTCGCCAAGGCGCATGACCGCACCCTTGCCGAAGTTTTTCTCGATCTGCCGGATGGCCGTATCAAGCGCCTGCTTCTTGTCGTTATTGGGAGTCTGATCGGCTGCTTTTTTCTTTTCCATCGTCTCAGTTCCTTCCTCTTTTGTGTATAGCTATACTATAGCACATCGTTTGATAAAAATCAAACATTTGTTTTACTTCTTTTTGCCTCTGACTGCTCGGACAACGCCGCGCAGATCCTTCCGCAGGACAATGTCCGTATATCCGTATTCCTGCAGGATCATGGATACGGCCATATGCTGTCCCAGGCCGAATTCAAAGCAAAGGTATCCGCCGTCTGCCAGCAGATGGGTAAAATTTTCAGCGACAGCGCGGTAAAATGCCAGACCGTCCTTCCCGCCGTCCAGTGCAAGCGCAGGCTCGTATTCCTTCACGGACGGTTCCAGCCGCGTCATTTCCTCGCTCGTTACATACGGCGGGTTGCAGACCAGCGCGTCGAGCGTGCCGACAAAGCTCGGCCCTCTCTTTCGCGCGTCCAGCCCGACTGCCGTTACGCGGTTCATAAGCTTCAGACGCTTGATATTGCGCTTGGCGACGGCCAGCGCGGGGCGCGAAACATCCGCAAGCGTCACATGGGCATCCGGCAGCTGGTGCGCGATGGCGAGGCCGATACAGCCGCTGCCGCAGCAAAGATCCAGCACGCGCGGTGCTTCCCTGCCGCGCAGAACATCAAGCGCAAGGTCGGTGACAGCCATGGTGTCGTCGCGCGGGATGAGCACATCCGGCGTGACCTCCAGCGAGATCCCATAGAAATCCCACTGTCCGAGAATATACGGCAGCGGCTCATGCGCCAGCATACGGTTTACATAACTACTCAATTTTTCTTCGATCTGCTCGCTTGCATATAAATTCGAATCAGCCAGCACAGCTGTCACGGATTTCCCGGACGCGAATGCCAACAGCTCCCGTGCGGCCATGGAGGCATTCTCCCCTTCCGACGGCAGCAGCGCCCGGCGGGCCTGCAGATAGAGGTCGCCGTATTTCTTTACCATCGGTCGGCACCCGCCTCGTCCGGAATGACGAGCTTCAGCGCTTCGATGGCGACCTCCAGCATGGAATCATCCGGCTCGTTGGTCGTAAAGTGCTGGAACCACATACCGGGCGCGGACAGTGCACGCGTCAGGGCGTTGTCATGACGGCCGACAAAGCGGTTGCATTCATAGCTGATCGACACGACGAACGGCAGCAGCGCAAGCCGGATAAGCATACGGACAAGCATATTGCTGGTTGGGAAAACGGCGCTTACGAGCGCAAAGAGCAAAATCGAAATTGCAACAACGACAAACAGGAAGCTTGTGCCGCAGCGCGGATGCAGCCGGGTCATACCGCGGCAGTTTTCAACGGTCAGCGGAAGCTGCGCCTCATAGCAGCGGATGGTCTTATGCTCCGCGCCGTGATAGGAAAAGACGCGCTTCATGTCCTTCATCCGGGAAATCAGGATCATATAGCCCATAAAGATCGCGATGCGGATCACACCCTCGATCAGGCTGCGGACGACGGCATTGTGGATCCAGCGGTCAAAAATACCGCTCAAGAGCGTCGGCAGCAGGAAGAACAGACCGACGGAAAACAGAACGCCGAGAAACACGGAGAAGGACACGACCGCCTTTTCCAGCTTCTCACTGCCAAGCTTCTTCTCCAACCACTGCTCAAATTTGGACGGCTGCGCGTCTTCCTCCTCTTCCGGGAAGAACTCCGCCGAATACATGAGCGCTTTCACACCGGACACCATAGACGAAGCAAAATTCACCACGCCGCGGATCAGCGGCCATTTGGCGACGCCGGTGCGCTTTTTAAGCGGCTCGACCTTCGTGACGAGGCCCTCCGGCCCGCGCACGACGATGGAGCGCTTGTCCGGCCCCTGCATCATGATGCCCTCGATCAGGGCTTGACCGCCGATGAGCGTTTTAAATTTTTCCTGGCTGACAGGATTGTTCTCTTTTTTCATGCAAACCTCTTATTCTTCCCCGGTGGGGATGCTGATCGTGACAAGCGTACCGCCGCCCTCCGCGTTTTCCAGCGTCAGCGTGCCGCCGTGCATGGTGACGATCTCCTCGCAGACGGCGAGGCCGATGCCGCTGCCGCGCGCCTTGGAACTGCCCTTATAGAATTTTAATTTGACGTGCGGAAGCTCTTCCTCCGGAATGCCGGGGCCATAGTCCCGGATACGGATGACGACATAGCTTCCCTCGTGCGCGATGGAAGCGTCGATGCGTTTGCCCTCGCCGCCGTGCTTGGCCGCATTGTCAAGAATGTTCAAAAACACCTGCCGCATACGCGCAACGTCGCACGGGATTTCCGGAATCTCCTCGTCGCAGCCGTCGTAATGCAGGCAGATGCCCTCCTGCTTGAGCCGGTTGCCATACATGAAGACCGTATCCTCAAATTCTGCCAGAATATCGGCTGTTTCGACATGGAGCGTAAACCGCCCGTCCTGCATCCGCGTGAATTCCAGCAGCTCCTCGACCATACCGGTCAGCCGCTTGGCCTCGCGCGCGATGATCACGACGCCGCGCCGCGTTTCCGCGTCCAGATTCTCGGATGTCAGAAGCGTCTCACCCCAGCCGGAAATGGCTGTAAGCGGCGTTCGAAGCTCATGCGACACGGAGGAAATGAACTCTGTCTGTGTTTTTTCCGCCTGTCCGATCTTGACAGACATATCATTAATGGTGCTGACCAGCTCGCCGATCTCGTCGTCATACTGACCGGGGATCTGCACGCCGTAGGAGCCGGCGGCAATGCGCTTGGCCGTCGCGTTGATCTGCGAGACGGGCACCAGAATGGACTTGATAAAAAAGCTGCTCAGGAAAAAGATCGAGCCGATGAAAAGCAAGCCGATCGTCACGGCGATCAGCGCGATCATCAGGATCTGAAGATCCGCGTTGCGCAGGCTCGTCACATAGCGCAGAACGCCGATCACCTCACCGTTGGTATAGATCATCGGGCTGGAGACGGCCAGAATGCGCTCCCCTGTCAGCGGGTTTCTGCCTTTATAGTGCCGGATCTGCTGGCTGTCGATGGCCTGCTGGATCTCGGGCGTCGAGGGGGAGCGTCCTGCGAATTTTCCGTAGGAGGAGGCGACGAGCTTTCCGTTTGCGGAAATGAACTGCAGCTCCAGCCGGTCCTTTTCCTCAAAGGTCTGCGCGAATTTGATGCAGGACTGGTAGTATTCCTTATAGCTCTGCGAAATGTAGTTGCTGAAAAAATCAGTTGTTGTTTTCGCCTTGTTTTCGAGGCCGGAGCGAAGGTTTGTGTCGTAATACGCCGCCATGGAGAACACCACGCCGAGCACGCACGCTGCGACCAGCAGCATGATCACGCCCACGTTATTGACGAACCAGCGCCGTTCAATGCCGGACAGGCGTTTCTTTTTCTTCAAAAAGCCTCACCTCACGCCTTATGCACCCCACTTGTAGCCAAAGCCCCAGACCGTTGTGATGTAGGTCGGATTTGCGGTATCGTCCTCAATTTTAATACGCAGGCGGCGGATGTTGACGTCAACGATCTTGAGCTCTCCGTCATAGTCCCGGCCCCAGACCGCAGCGAGGATATCCTCCCGAGAAAGCGCCCGGCCCGGATTCTGCATGAACAACTTGACAATGGCATATTCCACCTGCGTCAGTTTGATGCGGCGGCCCTCCTTGTCCAGCGTCCGGTTGCGCGTGTTCAACACGAACGGACCGTGTTTGAGTTCGATCTGATTGGACGAGCCGTCGGAGTCAATGCGGCGGTAGAGCGCGTCGATGCGTGCGGTCAGCTCTGCAGGACTGAAGGGCTTGGTCATATAGTCGTCCGCGCCTGTCATCAGGCCGGTGATCTTGTCCATTTCCTGACTTCTTGCGGTTAACATAATAATTCCGATCTTTTTATCCGTCACCCGGATGCTGCGGCAGACCTCAAAGCCGTCGATGCCGGGCAGCATAATATCGAGGATCGCGACGCCGACATCCGGGTTGGCCTTCAGCAGCTCCAGCGCTTCTTCTCCGGTCCCGGCCTCTACGACCTCATACCCGGCGCGCTTGAGATTGATGACCACAAAGCTGCGGATACTGACCTCATCTTCCAAAATCAAAACCTTTTTCATGCTGTTTCGCTCCTCATGTCTCTCCCGAATTCCAATCAATATGAATAAAGTGGAACATATCCCGCAGCCTGTCCGCAGACAGCTCCTCGGCCCACTTCCCTGTTCCAAGCTTCGCCGCATAGGTGATATCGCCTTTTTCGGCCAGAATGAACCTGCCGTCGGCGGATGCAGATTCATTTCGATTCTCTCCGGAAAACGCGTAGATCGTAAAGATCAGCTCTGTGCGCCGCCCGTCTTCCCACTGCGAAAATGCATAGCCATGCACGCCGTCCGCCTCTGCGCCGCGCGTGATGCAGAACTGGTTCTGCCAGCGGTCCGGAAGCTTTAAGAACCAGCCGCCTGAAAAGCTGTGATAGGTCGTCAGCTTTGGCAGGCTGCGTCCGTCCAGATCAAGGTTGTACCAGCTGATCGCGGAATCGTTCTCATCGGATTCCTCTGCCGACGGAAGCGGCAAAATCTGCGGCAGCTCGATCAGCCCGTCGCCGTCAATATCGGAGGCGTAGACATAGTAGCTGCGGACAGTGGAAACAGGGCTTTCCGCCTCGCGCATAGTGACGCTTTGGAACACGCCGTTCTGAAACGCAAAGACGTCTGTCACAAGTCCGGTATCCTCATATGCGCTCGACACAAAGACGGCGGGAATGTCCTTCATCAGATTTCCGGTCAGAATACGCTTGACAAGGGACGCTCCGGCAGTTAGATACGCTTCCTTCTCGCGCTCCATCTGCCCGGCCTGCCAGCGGTAAAGCTCTGCAATGCCCTGCGGCTGCTCTGCTTCAAAGCGGAGCAGGAAAATATCCTTCCGGCTGTCGCCGTCAAGGTCGACTACGCGGTATTCCGAGTAATTGGCATTCATCAGCTCGGCCACATGGCCGTCGGAGTAGGAATATGCGCTGAGCGATTGCAGCACGTCGGTGGACAGCTGCCGCCCGATGACAAGCTCGATGCCCGGCTGGCCGGTCAGCTGGACGTATTCGACGCTGGCAAAGCTGGTGCCGTCGCCCTCGATCACATCCGTCAGGTGGTAATCGCCGTCCACACGGGAAAAGATGCAGGCTCTGAGCGGCCTGTCCCCTGCCGCCTTCAAAAACGCGATCGCTTCTTCCTGTCCGTCGCCGTCGAGATCGGCCAGCTGCACAGACTGCTGATTCGGGCCGGACACCGGCGCAGAATAGGCAGCGCTCTGGCCGCTCAGAACCGCATCGATTGCAAGCTCCAGCCGGTCATATTCATCAGAATGCCGCGGCAGCGTATATAACTCGTCAACTGTTTTGACAAAACAGCCTGAAAGCAGCAGCGTCAGCGCTGCTGCAAGCAGCGCAAGCCCCACCCGTTTTCCGTGCAATCGTTCCAACTCCTTTTTCAACTCTTTATAGTATATCATGTCAGGTTACAAAAGTGTAGCGAATTTGTAAAAAACAAGACTATTTCACGACCACATTTTTTTCGCCGAGCTGCTCCCGCAGCTCCTGCAGCATCCGCTCGTCCAGCGCACAGCTTCCACCCATCCTTGCGCCGGTGTCGGCAAAATAGATCACGGCCCGCGCTTTTCCCGGGAACATCTTGAGAATGGGCAGGACCTTCTTTGCCGAGCGCTGCGCGGAGCTTTCGATTTTGAGATAGACGGTATGCGCCTGCGCCGCTGTCTGACGCGCGGCCTGCGCGGCATCCAGATCCTTCATATCCCCGATCTGCACCACGCGGTTCACGACCATCTGCGGCGGTTTTTCGTCGCGAACGGAAATGCGGCCATTCAGGATAACAGGCGAGTTTTCATAAAGCAGCGAGCCATATTGGCCCAGGATCGTGGAGAATGTCAGAAGCTCCATGGAACCGGTATCGTCCTCCACTGTGACATAGGCCATCATGGAGCCGGAGCGCGTGGTCTTCATCTTGACCGCCTCGACGATTCCGGCAATGTTCACGATCTGCTCGTCCTGATAGGTATCGCCGCCGTTTTCAAAGCATTCCAGAATCTCACCGATTGGAACCACATCCATGCCGCGCAGCAGCGGCCGGTACTCGTCCATCGGATGGCCGGACAGGTACAGACCGGTCGTCTGCTTTTCCAGACTCATTTTCTCCTGCACGCTCATTTCCGGGATGTCCGGTGCCTGCACAGCTGGCATGGCAGCAGCGCTGTCTTCGCCGGACAGCAGATCGAACAGACCCATCTGGCCGTCGACATTCTTATTCTTCTGGCTGGCCGCTGCGTCGAGCACAAGCTCATAGATACGCAGCATCTGGGCGCGGTTCAGTCCAAAGCCATCGCAGGCGCCGGCCTTGATGAGATTTTCCAGCGCCCGCTTGTTGAGATCCGTCCCGTACATACGGGAGGCAAAATCCTCAAGGCTGGTGAACTTCCCGCCCTGCTCTCGCTCGTTCATGACCTTCTGGATAAAGCCGCGTCCGATATTCTTGATCGCCGCCAGGCCAAAGCGGATGCCGCCCGGCACGACGGTGAAATTGTCGTTGGATTCATTGATATCCGGCGGCAGCAGCGCAATGCCCATCGCGCGGCACTCGGCAATATACTCGGAGATCTTGACCGAGCTTCCCAGCACCGATGTCATGAGCGCCGCCATATATTCGCGCGGGTAATAGCATTTGAACCACGCGGTCTGGTACGCGATCACCGCGTAGCAGACGGAATGCGCCTTGTTGAACGCGTAGTTCGCAAAGTCGTACATCTCGTTGTAGATGGCTTCCGCCGTCTGCTCCGGAATGCCGTTTGCGACGCAGCCGGTGATATTGCGCGAGGCGTCGCCCCGGATAAAGGCGCCGCGCTCCTTTTCGATGTCCTTGACCTTCTTTTTGCTCATGGCGCGGCGCACCATGTCCGCCTGGCCAAGCGAATATCCGGCAAGCTTCCGGAATATCTCAATGACCTGCTCCTGATAGAGAATGCAGCCGTAGGTGACGGAAAGGATAGGTTTCAGCATGGGATGCTTGTATTTGACAAGCGATGGGTCCTGCTTGCAGGCGATCAGACGCGGGATCGACTCCATCGGGCCGGGGCGGTAGGCTGCGACGATAATGGAAAGATCTTCGATTGACTGCGGCTTCAGACCCATGCAGACGCCTGTCATGCCGGTCGATTCCATCTGGAACACACCGGCTGTTCTTCCCTGCGTGAGCATATCCATGACCTTGGGGTCGTTGTCCGTCACGCGGGACATGGAGAAATCCGGCTCCGTCTTCCGGATATCGCGGATCGCGTCGTCAATGACGGTGATATTGCGCAGGCCGAGAAAGTCCATCTTGAGAAGCCCCAGCTCCTCAAGCGTTGTCATGGTGTATTCCGTGACGATGGTACCGTCGTTTGTCGCAAGCGGCACATAGTTGTAGACCGGCAGCTTTGTAATGACCACGCCTGCTGCGTGCGTTGAGGTATTGCGCGGCATACCCTCAAGGGCCATGGCCGTGTCGACAAGCTCCTTAACGCGCGCATCGCCGTCATACATCTGCTTCAGCTGCGGGGACTGCTTCAGTGCGTCCTTGAGTGTGATATGAAGCGTCGTCGGCACGAGCTTTGCGACGGCGTCCGTCTCGGCAAACGTGAAGTTCATGACACGGCCCACGTCGCGAATGGCGGCTCTGGCTGCCATGGTGCCGAAGGTGACGATCTGCGCGACGTGATCCTCGCCGTATTTCTGCCGGACATAGTCGACGACCTCGCTCCTTCTCGTATCGCCGAAGTCCATATCGATATCAGGCATGGTCACGCGGGCGGGGTTCAGGAAGCGTTCGAAATAGAGGCCATATTTCATGGGGTCAATTTCGGTAATATGCAGGCAGTAAGTCACCATCGAGCCTGCTGCGCTGCCGCGTCCGGGGCCGACCGGGATCCCGGCGGATTTTGCAAAGCGCACGAAATCCCACACGATGAGGAAGTAGTCCGTAAAGCCCATTTTCTCGATCATGTCGATCTCATATTCCAGCTGCTGCATATACTCCGGGTGCGCCGTGCCGTACAGCGCGTCAAAGCCCTCTTTGCAGAGCTGGTTGAGATAAGAAAGGCTCGTCACGCCCTCCGGAAGCTTGAATTCCGGCAGGAAATACTTGCCGAATGTGAATTCTACATTGCAGCGCTCTGCAATCCGGACCGTATTCTCAAACGCCTCCGGCACGTCCGGGAAGAGGCTGCGAAGCTCCTCTTCGCTCTTGAGATAGAATTCCTCCGTCTCAAACTTCATGCGGTTTGGGTCATCGACGGTCTTGCCGGTCTGGATGCAGAGCAGCACGTCCTGCATTTTTGCGTCTGTCTTGCGCAGATAGTGTGCGTCGTTCGTCACGACAAGCGGGAGGTTCAGTTTTTCAGCAAGCTTACGAATATGTCCGTTGACGGTTCGCTGCTCCGGAATG
>OHSQ01000495.1_pt1 | contig 18104 bp, 15 predicted proteins | sample 1578661 | NCBI WGS metagenome assembly OHSQ01 (sample SAMEA3879534, study PRJEB24766) | human gut metagenome | biome: human-associated habitat; feature: feces | place: USA | collected 1985/1987 | reverse complement strand
GTTCTGCCCGAAACGCTGGGTAAGGTTGCCCGCATCAACGCTCCTGCTGCCGCCAGCGGTGAAACCCTCTATACAGTCTACGAGGGTCAAGTCATCGTCCTGCCCGCGAAGTAAGCACAATCAAACCACATAACGAAAGCGCAAAAAATACCCACCTCGATTTTTCGAGGTAGGCATTTTTTCGTGTGTGCGGATTTGCTTAACTTAATGACATGATGCCGGGGTCAAAAGTATAGGAAATTTCTGAAAATGGAATAATTCGCAGCCAACCTTACCACCCCCAAATCTATTGTGTTATAATGGTTATAGATTTGAAGGGTGGTAAGGTTTATGTCATTTAAAGTAAACAGCAGCCAGCAAATATCTTTTAATGACAGTGTATTTTCACTTACTGCTCGCGAAAAAAAGGCACTTGATAATTCATGGGCGAAAATATTTGCGGATGAGATTTTTCCCAATATTGATGAAGAAAGATTTTCTGTTTTATACAGCAGTAAAGCTTCCCGCCCGAATGCGCCCGTGAATGTGATAATTGGTGCTTTAATCATTAAAGAATTGTTCGATTATTCGGATGATGAGATTGTTGAAAATCTTATGCTGGATCTTCATCTTCAGTACGCACTTCATACTACAAGTTTTGAAGAACAACCAATTTCGGATAAAACATTGAGCAGATTTAGAAGCCGCTGTTACAATTATGAAACAACACATGGTATTGATCTGTACCACGACTGTGTAAAAGATCTTAGTAGTAAAATAGCAAAGCTGATGAATCTCAGTGGACGAATAAAAAGAATGGACTCCATGATGATAGAGAGCAATATCCGTTTTCTTAGTCGCATGGAGCTGATATACACCTGTATTTCTAAATTGGCGATATATTTTGATAAGAACTATCCGAATAAGATTCCTGATGATTTGAAGCACTATACAGATTCAAACGACTATAACAGAATTTTCTATCATCAGCTGAATGATAATATGGAGCAGATTATACAGGCTTTGCTGAGCGATAGTGATAAGTTGCTTGAACTATGCGGAACAGACTACGAAGAAGTTACTGAGTACCAACTGTTTTTGAGGTGCCGTTCAGACCAGACTGTTGTTGAAAATGGCAAACGAAGACTCCGTACAAAGGAAGACGGAACAATGAATTCAACAGCGTTACAGAATCCGTCTGATCCAGATGCCACATATCGCAACAAGGCCGGTAAACTTCACAGAGGATATGTTGCAAACCTTGAAGAAACCGTTGATAAAAACGGATCAGTCGTGACCGATTATCAGTATGACAAGAACATCCATACTGACAGTCAATTTCTTCAAGAATCTTTATCACAGATGGACAGGTCTGAAGAAGAAATCGTTCTTATTACCGATGGCGGATATGCAGGCCAGGATAATTTTGCTTTGGCAAAGGAAAAGAACATCAAATTAATCACAACCGCACTTATTGGAAAAGAGGCTCCAGATGCATTAGCTGATTTCACTTTTAATGATGACGGAACAATACTTTTGAGATGTGCTGCAGGGCACGAACCTGTAAGGCAAAGCTATACTAAAACGACAAGGCAGTGTAAGGTTTCGTTTAATTGCAATCATTGCGTTGGTTGTCCATACCAAGGGCAGTGTCGTCCAAAAATCGATGGATGGAATGCAACATTCATTACTTCAAAGAATGCTTCAAACAGGGCAAAGAGCCAAAGGTATATGCAAAGTGAAGAATTCAGCAATTATGCAAAGCTTAGGAATGGCGTAGAAACGGTACCGGCAAACATCCGTAAGAATTACCGCCTTGATAAGTTGCCGCGAGGCAAGCAACGAGGGAAATTCTTCTTCGGATGCAAAATAGCGGCTCTCAATTTCAGGAAGCTCTTTGGTTTTCGAAAGGGCTTGGTTAATTATGCTCAAAATCCAATATTTGGATAGCAAAAGAATAAAATGACTAAAATCTACTCTATGAAAAATAAGCACCCAGAGAGACAGCCTCAAAAGGCCATTTCCTCTGGGTGCTCACTTCAGCGCTATTTTTCCAGCTCTTTGCTATTGGTCATACATAAAAGGCTTGTTTTGACCCCGGCATCATGTCATTAAGATAAGACTGCACAAAGAACAAGGCAGCTACTGTAAGTAAGCGAAAAGGCTTATTTTTGTGGTAGCTGCCCTTTTTGCGCACGACAAAAGAATGACATTGCTCATAGAGGGAGCATATCAGTATGGCTATCCGCCCGTTTAAGATTATCTCGTTGCCCGAATCAAGGACTGCGTTTTCAGTAAAAGTGCGGCCAGCGCACGGTGATCTTCCCGCTCCGTCCACCATTGGGGCATCAGAAATTGTAGAACCTGCTCTGTCCATAGATAGTCCTGATGGGTCAAAATATGCTGCTCCAACCCTTGACACAGTCGGGAATAAGCGGAGCGAACCGTTTCACAGGTGGAATCATGGTCAACATACCGCCCGATAAAGCCGCATAAAATGGCCGCTTCTTCCCCGGTATAGTTCTGCATCACGTTTTCCCTCCCATCACACACGATGGGTATTGTACCATACCAGACCGGCAAAGGAAAGGCAAATCTTTTCATTCCGTGTAGTACACGGGGCGTCCTATGGAGGCAAAGCCGCTTGCGCCGGTAACGACCACATTGTTATAGCCGCTGGCGCAGTGGATAACAAGCAATTCTCCGTTTGCGTCCCTGCCGCCAATGATGCCCACATGGGAATTATCCGGGTAGAACACCAAGTCACCGGGCTGTGCGTCCGCCCACGGAATATCGGTGCAATAGCTGTGCTGCATGGTGGCTTCTCCGCCGTGGCCGATGACATAGCTGCCGTTTGTGGCGTTATAAAACACCCAATCAACAAATCCCGAGCAGTCCAGTCCGTAGGGCCGATAGGTGCCGGTGGTGGAGTTGCCCGCCGCCGTGACCTGCCGCAGCTCGCCCCACCGGATGTCCCAGCCGATCACAAGGGATTTTCCTCCCCAAAAATAATTCACCTTGCCGACAAGAGAACAGGCTGTGCGGATCACCGCTTCACGCTCTGGCGGCAGATCTTCCGGCAGATTGCGGAGCAGCGCAGCCGTATCCCCGCTGACGGAGTACACATCCTCGATCAGCTCCCGCAGAAGGTCGCGCTGCTCCAACAGCTCGTCCAGCGCCGCATTCTGATTGCGATTGAAGTGATACGCTGTTTTCATCTCCTCTGCCGTTTTTGCGGCAATGGTGATGTAGAGCTTTCGTTCCGTCCAACCGCCACAATCACCGCTGCCAGGGTGGCTGATCGTTTCCACCTCCGTTTTGATTGCGGTCATGTCCCAAAAGACCGCTTTCAGGCGAGCGATGCGGTCGGCGTCCATGGTGGCCACGTCTGCGGCGTCTGCATCTGCTCCGGCAACCTTCACCGCGAACACCGCCAGCACCTCGATCCAATCGGCAGGCCGGCCGGTCACGGAGATGGGATCGTAGTTCTCTGCTGTCTGCAACGCTTCCATCTCAGCATTGAAGTCATAGTTGATCTGCGTCACCGCAGCGGAGATCGGCACAACGCCCGCTTCCCGGCTCTCGTTGGAAAAAAGAATACCAAAGGGGGATGCAACAATAGCCGCCACAAGGATCACCGTCAGAAGCAGAACCAGCACTACTGCACCGCCGCATAAAAAGCGGCCAGCAGCGAATGGCTGCTGGTCGGGAAAACTTTATATTTTTTATCTGTCCTCTTGACGGGGAGCGGTTCATCGGGAGCTTTTTCACATTCACCTATGGCAAACTCAGCATTGCCAACACGGACACGCGCCGTAATTTGATAGTCGGCATTGATGATAATAAGCTGCCCGGTAGAAGGCAGAACGGAAAAACATGTATCAGGTAATTCATTTAGATACATGATTTCACCTCCTCATCGCGTCTGTTCCTGCTGCCGCTTGCGGTGCCACCCATCCAGCAGTTTGATGATGACATCTTCCATCTGCTTCGGGGTGTAGCTGGCGGGGAAGTATTTTTGCAGACGGTCATTACGGATGGTGACCTTGCGCTCCAACGGTTTTTCCTCCCGCATGATGAGGTCGATGATGTTGTTTTCCAATTTGCCCTCGGCGCTGAGCTGCTTGAGCCGCTGGGCCTGTCCCAGCGACGGGGACACTTCATCACGCTCCATGACCAGCAGGAGGTAGGTCTGTTCTTTTTCGGACAGGTGAGAGAGGAAATCCGCTGCGAGAACGAATTTGAGCGTTCCCGCATCCACCGCGTCCAACAGCGGAGGGATCAGCTTATTTAGACGCACATATCGCTGTACTTGCTTGCGGCTTTCGTCTACCTGATCCGCTAAAAGGGCTATTGAACTATGTCCCTTTAACTTCTGGCCAAGTTGGCCAGAAGTTAAATCTGTCCGCTGGCCCTGCCGTTTCATGGCATCCAGCTTCAGTTTGTAGGCTTTGGCTTTCTCGCTGGGCAGCAGGTCCTCGCGGTTGATGTTGTAATCCACAACCAAAATGTCCGCTTCCTCGTCGCTGTAATTTCGGACAATAACGGGGCGGGTATCCAGCCCCACGGCCTTCGCACAGTAATCGCGCCGGTGGCCGGAGATGATCTCATAGCCACCACTCTCGCGGGGGCGGACGATCAGCGGCTCGGCAATCCCGATGTGCTCGATGCTGTCCATGAGGCGCACCAGATCTGGCGTGGGGCGGTCAATGGTGTATGGCTGGCGGGAGTATGGGAAAACCTCTGCGGCTGGGACGATCTGAATCCGCTCCTGCCGGTCGGCCTCACGCTCCGCGTCTGTTTTGAACAGGTCATCGTACCGGGTCAGTTCGATGCCGCTTAATTTGCTTGCCAAGGCTCAACGCCTCCCTTATCAGATTTTCATACGCCAGCGCCGCCTTGCCGCTGCGGTCGTGGTCGTAAATGCTCTTATTTTCCACGCTGATCTCCGCCGCTTTGATGGAACGTGGAATTTCGCTTGTGAAAACATGACCGCCGTAAGTCTTGCGAATAAGCGCGTTGATCTCCTGTGCCAGCGTAGTGCGGCTGTCCACCATTGTCAGCAGAATGCCGTCCACCTCCAGCTTCGGGTTGAGCTGCCGTTTGACGCGGGTGATGGTTCGCAAAAGCTGTTCCAGTCCCTTTGCTGGAAGATACTGCGCCTGCACAGGGATAATCACGCTGTCCGCAGCGGTCAGAGCGTTGATTGTCAGCATCCCCAGCGACGGCATACAGTCGATGAGTGTGTAGTCATAGCGGTCTGCCACCGTGGACAGGTATTGCCGCAGCACCGTCTCGCGGCTCATGGTGTTGACCAGCGTGACCTCTAACGCCGACAGCTCGATATTGGCGGGTACAAGGTCGATGCCGGACGGGTGGTGCAGAATGCCCTCACCGGGGGTGATGGGCTGCTCCGCGATGATCTTCTCCATCAGGGTGGAGAGCGTGGGGGATAATTCGTCGGGCTGCGGCCAGCCCAACATCTGCGTGAGATTGCCTTGTGCATCAGCGTCGATCAGCAGGACTTTATTACCTTGCCGAGAAAGACCAATGCCGAGGCTGGCGGCTATGGTGGTCTTACCGACGCCGCCCTTCTGATTTGCCAGTGCGATCGTTTTCAATGGGACACCTCCTCCAACAAAAAAGGAGCCTTGCGGCCCCTGTTCTAACAAAGCTGTTGCTTCTTACAGTTATTCTTTTTTCGGGTAGTATTCTTTCTATTCTCAGTCTTGCTATATCTCAGTCTTATTAGATTTCGATTTATTCAGGATATATCGCCGGCAAAGTTTTTCACATAAATGATAGCCGGTTTTCCAAGTCCTTGCCGCTTTCGTCCAATCAAACCAATACCTTTCTTGCTGTCCAATTCTGCGAATAGGCGCACCGCCTTTTCAGAGCGACAGCGCAAGGTTTCCATAACTTCTTCTACCGTAAAAATGATAAAGACACGATTTTGGTCGTCTACCCAACCGTTCCGATAGGACAACTCCATGCGGTCAAGCAGTAGTCCATACAATAGCTTTGCATCAGAGGAAACGCTATCAAACCGACTATCGGTGATTAGCAGTTTTGGAATGCGAAAGAAAGCGTATTGTTCACTGGCGTGACCGTAGTAATAGGGAAAACTCAATGGCATAAGATTCACCACCTCCTCCTACATAAGCAAATGGAGCATACATCATGTATGCTCCATTTGCTTATGTAGGCAACAAAATATGTGTGTTATAAAATATATCCAAATGACGATTATAGCTGTCGAACCGCATATTACCAGACAGGGTTTCTTTACTATCTTTTGAATCAATATTTAGGGAAGATATGGGGCAGGGAACAGCTTCTTGTGCCTTTGAACCACATGCTAAAGAAGTACTACACGCAGTCTGACGAGCAGGACGACCTGATCTCGATCGGCACCATCGGGCTTATCAAGGGGGTTTCCAGCTATCGCCCGGAAAAGGGAACTCGCCTTGCGACTTATGCTGCCAAATGCGTGGAGAATGAGATTCTCATGTACTTTCGCAGCCGGAAGAAGGCGCAGGGCGAGGTGTCGCTCAACGATTCGCTCGATTCCGATTCCGACGGCGAGTCGCTCTATCTCATGGACGTCGTCGGCGTGGAGGACACGATGTACCTCGATATTCAGGATCGGGACGACTGCCTGCGCGTGCGAAAACTCGTGCACGAATGCCTGACGGAGCGGGAGGAAGAGGTCATCACCTCGCGCTATGGCCTCGGCGGGAAAATGCCCCGCACGCAGCGCGAGGTCGCAAAAAAGCTTGGGATCTCGCGCAGCTATGTCTCCCGCATCGAAAAGCGCGCGCTGCAAAAGCTGGAGGAGGCCATGGGGAAACGGGAATAAAAAAACGCGGGGCGCTTGTGCGCCCCGCGCCCGCTCAGGGGGAGAAGCGGGATAGGAGAGGGAAAAACGCTGCATTATTTGCTCGATTATGCTGCGCGCGGCGGGGGGCACCGAATCTGTCATACCATGCGGCAGGCCTCGCAGCTTTCGCAGTCGGGAAACTCCTTGTGATCGTAAGCAACGCCGTTTCTGTCGTAATAGTCCTTGATGGCGGACTTGAATGCCTCCTCGGCGAGCACACTGCAATGCAGCTTGTAGGCGGGCAGACCGCCCAGCGCATCGACCACATCTTTGTTCGTGATCTTGAGCGCCTCGTCGATGGTCTTACCCTTGATCATCTCGGTGGCGATAGAGCTCGAGGCGATCGCGCTGCCGCAGCCAAAGGTCTCAAACTTCACATCGTCAATTTTGTTGTCTTTGATTTTCAAATACATCTTCATGATATCGCCGCACTTGGCGTTGCCGACCTGACCGACGCCGTCCGCGTTTTCAATCTCGCCGACGTTGCGCGGGTGCATGAAGTGATCCATCACAGTTTCCGTATAAAGAGCCATTGTCGAATCCTCCTTTGTGGGCTGATGTTATAAAATGAACGGTTTCCTGCCGCTGATGAGATCCTTCCACATCGGAGACATCTCGCGGAGATATGCGACGACCTCGGGCACGGCGGAAAGAATGCGGTCAACGTCCTCATCGGTGTTCCATTCGCAAAGGCTCAGGCGCAGCGAACCGTGCGCCACCTCATGCGGTCTGCCGATGGCCAGCAGCACATGGCTCGGGTCAAGCGAGCCGGACGTACACGCGCTGCCGGAGGAGGCGCAGATGCCCTTCGCGTCGAGCAGCAGAAGAAGGCTTTCGCCCTCGATGCCCTCAAAGCAGAAGCTCACGTTGCCGGGGAGGCGATTCACAGGGTCGCCGTTGAGCGCGCTGTGCGGGATCTTGGAAAGGCCGGCAATCAAGCGGTCGCGCAGGGCGCTGACCTTCCGGGTGTTTTCATCAATGTGCGCGCAGGCGTCCTCCAACGCTGCGGCCATGCCCATGATGGCGGGGAGGTTCTCCGTGCCGGCGCGCTTGCCGCGCTCCTGCGCGCCGCCCTCGATGAGACTCGTGAGGGGAACGCCCTGCCGCACGTACAGCACGCCGATGCCCTTCGGGCCGTGGAACTTGTGCGCGGAGAGGGACAGCATGTCGATGTGCTGCGCCTGCACGTCGATGGGGACATGCCCCGCCGCCTGCACGGCGTCGGTGTGGAACAGCACGCCCGCCTCGCGGCAGACTTCGCCGATCTCGGCGATCGGCAGAATGGAGCCGATCTCGTTGTTGGCGTACATGACGGTCACGAGACAGGTGTCCGCGCGAAGGGCGCTCTTCACCTGCTGCGCCGTGATCGTGCCGATGGCGCCGACGGGCAGAAGCTCGATCTCGAATCCCTCTTTTTCAAGCTTTTTGAGCGTGTGCAGCACGGCGTGATGCTCGAAAGCCGTCGAAATGATGTGCTTTTTGCCCTTGCGCGCGCCAAGACGCGCGGCAGAGAGAATCGCCTGATTGTCGGCCTCGCTGCCGCCGGAGGTGAAGTAGATCTCGCGCGGCGAGGCATTCAGGCACGCTGCGATGCGCTCGCGCGCATTTTGCAGCGCCTCGGCCGCCTGCTGCCCGACGGAGTGCAGGCTCGAGGGGTTGCCGTAGACCGTTTCCATATAAGGCAGCATCGCGTCGATGGCCGCGCGGCTCATCTGCGTGGTGGCAGCGTTGTCTGCGTAAACAGTTGTCATAGGTATCGCTCCTTTGCAATGGATAATTCCTATCTATCAAGTATGTTTATATGATAACGATAAAATCCTACTTTGTCAATAGGAATTTAGAAAAAACCATATTTTCACATTTTCAGAAAGACCGGCGGCAAGGGACAATAAAAAGGAAGGAAGGAACGCTCCTTAGAGCGTTCCTTCCTTCCTATGGGGGGTGGAGGAAGTAAGCTTACTTTTCAAGCAGCGTCCAGTCGCGGTTCGCGCGCAGGGCGGTCCACTGCTCGTCGCCGTTCTTCTCGGTCGCGGCGCGCTCATAGGTGTGGCTGTTCGTCGCCTCCTGCACGGCGATATAGAACCAGTCGCCGCTCTTGCAGTCGGGGAAGGTCAGCATTACGCGCTTGGAGAGCAGGTGATCCTCGTCGGAGGGTACACGCTCAAGCGCGCGGTTCACAAGCGTCATCATCTCGGCGCGGGTGATGGTCGCGTCGGGACGGAACGTGCCGTCGGGATAGCCCTCGATCCAGCCCATCTTCGCAGCAATGGCGATGGCCTCATACGCCCAGTGCTCGGCAGACACATCGGAGAACTTCACACCCTTGACGGGCTTGGCGTCCGAGAACTGCGCGAGCATCGCGGCGAGCTCGGCGCGGGTAATGGCCTCGTTGGGACGGAACGCGCCGCCCTTGGCGGTGTCAACGATCACGCCGGCCTTTTCGAGGGTCGCGATGCTGTTGTTGTACCACGCACCGGCCTTGACGTCGGTGAAGCTGCTTTCGGTCGTGAAATACTCATCGCGCGTCTTGTCAGAGAGCAGGCGGAAGAGAATGGCCGAGACCTCGGCGCGGGTGATGCTGCCGTTCGGGCGCACCGTGCCGTCGGGATAGCCCATGACGTAGGCGTAGTGATCGCCCGTGTTCAGCGTGGGCTTGCTGGTACTCGACGCGGAGGGACGGGAGGCACGGGTATAGTAGAAGATGATCTCATTCGTGCCGGTGCCAATGGTGATGGATTTCACGCTGTCGCCATAGACGCGGTAACCGCTGATACGGATCGCTTTTTCTGTCACATCGGCGTTGAAGGTCTGACCGTTGACCGTCTTGTCATCCGCGACCTGCTTCGTCGTATTCTTGAGATAGTAGTGGACGGTATAGCTCAGGTCAGTGCGGGGCGTCCACTGGGCAGCATAGGTGACGTTGCCAGTCACGGTATCAGAAACCTCGGGCTCCCAACCGGTGAACCGATAGCCATCGCGGGTCGGGGTACCGTTGAACGCAGGGGTATCGATGCCGGACAGGAGGTTTTCATACACCTGATCGGCAAAGACTTCCTCACCGTCCACGCCGTCGGTATAAGTCACCGTGTAGATGTTTTTCTCCCAGTTGGCGTACAGGGTGATGTTCTGCTCAACAGCATCGGAGAAGTCATACTTTTCATCGCCCAGATACCAGCCGTCGAAGGTATAGCCGGTCTTCGTGGGAGCGGTAGCCGGCTCGGTCGCGGTGAGGCCGTATTCCACTTCCTGCGCGGGCGGAACAGGCGTGCCGCCGTAGGAATCAAAGGTAACGGTATACTTGTTGATGTTCCACTTCGCCGTCAGGGTGATGTTCTCTGTGACAGGGGTATTGAAGTCATACGCGGTGGCGTTCTCCTCGTCTTCGCCCAGATACCAGAAGGCAAAGGTATGGCCCTTGAGCGTCGGCTCGGCAGGCAGGACAGCCTTCTCGCCGCTCTTGACGTGCTGCTCATCGGGCGTCGGGAAACCGCCGTAAGCGTTGAAGGTAACGGTATATTCCTCCGTCACATGTACACGGCCCTGCGTCTTGATCTGCCAGTTCTCCCCGCCCCAGATCAGCGTGACCGGATCGATCTTCTCATCGTTTTGGATATGTTTCAGGTTCGGGAACGTCTTGTTGAACTCGGCCACATAGGGGTCGGGGACATAGTTGATGTCGCAAAGCCAGTCGTTCCCGACTTTCTTCGGCGCGCCGACGATGTAGTCTTCATTGTACTCGCCGAGCAGGCCGTAGGCCTCCGTATGCTGCTGCGCATCATCTACATCGCACTTGACCAGAACAGCCATTTCAAGCTTTTCCAGCTCGACAGCCGTCGGGGCTTCGGGCGGGGTCTCGGTCTGGCCGCATTTGACTTTAATGTCAGCATCAATGCCGTCCGGGCCGCCAATCAGGTGCCACGCGCCATTCTCCCACCGCCATTCGATGTAGGTTTTCTCGTTTGGCTCCGTATCGGTGTGGGATTTGTTGATATCCTGATCGAACCGCGCAATGTATTGCGCTTTGTCCAGTTCGATGGTATAGACGTATGTTCCATCGACATTATCCATGCCGCGGTCTGTGTATGCACCGGGCAGGATGCCATAGTTCTTCGTGTACGGATCATGCTGGGACGGCCACTCGACGCACTGCACACGAATTTTGGCCTTCTCTTTTTCAAAGTCCGGCTTCGTGTCGCCGGGCTCGTCCGGGGTCACTTCATGCGTGGCTTTGATCCGCGGGTTCGCTGCCGGTTTCACCCACGTCTCACTATTTTTATCATAGGTGAGGTTGAACGTGATGGTCGACGCGGTCTTGGTGTGCTGTACCTTCCAGACCAGATCGCTGGCCTGCTGCACGAACCATGCCGTCCGGACAGTCACTGGGCAGATATATCCGCCCGCGCCATCGCTTACGACCTCGCCGATCGTATGTTGTGCGTCGGTCGGGTGTCCGAGCGGATACTGTACCATAACATGCGTTCCGGTTGTCGTAACGCAGACAATATCTACAACAACGCCGGTCACGTCGTTTTCCGTGGGCTTGGCGGGCTTGTCGGTGGGGGGCGTGTTCTCTTCCCACACAGCATACAGCGTGGTGGTTCCGGTCACAACGATGCTGCCGCCGGGCTGATAGTTTGCGGTCGTTGCACTGCGGTTGGTGTTCCATCCGAGGAAGGTATAGCCGTCGCGGGTCGGCGCCTGCGAGGAAATGGTGAAAGTATGGGACTTCTCATACTCAGAGGTCGCCTTGTGGGTCTGGCTGGCCGGTGCGCCGGTGCCGCCGTTGGCATTATAGTTCAGCGTGAAAGTCGGCAGAACGGGCGCGCCTTTGAAATAGTAATATGCGGTGTTCTTGCCGTTGGCAAGCAGGGCGCTTGCGCCCTCGCTGCGTCTGTTGCTGCCGCTTCCGGCCCAACTGATGTAGTCGACCTTGTTATTGTCAACACCCTTCCAGATATCCTTTGCATAGGGAAGACGGAAGGTATCGTTGTTGACGTTGTACTTGCCGAGGTCAACGGTGATGTCATAGCTGCTGATGCTTGAGACCCTGTGGCCGCTGATTATGTCGCCGACCTTGACCTTGACGCCCGTCACCGTCGAGCCGACGGACGGATGCAGCACAACGGTACTGTTGCTTTTTGCCAATGCATTGAGCGGCAGCAGGGACAGTGCCATCACAAGCACCAGAACCCACGTCAGCAGCCGCTTTCCTGTTTTCTTTCCAGCCATAAAAAAATTCCTCCTTCTTTTGGGCGCAATACGGCACATAGAAGGGGGAGCATGAATGCATCGGCAACCGGCTGCCATGCGGTGCGGGGACACCGTTTAGGCTCTTGGCTTTGCGACACCGGCTTTCGCCGGCTGTGCCTTTTGTCTGCGCATTTGCTCGTTTCTGTGAGCCGCACAGCGTATGATTGACAATTGTCAAGTCAGGGATTGCTTACAATTATCAGTATAACATGGATCTGAGAAAAAGCAAGGGAATTTGCGAAGTTCGGCACATCGACGAAGAACGCGGACGGCGGCGGGATCGCCCCGCCGCCGCAGATCTTTTTTTGCTTACACGCTGAGCCAGTCCTCGAGCACGAGACCCTCGTTGTGCTTGGTGAGGAAGCCCACGCTCCACTCGCCGCCGAAGGCGATGAGCTTGCGCCCCTTGAAGTCCTCGAGCACGCGCGAGCCGGAGCAGAGCATCAGATCCTTCACGTCGCACGGGCACTCGCGGATGAAGCGCAGGTGCTCATAGGGGAGGCCGCTCATGCGCAGGTCGACGCCGTACTCATTCTTCATGCGGTATTCAAAGACGTCGAATTGCAGCGTGCCGACCACGCCGACGACCACGTCCTCAAAGCCGCTGTCGGGGATCTTGAAGATCTGGATCGCGCCCTCCTGCGCGATCTGCTCCACGCCCTTGACGAACTGCTTGCGCTTCATCGTGTCCTTGGGCGAGACGAGCATGAAATGCTCGGGCTCGAAGGTCGGAATGCCGGAGAAGCGGAACTTTTTGCCGGGCATCGTGATCGTGTCGCCGATGGAGAAGATGCCGGGGTCGAACACGCCGATGATGTCGCCCGCATAGGCCTCGTCGACGATCTCGCGCTCGGCGGCCATCATCGTCTGCGGCTGGGAGAGGCGCATCTTGCGCCCGGACTGGACGTGGAAATACTCGCTGTCGCGCTCGAACTTGCCCGAGCAGATGCGCATGAAGGCGAGGCGGTCGCGGTGCGCCTTGTTCATGTTGGCCTGAATTTTAAAGACGAAGGCGGAAAAATCGGGGGAGTAGACGTCCACCTCGCCGGAGTCGCTCACGCGCGGCAGCGGCGGCGTGGTCATCTTCAAAAAGGCGTTCAAAAACGGCTCGACGCCGAAGTTCGTCAGCGCGCTGCCGAAGAACACGGGGGAGAGCTTGCCGCAGCGCACAGCATCGAGGTCAAAGTCGCGGCCCGCGCCGAGCAGCTCCACCTCGTCGGCGAGCGTGTCGCGGCGCTTTTGCCCCAGCATCTCCACGAGCGTGGGGTCGTCCAGCTCGATTTCCGTGATGCCGGCCTTTTTCGCGTGTCCCTCGTCGGTGAAGTGCAGAATGCAGCGCTCGCTGCGGTCGTACACGCCGAAAAATTCCTTGCCGCAGCCGATCGGCCAGTTGACGGGATAGGTGTCGATGCCCAGCTCGCGCTCGACCTCCTCGCAGAGCTCGAGCGGGTCGCGCGTTTCGCGGTCCATCTTATTGATAAAGGTAAAGATGGGGATATTGCGTAGGGCGCAGACCTTGAAGAGCTTGCGCGTCTGCGGCTCGACGCCCTTCGCGCCGTCGATGACCATGACGGCGGAGTCCGCCGCCATGAGCGTGCGGTAGGTGTCCTCGGAAAAGTCCTGATGGCCGGGGGTGTCGAGGATGTTGATGCAGAAGCCCTCATACTGGAACTGCATGACGGACGAGGTGACCGAGATGCCTCTTTGCTTCTCGATCTCCATCCAGTCGGATACGGCGGCACGGGAATTTTTCTTGCCCTTGACCGCGCCCGCCTGCGCGATGGCCCCGCCGTAGAGCAGGAATTTTTCTGTCAGGGTCGTTTTACCGGCGTCGGGGTGCGAAATGATCGCAAACGTTCTGCGCCGGGAGATCTCTTCTTTCAGGGATGCCATGTATGTTCCTCCAAATTCAGTTTGTTTTTGATTGAATCGTCAGCCGCTACATGGGTCGCCCTCCAAATCATTCTGGTTTTTTACACAACTGGTTTAGTTTATCACACAAGCTGCCTGTTTACAAGCGGCTTCACCGGAAAAATCACAGCAGAAGCGCCAGCAGCGCCTCCGGCGTTTCCGCAAGCGCGTCCGCACCGGCCTTTTCCAGCTCCTCCCGGCTGCCGTAGCCGTAGAGCACGCCGACGGTCTGGATTCCCGCCGCGTGGCCGCCGTAGATATCATATTCCCGGTCGCCGGACAAAATGGCGCGGGAATACTCCGTGTATTCTGCCTCGCGCAGCGCGCGGCGCACGACATTGGCCTTTTTCCCGGCCTCCGGGTCGTCGGCGATCCCGCCGCATACGCCGTCAAAGTACCGCAGCAGATCAAAATGCACCAGCACCTGCCGCGCCATGCTCTCCAGCTTGGACGTGGCGACGTACATCCGCTTTCCTGCCGCCTGCAGTGTGTGCAGGCATTCCCGCACGCCGGGATACGGCTCGTTTTCCAGCCAGCCCGTCTCGCGGTAGTACGCGCGGAAGCGGTCGATAGCCGTCTGGACCTCCGCCTGCGGCAGATAGGCCGCGAACGACTCGACCAGCGGCGGGCCGACAAACTGCCGCAGCGCCTGTTCGGACAGACCGGTGATCCCGAACGATCCCAGCGCAGTCTCAGCCGCGTGCATGATCCCCGGCCCGGAATCTGTCAGCGTTCCGTCCAGATCAAATAATAAAACATCCCAGCCCATCGTATCCTCCGTTATCCGAGCGCTGTGTATACTTCATCCGAGACCGGCTCGCACCATTCGTTCCGGGTGTTCTCGCCGGGAACCTCGACAGCGATGTGGCTGAACCAGCTGTTCGCCTTCGCTCCGTGCCAGTGCTTGACCTCTGCCGGGATGGTAACGACCATGCCGGGCGTCAGGCTCACGGCAGGTTTGCCCTCCTCTTGATACCAGCCCTCTCCGGCTGTGCAGATCAGCAGCTGCCCGCCGCCCTTGCTTGCGTGGTGGATGTGCCAGTTGTTCCGACAGCCCGGCTCAAAGGTCACGTTGGCCAGAAACACGGGGCAGGCGCCGGGGACAGTCAGCGGCTTCAGATAGGACTGGCCGGTAAAATACTGCGCATACGCGTCGTTCGGCGCACCGATCCCGAACGCGTCCTGTTTTTCAAATGCTTCTCTGCTGACAGTACTCATGATGATACTCCTTTCACGCGCAATGGCTTCTGCCTGAATTTTATTTGTCTATCATACCGCACAGCCAAGGATTCCGCAAGATAAAACCGGTGAAAAGCGGATGCAGCGGAAAGTTTATTCCATTGCCGGGACGCCTCCGGCGGCCCCATCTTTTCCGCCCTGCCGGAAAAGATGGGGGAGAAAAGGGGCGCTGGGTTCCGTTTGGTGCAGGATTCAAAGCGCTCAAAAATTTGCCGCGTTCGAATCCCTTCAGGTCCTCCTGCTCAAGGGAGAGGTGCTCCCGCGCCAGTGCGTCACAGAAAAAAGCAGGGGCCGGCAGAGTCGCCGGCCCCTACAGGCTGATAATCTTGCGGCCCGATCAGCCGTTCGTGCTGGCTGCGGCGCTGCTGATGGATTTGACGTATTTGGCGTTCAGGTACGCGCAGACCTCGTTGTACCAGATCTCATACCATGCGCCGTCGTCCGTCTCGTCCGAGACGCCGGTGACGGCGACGACCGTATCGGTCGGCATGGTCATGAAGACCTCGCTGTTGGTCGACGGGGCGGAGCGCACATTCACATCATTCGTCGTGGCCATGCTTTCGGCCTTCGGCGTGATGGCAAGCTCCTGCACGTCGGCGGGCCACTTGGCCGTGTCGCGCTCCGGCGTGCCGCCGAGATGGTTGGAGGCGAAGATGGACGCGACGGTGCAGCTGCTCTTGGTGACGAGCATGGCGACCTGTCCGTTATAGCGCACAGAGCCGTTCCAGGTGTTGTCCTTCCAGTCGAGCGCGACCTCGTAGATCTGGCCGCCCAGATCGACGCTGTACCGGTAATCCGCCGTCTTGCCGGTCTTTTTATAGTTGGCCTCGATCAGCACGGCGGACAACTCTGCCGCATCGATTTCGGGCAGCGTCACAGGATCGTCCTTGCCGTAGGTCACGACGGCGCTGGTACTGGGCTGCGGCTCGGCGGCCTGCGGGACAGTGATCATGAACTGGCCGTTCGCGTCCTGCTCGTCAAACTGGAACATCAGCTCCTGTGCGCCGCCGCGCGGAACGAGCGTGAAGCCCTTGTCGCTGGTCGTGACGGTGTAGAGGCCGGAGGCCTCATAGAACGAGCGGAACATACCGGAGAGCGTCTGCCCGTCCGGCAGCTTGTCGATGCCGCAGGTATACGGCGTACCGGGCTGGACGGCGGCGAACATCGTATCGCGCAGCGACGCGTCCGTGATAAGGTGCAGCGGCAGGAGCAGATCAAGCGTGCCGGAATCGAGCGCGATCTCGCGGTGCTCACCCATGAAGAAGTACCATTTTTCATTGGTGTTCTTCGGATCCTTGACATACAGGCACCAGCTGTCTGTACCGCCGGATTCGTTCGTCTTCGTATAAACGCCGCACTCGCCGTAGCTGTTGGTATATGTCTCGGCGGTGATGCCCTCGTTATTTTTGGTGATGAGCTTGCTCAGCGCGCTGAGCTTTTTCTTTGTCGTGAACTGGTAGCCGCCGTAGGAGACGAAATCCGACTCGTTCAGCTCGGCGGACAGGGGCAGCTCGATGGTCGTGCCGGTGGAAAACGCCTTGGCCCTGATCACCGTGTCGCTGCCCTTGGAGCAGCCGCGTGCAACCAGCACAATGATGAGCACCAGCAGCACGAGCGCTGCGGCCGCGATCAGCAGCGGCAGATTTCTGCGCAGCCAGATGCTTTGCTTTCTTCTTTTGTTCATAGCCGTACCTCCATGATTGTGTTCGGGGCTGCGAAGCACGAGGATAGACTTCGCGCAGTATATTCATGATTATGATAGCACAGCTTTCTGAAAATAGCAATTCTTCATAAAAAAATAAGATTTGACGATTTTCCTTGCGAAGCGCCGCTTCTGCTGGTATGATGTCAGAAAAGACTGACAGGAGGGATCTTTCTTGCGCTTCAGATGTCTGGTCATGGATCACGACGACACCACGGTCAACAGCACCGCCACCATTCACTTTCCGTCGTTCCTTGCCTATTTAAAGCTCGTGCGCCCGGAGGCGTCGTATACGCTGGAGGACTATTTCCGCAAAAATTTTGACCCCGGCATCATGGCGCTGTTCACCGGCGAGCTCGGCTTTTCGGAGCAGGAGCTTGAAGGCGAGTTCCGCTTCTGGCAGGACTGGGTGCGCACGCGCGTGCCGAGCGCCTATCCCGGCATCTGCGAAATTCTGCGGCGGCACAAGGACGCGGGCGGGTATATCGCCGTCGTCTCGCACTCCATGCGCGGGAGCATCGAGCGCGATTACCGGGAAAACGATCTTCCCGAGCCGGATATCATCTTCGGCTGGGAGCAGCCGCCCGAGCAGCGCAAGCCGAACACCTGGCCGCTGGAGCAGATCATGGAGCGCTTCGGCCTTGAGCCGCAGGAGCTTCTTGTCGTCGACGATCTGAAGCCCGGCTACGACATGGCGCGCGCCGCAGGCGTTCCCTTCGCCGCCGCAGGCTGGGCGAATGATATCCCGGAAATCGAGCAGTTCATGCGGAAAAACTGCGATTTCTACTGCAAAACCGTCGCCGATCTCGACCGGCTGCTGGAGGAATAAGCGTAGCGTGCCACCAAGGCTCTCACGCCGAATGTAGGGGCGGACGACTCTGTTCGCCCAATGGGAAGTTCTGAATTCGCCGAAGATTACCGTAAAAACGGCACATTCTGCCGGGCGGACAGAGTCGTCCGCCCGGCAGAAAGCGGTCTGCTGCAAAAGCAGACTTTTTGACAAACTGAAACAGCCGCTCCCGGGATTGAACGGGGCGGCTGTTTGTATGCTCTGCTTATTTCTTCATGGCCAGCGCCTGCTTGACCTTGGCGATGATGCCGTCGGCATTGACGCCGTAGGCGTCGAGTACCAGCGGGGCCTTG
>OHSQ01000493.1_pt1 | contig 18117 bp, 19 predicted proteins | sample 1578661 | NCBI WGS metagenome assembly OHSQ01 (sample SAMEA3879534, study PRJEB24766) | human gut metagenome | biome: human-associated habitat; feature: feces | place: USA | collected 1985/1987 | reverse complement strand
TTATGGAAACCTTCAATTTATCACAATCATATCCCACTCAAGATGTAAAAAAACAGACGAGTTTCCTCACCATAGGCCTTTCAATATGCTTGCTTGCTGTTGGCATCAGTCTGTTTTTCTTACCTGCAAACCAGCTGGAATCCAATATAAATGCACTAAGAATTGTTTCCGGAAGTTTACTTGTAGGTATTTCAGTCTATTTTTTAAGCTTCCGTGTTCGTTATCAGGCTTATGTAGGAACAGGTAGTAGGATATGCAAAAAAAATTTAATATTCAAAAAAGAACAGTTCTATGTTTTAGAAAAATATCTAACAGATTATTGTGACTTTCCTGCCATACCAGAAGAAGAACAACAACGGCTGTATTTACTGGTAATTCACTCAAAAGATAATCAATATGTTGCATTTCAAGTGTTGAGCTACATTACTTTTTTATACGAACCAGTAACAGAACCGTGTTATCTGAAACAAGAACAAGCAGTTACATTTATGAAAACTCTACATAAATCACATGGATTTCTTCATTGACATTTTCTTGCATATAGATCAATATCTTATCACGTTCATACAGGAGTATCATGAATGGACATATCCCTTACTGTTCTCAATCGTCTTTTGTGAAACCGGACTTGTAGTCCTGCCATTTCTGCCCGGAGACTCTCTCCTATTTGCCTCCGGTGCAGTGGCATCACTTTCAGAGATACCGTTAGAGCTTGATCGGTTAATGCTAACCTTTTCCACAGCAGCCATACTTGGTGATTCCTGCAACTACTTCATTGGACTTTACTTCGGAAAGAAATTATTCACAAAACTAAATTCAAAAATTTTCAAACAAAATTATATAGAAAAGACCCATTCTTTTTTTCATAAATATGGTAGAAAAACAATCATTATTGCCAGGTTTATTCCAGTGATACGTACTTTCACACCGTTTGTTGCTGGAATGGGAAATATGAATTATTACACATTTATAATTTATGATTTCATTGGTACGATTATCTGGGTTTCTCTATTTTGCATAACAGGCTATTTTTTCGGAAACATTCCTTTTGTGCAACAAAACTTTGAAATACTTGTGATAGGCATCGTGTTGATCTCACTCTGCCCTGCTTTCATTGAATATATACGAATAAAAAATAAACAAATAACAATATGAAAAATTCTCTGTTAAGCCGATTTATACCCAAACAAAACAAATTTTTCCCATTATTAAACCAATTATCACAAATAGTACTCAACGCTTCCAGACTCCTAATTGACAGCATGGAGTATGGTACACCAGAAAAGCGACAAGAATTTTACCATAAAATTAAAGCCCTTGAAAAAGAAGGAGACCAAATGATTCAACGAATTTTTATAGAACTCGGCCAGACTTTTATCACCCCCTTCGACAGAGAAGACATACATGACCTAGCTTCTTCCATTGACGATGTAGTGGACCGAATTCATAGTGCTTCAAAACGGATTGCCATCTACAATCCAAATACTATCTCAAGCAGTGGAAAAAAATTAGCCATCCTCATTTTACAAGGGACATCGCTTATCTGTAAAGCTATGAATAATCTGGAAACTCTTAACAAAAATTCATCAAAACTAAAAGACTATTGTTCACAACTTCATGAAATAGAAAATCGGGCAGATGAAGTCTACGAACTGTTTATCATGCAGCTATTCAATGAAGAAATGAACGGCATAGAACTGATAAAAACAAAAGAAATCATGCAAGAGCTAGAAAAGACAACAGATGCCGCAGACCATGTCGGTAAAGTTCTCAAAAACATCATTGTAAAATATGCCTGAAAAAAGACATAGAATATGGATTTACTCACTACCATTATTGTATTGGCACTACTTTTCGACTATATCAATGGCTTTCATGATGCAGCCAATGCAATAGCCACCATTGTATCTACCAAGGTATTAACCCCGCTTCAAGCTGTAATTTGGTCAACTTGCTTCAATTTTATGGCATTTTTTATAGCCAAATACCTCATCGGTGATTTTGGCATTGCCAATACCGTATCGAAGACAGTTCATGAACAATACATTACTTTACCTATCATTTTATCAGGAGTAATTGCTGCTGTTATTTGGAATTTGTGGACCTGGTGGAGAGGAATTCCCTCTTCTTCATCACATACACTTATAGGTGGATTTGCAGGAGCCGCAATTACAGCTTATGGATTCCGTGCCATTCAAAGTATAGTCATACTAAAAATCGTACTTTTTATCTTCTTAGCTCCTATTATAGGTATGCTTGTAGCCTTCATATTCACTCTGATAGTACTTAACTTATGTCGAAAGGCCAATCCTCACACCGCAGAAAAATGGTTTAAGAGATTACAACTATTTTCTTCAGCCTTATTTAGTATTGGACATGGATTAAACGATTCCCAAAAAGTAATGGGTATTATTGCAGCCGCACTGATAGCAGCTCACTCACAAGGTATCGGTATGGGGGTGAATAACATAGCAGATTTACCAAACTGGGTAGCATTCTCGTGTTTTACTGCAATCTCATTAGGAACTATGTCGGGAGGATGGAAGATAGTACGTACAATGGGAAATCGAATTACCAAAGTTACCCCTTTAGAAGGTGTCATTGCTGAGACCGCAGGTGCATTCACTCTTTATTTCACAGAATACCTAAAGATTCCGGTAAGTACTACCCATACCATATCAGGAGCCATTATAGGAGTAGGTGCTACCCGTCGTTTATCAGCTGTTCGTTGGGGAATTACCAGAAGCTTAATGACAGCTTGGACCCTTACAATTCCGATAAGTGCGATACTCGCTGCAACTATTTATAGCCTTATATCATTATTAACTTGATCTCACTGAAACATCTTATGCATAACACAATTATATCTTAACTAATCGCATTATGAGCTTTAATATAACAAAAACAAAACAGAAAAGGGTAGTCATTGTAGGAGGTGGATTTGGAGGATTAAAACTGGCAAACGAGCTACATCAGTCAGGCTTTCAGATAATCCTAGTTGACAAGAACAATCATCATCAATTTCCACCACTTATTTATCAGGTAGCCTCTTCCGGACTGGAACCCAGTTCTATTTCGTTTCCATTCCGAAAATTATTCAATAGACATCAGGATATTCATTTCCGCATGGCAGAAGCAAAGCAAATATGTCCAGACAGAAAAATTCTTCAAACCTCTATCGGAAACATTGATTATGATTACCTGGTACTGGCAGCAGGTACAACATCCAACTTTTTCGGGAACAAACAAATCGAAGAGGCAGCCATGCCTATGAAAACCCTGTCGGAAGCAATGGGACTAAGAAATGCTTTGCTCAGTAACCTGGAACGAAGCATCACATGTGACACTACTCAGGAACGGCGAGAATTACTGAACGTAGTCATAGTAGGTGGAGGAGCTACGGGTGTAGAAATAGCTGGAGCCATAGCCGAGATGAAACGCTACATATTACCCAAAGACTATCCGGAGATCGATCACAGTGACCTGCACATTTTTTTGATTGAAGCCGGTAACCGCCTGCTTTCCGGTATGTCCGTCAAATCTTCCCGGAAAGCCGAAGAATTTCTCCGCCGTATGGGAGTGAACATTTACCTCAATAAAAAAGTAACAGACTTTGTAGCACACAAAGTGATATTAGAAGATGGGATGGAAATCCCGACACAAACTTTTATATGGGTAAGTGGTGTACGAGCCAATGAAATAGGCAATCTATCCTCCGAAGCTATCGGACATGGAGGACGCATCCTAGTGGATGCCTATAATCAAATAAAAGGGATGAATCATGTTTTCTGTATTGGTGACCAATGCTTGATGACAAATGACAAAAACTATCCCAAAGGGCATCCACAATTAGCACAAGTAGCCATTCAACAAGGAAAACTTCTAGCCAGAAATTTAAAAAGACTGGAGAAAGGGAAGAAAATGCAGCCGTTTCACTACAAAAATCTAGGTACCATGGCTACAATAGGTCGAAATAAGGCCGTTGCAGAATTCAAAACAATCAAGACACAAGGATGGTTTGCCTGGATACTATGGCTGGTAGTTCATTTGCGGTCCATTTTGGGAGTTCGCAATAAAATCAATGTGTTACTAAACTGGATATGGAGTTATTTCACATATGATCAGTCACTACGTCTTATTATTTACGCACAAAAGCCCAAAGAGATGAGGGAAAAAGAAAACAATGTACGACACTAATATAATCAGCAAATAATAAGAAAAAGGCTGTCATATGGCAGCCTTTTTCTTATTAAAGATCCTATCAATAACTTAATCGCATTATCAATTGTCTTTACATGATAAACATAAGTCATCCCAAACACCCCCTCAGAACGCGATGAGCCAACAGCTTCCAAAAAGCCGCTGGCTCATCACCTTGTCTGTCTTAAAACCGTGTTTTCTTGAAAATCTCGATACGATTCTTGATATTCTTTTCCAGACACTCCTTATACAGCCACGGCTCGCAACTATGGAAATCCCCCACATTGAGGAAACCCATGATTGGAGCATATTCACTGCCACTGTAGCCTTTCAAAACCAGCACCTTTTCCTTTTGTGCCACGCTCACCGTAATCGTGTCGTGCAAGGTAGCCGGTACATCGTCCGTACGCCAGTTTACTGGATTGATACAGAAAGCACATGGAGCAGCCACCACAGGCTGAATGTACTTCACATCACTGACAGAATTATAACATATCGTTACACCGATGTCATCGGGCCCCTGGGCAGCCTTAATATTGGTAGAAGCCAACGTATCGTCAGGTGTAACCTTGTAACCCAGTACATAAGCTGCCACCATCTGTTGGTATACGTCCTCAGGCATTACCTTCAACAGTTCGACAACCGCCTTGCCACCCTGACTGAATCCAGCCAGTACAAACGGACGGCTCTTCGGACGATTCTTCAGAAAGGTTTCGAATGCGTTACGGACATCTTCAAAAGCGATTTTAAAACGATTGTTGATAATGTTCTCATCACGGGTAGCCCATCCTTCAATCGTGATATGCCGGTAAAAAGGAGAGTAAAAGTTATTATCCTTACCCATATAGGCAGCTACCCCCGAAATTTCTTTCATCATGTCATCCCGATGCTTCTTGTTGTAAACATCCGCATAGTGAACCGTTTCGCCACTATCCGTCTTCCAGTCAGTTTCCCAAGTCGATACAATGTAAAACACGTCGGCATTCTGTCCCGTCTTGTCATTCTCTTCCGTATACCAGAAAGTCGGATCAGAATAATCGGGTGCCTGAGGAATATACTCCTCCGACTCTGTTTTGCTACATCCCGAAAACAGCATGCAGAGCAAAAGGGTTATTACATAGCCTAAACGGATATTTTCTCCTTTGTTGAAACAAATTCTATTCATAAGATTTTTAATTAGATAATTCACCGATACAAGTTCTGATTCCTTCAGCGGTCAAAGTTATAGAGATTTATTGTATGGCAAATAATTTATACAAGAAATTTGTATTGCGATGAGAAAAGACATGATTTAAAACAAGAACAAGTACCCTCCCAATATAATTCAATGAAGTAAAACATTCGTTGAAAAAGCCAAATCTGACACTATCCCGACAAAGATGGTTCGGCTATGTATATAGCGGAGGACTTTCGTATGCCAACCGCCAAGATGAAACAAAACTTGCACAGATGAAAGAGAAGTCTATCCGACATGCTCATCTGCTGGTAGAGAAGCTGAAAGACCTATAATCGGATGTTCACGAAATAAAATAAAAGGAAAAAGGGTTCATTCAAGTATATTGGCTAAAAACAGTCCCGTAATGCCATTATACTGAAACGAACCCTTTTTGCAACCTTATACTATTAACGGATGAAATGAGTCGGAGTCCACGGCTCACTTGGAGGTATAGGTTCCCCACCCTGTTTCAGATTCTTCAATAACCACGCCATGTTTCTTCCTAACGTACGCATGGTCTGCAAACCCTCTATATCCTGAGTCGCTTCACCAGGCAATCTACCGTGCACGCTGTTCCAGTATTGTGACGATACAACGGGCATATTGTTAATCGTAAAATACTTGTTCAGGCGGTCGAATGTAGCACTGGCCCCCCCGCGACGACATACAGCTACCGAAGCGGCTGGCTTGTAGGCAAGCAGATTTCCGGCCGAATAAAACAAGCGGTCGAGCAAGGCGCAAAGCGAACTGTTGGGACCTGCATAATATACCGGTGATCCGATAACGATGCCATCCGCTGTTTCCAGTTTCTCTCTAATCTTGTTATACAATTCATCCTTGAACACACACCGTCCCAGTTCTCTACAGCGACCACAGGCAATGCAACCCTGTACCGCTTTAGTTCCGATAGACACAATTTCTGCTTCCACTCCATTAGCCTCTAATGCCTTTGCCACTTCCGACAAGGCAATGAACGTATTCCCTTCCTTATGAGGACTTCCATTAATAAGTAAAACCTTCATATTTCTTTTTATGTTTGACTTTCTACAAAGATAATGGATTTTGAATTACAGTTTCGACTGATTGAACCTTATTTTTTCCGTTTGCAGTTCGCCGAGGTTTTCGTACTTTTGCAGGAAAAATCTGGATGATTCATCGTCACCCTTCGTCTGTTCCTGAAGAAGAAACGTTTCACCAAAGATTACAAAACCGAAAAACAAAGAATTAGCATAGAGAGCAATGAAAAATAAAATCATCACCTTATCTGCATGGATTGCAGCACACATCACTCTCATCGTGGTACTGGTGACTGTCGTGGCACTCTTTCTCCCTTCCTCATTCAACTGGATAAGCACTTCGGCCATCACGCCGATGCTGGGCGTGGTAATGTTCGGCATGGGACTGACACTTCGCCCGTCCGACTTCAAGCCCGTCCTGCAACACCCTAAAGACATTCTTATCGGCGAACTGGCACAGTTTCTCATTATGCCTTCCCTGGCGTGGCTGCTCAGCAAGCTGCTGGCCCTGCCCGAAGAGCTTGCCCTGGGCGTAGTTCTGGTTGGATGCTGTCCGGGAGGTACGGCAAGCAATGTCATCTGCTATCTGGCCAAAGGAGATGTTCCTCTGAGTGTAGCAATGACCGGCGTTTCCACCCTGTTGGCTCCCGTTGTCACGCCTGCCCTCGTATGGCTGCTGGCCGGCGAATCGGTCGACGTAGACATTGCCGGCATGTTTTTAAGTATCGTACAAGTGGTAATCGTTCCCATCGTACTGGGGTTTGCCGCCAACCATTACTTCGGACAAACCACCCGACGAATCGTACCGCTGTTACCCATGATTTCCACACTGTCCATCGCATTCATCATCGGTATCATCGTGGCACACAACTCTGCCAGTATCCTCACATGCAGTCTGATTGTAGCCGTGGCAGTAATCCTGCACAACGTACTCGGACTGGCCTTAGGCTACGGACTTACTGCCCTGACCGGAAGCGAGCCGTCCAAGCGGTCGGCTATTGCTATCGAAGTGGGCATGCAGAACTCCGGACTGGCCACTTCGCTGGCTACTACCCATTTTGCCATGTTCCCTATGGCAGCCGTTCCCGGAGCCATGTTTTCCGTATGGCACAACTTTTCGGGCAGCATCGCAGCACAGATTTTCAGGAAGCAAGCAGAACACAAGCAAAAGAAAGCCTGAAGAACTTACATCCAGATATTCCGAACACTTATTTTTTCGATCAAGACATGCGGAAAGCTGAAAAGAAACCTATAACTTTGGACGAGGTAAAAAATCAATAAGCACAAAATACCATGAAGAAAGTAATTGTAATTTCAACCAGCCTACGCACGGGTTCCAACAGCGACATGCTTGCTGACCGATTTATAGACGGTGCTCTTCAGGCAGGCCACGAAGTTGAAAAGATCTCCCTGATTGGAAAAAACATACAGTTCTGCCGCGGATGTCTGGCGTGCCAGAAGTTAGGCAGATGTGTTATCAAGGATGATGTAGATGCTATCATGCAGAAAGTACTGCATGCGGATGTCATCGTATGGGCTACCCCGATCTATTATTTCGAAATGAGCGGACAGATGAAAGTGCTCATCGACCGTATGAATGCCTTGTATAATCTGGATTATCAGTTCCGCGACGTCTATATGCTGACCACAGCCGCCGAAGAAGAATCGGAAGTTCCCCAACGGGCAGAGGCAGGTCTCACAGGCTGGATCGATTGTTTCCCGAAGAGCCATTTGGCCGGTACATTGTTCTGTGGCGGAGTGACTACCCCTCGCAGCATCAGCGGAAACCAGAAACTGGAAGAAGCCTACGAAATGGGACTTCATTGCTAAAAACGACATAACGAAGACAAGCAAGACCGAGAAGAATCGGAAACGTGCTTACTTCTCAACCAATAACAAACAAAAATACACAATAACTATGGAAACATTTTACGACGTAATAGCTGGCGATCAGCTCGTGCTGGTCGATTTCTTCGCAACCTGGTGCCAACCCTGCAAAATGATGCATCCCGTCCTGCAACAAGTCAAAGAGGTACTGGGCGACCGTATCCGTATCATCAAAATCGATGTAGATACACATGCCGCACTGTCCCGGCAATATCAGATCCAGTCCGTCCCCACCCTCATACTGTTCCGCAAAGGAGAAGCACTTTGGAGAACGAGCGGTGCAATGCCGAAGGCTGAACTGTTGTCAACCATCGATCCTTTTTTACAATAACCCACATGTAAAGACGAAACGATAATGAACGAAGAAATTACCTTGCACGATGTAGCCGATTACCTGGATCGTATCGGCATTCAGTTTATGGCTACCATCGGACTCGACGGCAAGCCCAAGGTACGTCCCATGCAATACATGATACTGGAAGACGATAAGCTCTGGTTCTGTACCAACTCACAGAAAGAAGTGTATGCCGAACTTCAGGTAAATCCCGCTCTTGAACTTTGCGGATGCAAGCTGGAAAAGGACGAGATACAAACACCCTGGATCCGTTTCTCGGCCGAAGCAGTTTTCGAAGAGCGTCAGGATATCCGCGATGCCATCATCGAGAAGAGCGCTATCGTACACGAACTTTACAAAGATATGCGCACCAATCCCGTCTTCAAAGTGTTTTACCTGAAGCACATCGACGGCTGGATGACCAATTTAGGAAACGTAAAAGGGTTGGAAAAGAAAGCTGATTTTGCCAAGCCCATCCATTTTCAGTTCTGAAAAAACTTCCTGTAAAGTATCTTCCCGTCATTTTATCCGAGATTCCGAAAGATTTCCGATTACCTGCTTGAAGAACGCGGCAAAAGACTGTTTTCCGGAATCTCGGAATTCACAAAGCATCGGCAACCGACCGACTGTATCCTGTCAATAACTCCGGTTCCGGATGTCGATTGTCACATCCATATAACTCCGCAGTCCCTCTATGTAATCGGCATAGAGCACTTCCACGTCCTGTCCCTTCAGCACGTGACACTTACCGCACAGCTCACAGTTATGCAGGCATTTCCACTCATCGAGCACATACGCCCGACGCTCTTCTTTCGTCGATTGTTCTATTGAAGGAGGTATCATCATTTTCTTTTATACAATACAAAGATAGGACTTCTGCCCTATTTGCAACTACATTCCCCCTCTAAAAATATAAAGATCACTTCCCCAAATATCAATCTGTTCTCACCTTTCTACATTTTCTCTAAGGGACATCATTATTCCCCCCAATCAACTTTTTTTCCCGTTTGAAAAACATCCCACACCGGTTCAGAAAAGATAAAAAGTCACGAACAATTCACGCACCAATTCCTTGCGTTTCTCCGCATGATCGAAAAGCTCCTCCAACCGATTTTCAATTCCAAAAAGAAGAGAATCCCGCACCAGAAATCAGAAAAATGAAGTATCTTGCATGCAAATTCGGAAGAACCATGCCAATCAAGTAAAACGATAGCTAGTCATTAAACAAAGCAACAACAAAAATGAAAAAAGAACCCATACACTCCTGCCCCGAACTGATTGATTACATTCGTGAAACCGGTTTCCTGCCCCTGCTCTCCATGGGCATTTCCGGCTGGTCGGCCGAAGAAGTTACCGACGAAGAATGCCAGTACACCCAACTGCCCGACGGAGGCTGGGAATGGCCACTTTGGGAATGGAAAGGCTCCATCCTGCAAGAAAGCGGTTGTGCCTACGGTAAGTTCTTTAAGAGTAAAGCCGCATTCATCAGCCGTGAGTGGTGGCCCGACTTCTGCAATTACCGGCGAAGCATCTTCCCCTATCCGGAAGAAGGAAGCATTGAAGAAACAATTCTCGACGTACTGAAAATGGAAGGTCACCTTATTACCCGCAAACTACGTGCAGCCTGCGGATTCACGGGACCGAAGATGCGCAGCCGTTTCGATGCCTATATCACCCGACTACAAATGGGCGGCTACATTGTAACAGAAGATTTTATCTACCCTCGCGATCGTCACGGACGCGAATACGGCTGGGGATGGTCCCTGCTCACTACCCCCGAAGCCCTTTTCGGACGAGAAGCCTGTCATCCCGACCGTACTCCACAAGCGTCATACGAGCGGATGCTCGACCAGTTCCGAAAAATCCTACCCGACGAGTCCGAAAAAGTATATCAGTCTTTGCTGGGATAAAACTATAAAAAACGGCAATATTATTCCCTTTCGATATACCCCTCCTGATCATAGCCCCGATGATACTGATGAATACAGGCAACCAGCTCCTTCAGGCGCGAATCGGTTACCAGCATGTTTCCATATTTCTTAAGCTGATTGTTGTATCTTTCCCTGCTTCCCAATGCTATCCGATATTCATAATCCGCCGGAATCAGGAAAGAAGCTCTCTCCCCCAAATATGGATAGAACGATGTAAGATAAATATGGATGCCCGCCAAGTCGAGGTCGCCAAAATGAATATACCGGTTAGGAATACTTTGTAACCAGTCGAACAAGTCATTGCTCTGCTCCTGCGGGTAGCGGGACACAAAAAGCAGCCTCACCCCATCGGGTACAACCGAACTGAAAAGCTTTTTCTGAGCCGATACATACCTGAAGTTTTCAGGATTCTCAATACCTACTATCACCACATCTTCCGGAATCACAAAGTTCCAATAATCGTAGATAAAATCAAAAGCCCCCTCCAGCGGTAAAATCGTTTTAGGACACCCGTTTACTGTTGCTGGTATCGGCTGATAACTATTCACCAGAAAGCCAAAAAAGGTACGCTTTTCCTTAGTTTTTGAATTACCCGTCACAGCAACCTGAACCGACCGGTCCGGATTATCCGACAACAACAACTCACGATACTGTTCCAGATTCCGGATATCATATTTATTGGATAAATGCTCACGAAAAGCCTGCCCGTCGATTACACGTACACGTTTTCTGCTACCGTTCGACACAATCAGGAGTACTCCATCCGCCACCATCTGCTCTATCCAGTCCCCTTTCAGACTACTTGCCGGCAACGCTTCCCCACCCGCCAGACAAATAAATTTATCCATAAGTGCTACAGTCTTTTTCATTTATCCATCCGATTTATTTTCTGAAACAAAGATATTCACGACAGCCAAATTTACAGAAAATATCAATCACACATACATTCCACCAATTTTTATATAACTTTGTCCTCGTAACAAATCACATAAAAACGCTACCACTATGATAAAGATATATGGAATGCAGACATGTCCCGATTGCACATACGTAGAAGAACAAGTCAAAGGAAACAGCCGTTACGAAATCATCGACATCGGCCAGCATGTAAGAAACCTCAAGGAATTCCTGAAACTCCGCGACCATAACCCTGTTTTCGACGCAGCAAAGAAAATCGGAGCTGCCGGCATCCCCTGCTTCGTACTGGAAGACGGCACAGTAACCCTTACCCCCGAAGACGCCGGACTACAGTCACGCCCGGTCAGCGAAGGAGCTACATGTAACATCGACGGAAGCGGTTGTTGAAGAAACTCTTACCCCTCTAACCTCATGCACATCATTCTGGCCATCGATTCATTCAAAGGCTGCCTCACTTCCGAAGAGGTAGAAGCTATCTTCGCCCAGGCACTGACCGCCCGTGGAGCAACGGTCCGTTCACTTCCCATGTCCGACGGAGGCGAAGGCATGCTCGAAGCCTTTATCTCGGCCCTGCACGGACAAATCGTTCCAGCCGAAGTACACGACCCACTGATGCGTCCCCTCCTCGCGAGTTACGGCATTGCCCCCGATGGAACAGCCGTCATCGAAACAGCCAAAGCCTGCGGACTGACGCTGATGGCTCCCGAAGAGCGCAATCCGCTGATAGCGACTACATACGGTGTAGGCGAACTCATAGCCCACGCCCTGCGTCGGGGATGCAAACGATTCATTATCGGACTGGGAGGCAGCGGAACCAGCGATGCCGGAAAAGGTATGCTTCAAGCACTAACCGACAGCTTCGCTCCCCACGGCACCATACACGACGTGCTGTCCCGTGAAACAGCCGGATGCCAGTTCACGTTGGCCAGCGATGTACGCAATCCCCTCTGTGGCAAAGAAGGAGCCGCCTTTATCTTCGCTCCCCAAAAAGGAGCCACTCCCCAGATGGTAGAAGAGCTGGACCGCCGCGCCCGACAGTTTGCCGACAGCTCTGCCCGCCTCATGGGAAAAGACGCCTCCACGCAACCCGGTGCCGGAGCCGCCGGAGGTTTAGGCTACGCTTTCATGCAATATTTCAACGCCACGGCAGAATCGGGAGCCGACTTACTGCTCGACCTGACCGCATTCGACCAACAATTGGAGCGAGCCGATCTCGTCATCACCGGCGAAGGACATGCCGACCGCCAGACACTGATGGGAAAACTTCCCGAACGCATTCTGCAACGGGCACGAAAGCATCACGTTCCGGTATGGCTAGTAGCAGGACAGACAGATGATGCCGAAGAACTGATCGCTGCCGGATTTAGCCGGGTAGACAAACTTACCCCCGAAGGCATGAAGCTTCAGGAGGCCATCAAACCAGAAACTACCCGACAAAACATCTTCCGCTGGATCGACCGGCATTTCTAAAAAATTCCCAAACGGTAGCAGGATTCTTTTTCCTCCTTGCCGATTTTATATACCTTTATACCATTATGAAAACAACACATTTACTTTACCCATCCTTTCTTCTGGCAGCGACACCCTTTGCAGCTTTTCCCCAAGCCACGCCCTCACGACCCAACCTGGTGTTCATCATGGCCGACCAGTTCCGCGGCGACGCATTAGGATGCATGCAGAAAGAACCTGTACAGACTCCCAACCTCGACACACTTGCTCGAGAGGGCATCCTCTTTACCCAGGCTGTCAGCAGCTATCCGGTATCTTCTCCTGCACGTGCCATGCTTATGACAGGCATGTACCCCACAGCCAACGGAGTAACCGGCAACTGCAATTCACAAAACACACCGTATGGCGTAGAACTCTCTTCCGAGGCTGTCTGCTGGAGTGACATCCTGAAACAAGCAGGCTATGCTACAGCCTACATCGGCAAATGGCACCTCGACGCTCCCCGGCCTCCTTACGTCGACACATACAACAATCGCGGAGCAGTAGCCTGGAACGAATGGTGCAGCCCTGAACGCCGTCATGGTTTCGAGCAGTGGACTGCCTACGGCACCTACGACAACCACCTGAAGCCGATGTACTGGAACACAGAAGCATCCAGAGAAGATTTTTATTACGTCGACCAGTGGGGACCATCCTACGAAGCCGACCGCGCCATCGACTTTATCCGGACAGAGAGCAAACAATCCGACCATCCGTTTGCCCTGGTCGTATCCATAAATCCGCCCCATACCGGCTACGAACTGGTACCCGATTCATTCAAGCAGCGGTATGCCCACCTCGACGTAGAAGCACTGGCAGCCCAGAAGCCCTATATTCCCCCCAAAGGAACACCCGAAGGCGACTACTTCCGGAAACATATCCGCGACTATTACGCCTGCATCACCGGAGTAGATGAAAACATCGGGCGCATCATCCGCACCCTGAAAGACTGCGGAATATACCATAACACCCTTATCGTGTTTACTTCCGATCATGGCGTATGCATGGGAGGACACAACATAGAAGGCAAGAATACCTTTTACGAAGAAGCCATGCGCATCCCGATGATATGCTGCTGGCCGGACAAACTACATCCCCAGCAAAGCGACCTTCCCGTTGCTTTTGCCGACCTCTGCCCTACCATGCTTTCACTGATGGGAATGAAAGACCAAATACCCTCTACCGTACAGGTCCACGACTGGAGCAGCAACCTCCTGCAACAAAAAATTCAAACGCCCGAAGGTGCATTCCAGCCCTATTACTACTGCGTCCCCTCCGACCCGACATCCGGCAGACGAGGCATCCGAACCTCCCGATATACCTATGTCGTAGAAATTGAAAAAGGGAAAAAGACTCAGACCTGGCTGTACGACCGGACAGACGATCCCAGTCAGCTGCACAATCTTGCGGCCAGCCATCCCGAGCTTTGCGATTCACTCAACCAGCAACTCGCATCATGGCTCGAACAAACACACGATTCATTCAGTACTTACTTAAAACCATAGACATGAAAAAGAACCTGCTTACACTTCTCGTTCTTCTGCTTACCTGTGGCATGGCCTATGCCCATCGCACAGAAGTCCAGACACCCAAACCTGCTCCCCGCCAGATAAAATGGCACGAAGCCGAAATGGGAGTAGTATTCCATTACGACTTGCATGTATTCGACGGACAAGTATATGGTCAGGGCAACAACCGCATCAACCCGATAGAAGACTACAACATCTTCCACCCCGACAAACTAAATACCGACCAGTGGATACAAGCAGCCAAAGCTGCCGGTGCCAAGTTCGCCGTCCTGACCGCCACCCACGAAACAGGCTTCGGACTCTGGCAAAGCGACGTCAACCCCTATTGCCTGAAAGCCGTCAAATGGCGTGACGGGAAAGGCGACATCGTACGCGATTTCGTAAACTCCTGCCGCAAATACGGCATCCAACCCGGCATCTACGTCGGCATCCGTTGGAACTCCCTCTTAGGTATCCATAACTTCAAGGCCGAAGGCGGCGGAGAGTTTGCCCGCAACCGTCAGGCATGGTACAAACGCCTGTGCGAAAAAATGGTTACCGAACTCTGTACCCGCTACGGAGACCTATTCATGATCTGGTTCGATGGAGGTGCCGACGATCCGAAAGGACTGGGACCCGACGTGGAACCCATCATCAACCAGTACCAGCCCGACTGCCTGTTCTACCATAACGTCAACCGTGCCGACCTGCGCTGGGGCGGTTCAGAAAGCGGAACCGTAGGCTATCCCTGCTGGTCGAGCTTCCCCTATCCATACAGCCACAGCAACGCAACCGACGGTGTAACCGACCACAACCAACTGCTCGCTCACGGCGATCCCAACGGAAAATACTGGGTACCTGCCATGGCCGACAGCCCGCTACGTGGCTACAACGGACGACATGAATGGTTCTGGGAACCGGGCGATGACGACAAAGCCGTCTACCCGCTGGAAAACCTGATGGATATGTACGAAAAATCTGTCGGACGCAATGCTACCCTGATCATAGGACTGACTCCCAATCCCGACGGACTGATACCCGACGGCGATGTCGCCCGACTGAAAGAATGGGGAAACGAAATCAAACGGCGCTTCGGCAGCCCGCTGGCACAGACCGCCGGTGAAGGCAAAAAAAAGCTGTCTCTCACTCTCAAGGAAGCTCAGCGCGTAAACTATTACCAGATTCAGGAAGACATTACTCAGGGCGAACGCATCCGCTCCTACCGAATAGAAGCTTCAATCGACGGAAAATGGACAACCGTTGCAGAAGGTACTTCCGTAGGCCACAAACGAATCGAAGCCTTTCCTGCCGTCGAAGCCAAGTCATTCCGTCTGATTGTAGAAGAATGTACGGCAGCTCCCATTATTCGTGACTTCAGTATTTATGCTGTCAGTCCGTTGACAGCAGACAGTAATCCTACAAAATAGTATTATCTTATGTTTCCTTTGTCCTTAATGGTTTAGGACAAAGGAAATATTCTTATTACAAAAGGAAATCTTTACAAACTAGCAGAAGTAAATTCTATAACTGCTCACGAGAAGCCTTTTTATACAAGGCATTCGTGTATAACATCATTCAAATAATCTTAGAAATTGACGGCCCTAGTTATCTCTTCGTCTATTCTACGTTACAAGAACAGACCTACACCGATCCAATTCGAGTATATGAACAGATTCTCTATCATTTTATTAGTAATCTTACCATAGTCTTATTGATTATAAGGGAAAAAAATAGAACTTCTAGCATAATGAAACAAACTACCTAAACTGCATTAAATCATTGAATACACTAGCAAAGTAAACGAATGATAAGTAATATGATTACTAAAGTTGGAATACCATAAAACAATAAGAGGGTTTTAGAAAAAATCGAATGTGCCATACAACCAACATTCTCATTGAATCTTGCAGGATTTAAGTCATATTGGTATTCAATATTACCTTTCTTACGTTCTTGAAGAATCCAAGCATACATTTTACGATATTTTCTTTCTGTATGTAAAAAGAATGCATCAAGCAACCAAAATGCAAGATATGGAATAAGTACGGTACAGATTAACAACAATAAATTATTGATGACTTCCGTTTTGGATATAGCAATTACACCAGCGAATATGGTTAATGCCCATCCTTTTACCATAAATGAATTCTTTGCCATACGATTGATACACCCCTGTACCAAATCGATTTCTTTATAAAGCTCTTGATTATCCATATTATACTTCTTTTGTAATATCATAATCGTTTATATTCGTTTGACGCTTAACGGCTTGGTCTATATAATGGCTTGGTGAATTAATAAAATCACTCCATTTGACAGCTTCAATATATGAACAATCACCATAATAATGATAGCATCCACACTGATTACAAAGCCTTCTCTCAGGATATTTAATATTGAATTTGTTTTCTCTGATAATTTTAAAAAGTTTATCTGTATGGTGAGTCGTTGAACCACAATACTTTTGCGTGAGATAATAATCATAGCTACCATTCCTGTCTGGCAAAACTATTGCCAATATAGCATTAGTATGACTTGTACGATCATTCCTCGTAGTTTCTTTCAAAGAAAATGATACTTCCCATGGTATCCATTGGGAACGTTCACTTCTATGTGTTTCTTTCATGTTTGGAGAAATCATAATAATAGTAACCGAACTATCATAAATTCGATCTTTAAGCTTTTCCCAAATTTGGTCTTCAGAAAGATAACTTAAATCTTCATCATTACTTTCCCCTTTATATATATGGTCTGAATACCTATCAAAATAGGTTTCCAATCTATCTACATAGTCGCGTACAGTTGTTGTTTCCCACCACGATTTGTTACTTAATGCTTGAACATCACTGTCCGCATATTTACATATTTATAAGATACAAAAATTTTCTTTCCCATAGTAATCTAACGTGAGTTCTAAATAAGAATAAATCAATCTATTAGCCAATAGGAACATAACGGTAAAAGTATTAAACTTACAGTAAACAATTATAACATTAAACAATTATCACTATGTTCTCAGAATCTAAAGTTACAGAGATTTATTGTATGGTTGACTATTTTTACAAGGAATTTTCGTCATGACAAAAGAAATACATGATTGAAGGCAGGAAGACTAAGCATCGTAACAAACTTCGCCGTATGAGTAATGCGGAAATTATGGTTATTCTTATTTTATTCCACCTAGGTAGTTTCCGTTGCTTCAAGCATTATTACAAAGAGTATATCTGCAAATATTTAAAACATCTGTTTTTGCACCAGATGTCTTATAACCATTTTGTGTGTAACCAAATAATCCTGATTCATAAGATATTGAAGGGTTTGCTGAACGTAGAAAATATTCAATGGAATAGTTCTTCAGATTCAAGTTACATCTGATAATCAACGACAAGGATAAGATTCTCTATTTTATGTTCACGCCTAAAAACGTAGATAACTAAGAACCATTGAAGCAGGGTAAATCTCTGAAGGACATCAAAGGAAAACTATGTGCAGACAAGAGGTATATTGGTCAGGTTTTATTCGAAAATCCTTTTCTTAACGGAATACAACTTGTCACTAAAGTTAAATTGTTAACAAAATGAAGTCATACTTCATATAAAGAGGCAACAGATAAATGATA
>OHSQ01000491.1_pt1 | contig 18148 bp, 16 predicted proteins | sample 1578661 | NCBI WGS metagenome assembly OHSQ01 (sample SAMEA3879534, study PRJEB24766) | human gut metagenome | biome: human-associated habitat; feature: feces | place: USA | collected 1985/1987 | reverse complement strand
CGTCCTCTTCGATCTTCGGGAAACGGCCCACGGGAGGATTGAAGCGGTTATCCGTGTTGTCGTCGTTGCACTGGCTGACCTCGCCGAGCAGCACGGGGCCCGTTCCTGCCTCGACGGCAAAATCGTGGTACATCCCCTGCGTGACCCAGAGGCTTTCACCCGGACGGAGCCTGATCTGCGTACCGGCGGGCACAACACGTTTGCAGCCGTCACAATGCACCGTTACATCGGATTCATAATCGATCTCTTCATTGGGCAGGCGGTTATACACGCGGATGAGGCAGTTGCCGCCGCCCCGGTTGATGATATCCTCGGTCTTGTACCAGTGAAAATGATTGGCCGCCATCTGGCCCTCTTTCAGATACAGGAGCTTTTCGGCATAGACCTTGGGATATTTCTCCGGCTGCGTGCGGCAGCCGTTGCGGATGGTGATGAGGGAAAAGCCAAACTCGTCAAAGCGGCCCAGTCCGAAATCCGTAATGTCCCATCCCAGCATACAGTCGCGGATCTCGTCATACTCGTGGCCCTTTGTCTGCCATTCCTCAGGGGTAAACTGGCAGAACGGAGGCAGATAGCATTTGTACGTCTCGCACATTGCCTCCAGCTCCTTCAGCGCCTTGTTGATCTCAGAACGTTTCATCGTTTCCTCCATTCCTTCCGCGGGACCCGAGGGGCCTGCGGAGCTGCATCTGTGATGTCCCTATTTTACTCGCCCTCCGCGCAGCGGTCAAGCAAAATATATGCTCCGTCGGAGGCCGGAACAGAAAGCGTTACCGCTTCGGCGTTCTGCAGGCACGACGGGCTGAACTGCGCGCAAACCTCGAGATAGCTGCAGGTATGGTTCACTGCGACCAGCGCGAGCTGCGTGTCCGTCTGCAGCAGGCGCACCACGCATTGCAGGCGGCTGTCGTTCCCCGTCCCCTGAATGCTCAGCTTTGACAGGCATACGAAGCCTTCTGCGCGCATCCATCGCGTCAGCGCAAGCCGGCAGGCTTCCGAGTAGGTTTCGTGATAATGCCCGGATATGAAGCTGCCCAACCAGATCGCACGTCCTGCGCCCAGGGAGCAGCTGGTCGCCGCCGCAAGGCCGTCTGCGTACTTTGCCAGAACCTGCGTCCCGTCAAGCGGACGGACGATCTGCCGGTACAGGCGCCCGGCAAACGCGGGCGTGCCGTCGAGCGGATACAGCATGGCTGCGCCGTCATGCGGATTGTTCTGAACCTCGACATGCTCCAGGCCGAAAATCGTCCGCAGCGCCAGAGCGGATGTTTCCAGATGTCCGCCCTCGTCATACAGACCGGGGAACGCCTCGGAAACGATCGTACCGCCGCGTTCTGCGAACGTCCGCAGCGCGTCGATCTCATGCGCAGAAAGTGAAAGCGGCATCGGCAGATAAAGCGTCCGCAGCCCCTCTTCCCACAGACTGTCTACAAAATCGGCGTGCACGAACCGAACCGGGATCCCGCTCCGGTATGCCGCCTCGTAAATTCCCGTCACGCTTTCCGCATACAGGATCTCTCTGCGTTCATCGCAGTAGCAGAGCACCTCGGAGGTTCTGGAAAGATAGATGCCGTTCACAGGCAGGACGCGCTTTGCGGCATCGAAAAACGCATGGTTGAGCTTACGCGCACATTCGCCCGCCGCAAGGGAGCGTTCGGTGTTTTCGCCCTGGAAGCCCGTCAATCCGAAGCCCGGCGATTCCAGACCGGCCGGTTCCGGCCGGTACTGCCAGTAGACCACGCCCTTGCCTCCGGCGATTAGCGTGTTCCAGTTCCACAGCGTCACATCACGCTTTGTCGGAACCTCTGTTCCAAGCAGGCCGTTTCGTCCGGCGCCGCCCTGAAGCTCGACCTGATAGAACGGCTTTTCGCGCGCAGCCTCCGCAATGATCTCCGTCTGCATCAGGTGATAGACAAACTGATTGTCCCCCATCAGCCATTTGGGGAACGCAGATGTTCCGAACACATCCACCTCCCGCGCGAACTGGAATTCGTCCACGACTTCATTGGACAGGCCGCCATTGATCCGGTTGCCGACGATCGCGCTGTAGGCGACATGCGTCTGCACGGGCTTGTCCGGCGCGCCGGCCTTCGCCGCCGCAACGCGGATCCGCAGCCAGCGGCGCAGATTGCTGAGCCAGAACAGCCGCCAGTCCATCATATCCGTCCATGTGCTCATGCGCACGGGCGGCTTGACCTGCGACCAGTCGGTATAGCAGCGGTACCATGCGGCATTCAGCGCCTCGAGCGTCTGATACTTTTCCTGAAGCCACGCGGCAAACGCGCGTTTGGAATGCTCGCAGTAGCACAGGATCTCGCCGCGGTATGCAAACATCGGCTCAAGGTGCGGCTCATTCCACACATCGAAGATCTCGACGGTGTCATTTTCCGCATAATGCGCCGTCAGCGTGCGGATAAACCGCTCGACGTAATGCTGAACCTCCGGCTTGTCCATACACAGCCCCGGCCAGCCGGCTGTCGGCATATTCTCCGCGCCGGTGAAGCTGACGGTGCTTCCGGTCGATGTCGTATACAACGCGTCTTCATTTCCCTTTTCCAGCCAATACGGCGCGCCCTCCGGGATAATGTTGATGATGACCCGCAGGCCGCTGCTGCCCGCAATGCGGACAAGCTCGTCCAGATCGGAAAAATCAAAGCTTCCCTCTGTCCGCTCGATCGTATTCCATACCGCCCACAGCTTTACCGTGTTGAAGCCCAGCGTGTGCATGTTCTGCATGTCCTTCTGCCAGTTCTCCTTTGCGGGATGCGGCGGACGAAAATATTGTGAACCATATCGCATCATGAAAACGCCCCTTTTCTTGCGTGAATTCTCTTTGATCGCATCAGCCGATCATCACCGGCTTCTGCGCGCCGAAGCTGCGCAGGCGTTCAAGCCATTCCTGCTTCTGCTCCGGCGCAGCGGGCTGGATCCCGGTCAGCCGTGCTTCTGTGCCGATGTTCTCGCACTTGGACAGGCCGAGCGTGTGATACGCCATGACCTCCGCGTGGTCGATCCCTTTGCAGGTGTTCAGCAGCTTTACGATCGCTGCCAGATGCGCGTCGTCGTCATTGACACCCGGGATCATCGGAAGCCGGAGCACGATTTTTGCACCGTTTTCCGAAAGCATATGCAGGTTTTTCTGAATCAGCTCATTGCCGACGCCGGTAAACTGCCTGTGCTTTTCCGAGTCTGTCGCCTTGCAGTCAAACAGAAACAGATCGACATACGGCGCGATCTCCATGTAGCGCTCCGTGGGAGCCTGCCCACAGGTTTCCATGCAGGTATGGATACCGGCCTCATGCAGGCGCTTCAGGAAGTTGCACACAAATTCGAACTGCTGCATCGGCTCGCCTCCGGAGAGCGTAACGCCGCCGCGCGCACCATCCGCCGTCGTGATCTGGTAGTAGCTCAGATCTGAGCGGAGCTCCTCAAACAGCGCATCCTGCGTGTATGTTTTTCCGATGATGCTCAATGCGTCATAGCAGCACACCTCAAGGCATTTCCCGCAGGCAATGCATTTTTGATGGTCGACCGTATGCAGCTGCACACCGTCTATCAGCTGGCTCCCCTGCGCGCCGGTCGGGCAGACCTTCGTGCATTCCAGACACCCCACGCAGAGCGTGGGCTGGAAGGAGAGCTGCTTTTTCGCAATATAGCTTTCCGGGTTGTGGCACCAGACGCATCTGAGCGGACAGCCCTTGAAAAAAATCGAGGTACGGATGCCGGGCCCATCCTTGACGCTCAGGTGCTGAATGTCAAAAACAAGCGCCTCTGCACCGCGATGCAAGGCATCAATATGTTGATCTGTCATAAATCTCCTGCTGCACATCCTTATTCAGCGCAACGAAACGCTGGGACAAGCCGCCGATCCGAACGATCAGATCCTTGTAATCCTCCGGACGCTCCATTGCATGTTTCAAATCCTCTCTGCCGACGACCGAGATCATCAGCTGCGCGCCGCCACGTGCAAAGTAATCATCGATCAGACCGTAGATCTTTTCCCGGTTCCCGCTGATCGTCTCTCTGGAAAGCCGCAGGTTCTGAACCATGCCGGCGTGTACGTTGTGCGGCGGCTTCCGCAGCGAATTGAGCATGGCGGGCAGGCCATTCTTGTCCGTGCCTGGCGCGGGATTGTTCGCATTTGCCATCGGCATGCCGGCCCTGCGCCCGTCCGGCGTCGCGCCGACCCAGCGGCCGAGCGTCGTATTCTGCGCATTGTTGATCGTCACGCCGAGGTAGCTGTCAAGCCCGACCTTCGGGGCCTGCTCCCGGATCGTGCGGCTGATATACAGATGCAGATCCACAAAGATCTGGTCGACATAGTCGTCGTCGTTGCCGTACTTGGGGCAGTCCATCAGCGTTTTGCGCGTGCGCTCATGGCCGTAGAAATTGTCGTTCATCGCAGCGACCAGTTCTTCCGCGCTTACGCTCCTGTCCTCGAAAACCGCCTTTTTGATCGCGGCAAGCGAGTTTGCGGAATTCACGTTTCCGTAGTTTTCCAGCGTGCCGCCGTAGTAATAGCAGCCGCCGTCAAACACGGCGCGTCCTTTTTCCAGGCAGCCGTCGTAAAGCATGCTTGCTTCCAGGAACGGGTGCATGCTTCCGATCTTCTCGTACTGATACTTCTGGTACTTTGCCTGCGCGCTGATATAATACCGCAGCAGCCGCTTGTAGCTGGCATAGAATTCGTCAAAGCTCTTACAGTCGACCAGCTTCGTCAGCTCCGTCTGACCACCGAGCGTCCAGCCCATCATGGGCTCGTAGCCGCCGCGGACTGCCAGCTCCAGAATTTTCAGGCAGTTGAGTGAGCCGCTCGGCGTGCCGTAGCTGTAATGGTCAAATTCGATCTCTCCGCAGCCAAGCGGCAGATACTGCTCGGCAAGCGTCCTGTCCACATCGAATGCCTGCATCATGTCCCCGACCAGCACATCATCGTTATAGAGGATCGGGTAGGTGCGGCCTTCCTCGATACAGCGCAGGCAGGCTTCCCAGACAGCCTTCGGCGTCTGTTTGTTGAAGCGGATGCTGAACTGCGGGAGGATCTCACGCACCGTCCGGCAGGCCTCGATCGCCGTCATGCAGAAGCGGTCGGCGTTCTCCGGATTTCTGCGCCCATAGCCGCCGATAAACAGCCGTCCGGTCGTATCGCAGTCGAGGGAATCCATCAGCCGGAACATCGACTGGATGATTTCCAGCGCTTCCTGCTCGGTCAGGACGCCGTTATCAATATCATGGCAGTAGAAATCGCCGAGATAGACGTCCATGCGTCCGAATTCGATCAGCTGCGCCATCATAGAATACAGCCATGCCAGCTGGATCGCCTCCAGCATGCTCTGCGGCGCGCGCTTTGTGATCTGCTCAAGCGCGGCAGCCAGATCCTGCATCTCTCTGCGCCGCTGCGGTGTCGCTGCGTTCTGCGCCAGCTCGGACGCCTGCGCCTGATAATGCCGGCAGACATCCTTTAAGACCTCCAGCGCGCCGAGCATGCAGTCATAGATCACGACGTCACGTTCCTGCTCCTGCGCGGTCTTTCTGGCGCTGCGGATCTCATCCTCTAGCCCGCATATACCGACCTGAAGCAGATGATCGTAATTGACGTATGCGCCCGCCATCCGAATGATCGGCGAAGCGGGAACCGGCTGTGTTTTCCATTGCTCCGTCGGGATCACGCGGCGGATCTCCTCCGGCGTTTCCTCCAGAACAATGTTGTATGTACAATGCCCTTTCCAGAACGTCAGCAGGTCATGCAGGTCTTCTCTGTATTTTGCATCGCCGCTCTGCTGCTCAAGGGCCTGCGTGACGCGCGGCTCATCAATATAATAGCCCGTGCCGCCGGTCTGCCCCTGAATGCCCATGCCGACCAGGCCCATCTGGATCCTGCCCGCCAGAACATCGTCGTCTTCGATCGGCATCATAATAGCCGGATACTGTGCTTTCAGGCACGCAAGCTCGATCTGCGCAGGATGCGTATATGTCCGCACTGCATCTCTGTATGCCTTGGTGAATGCAATTTCGAAACGCAGATCCTTTCTGGGATTTTTGACCTTCCAAAGATTCACGCTGAATCCCTCCTTCGTTTTCTATATTATATCAGTCAGATACACCGATTTCTTGTCGGCTTGTAACCGAAATTTGTGGTATTTTGATTTCTTTCAAAAGAAAGAAATCTTTGCTGTTTCGAGCGGAATTTGGACAGCTTGCAAAAATCCGTGGTTAATTTGCTTGTTTTTCCTGTTGACATTTGGGATATATTTGTTATTCTAACGAAGATAGCAATCTTATTTTCCGTTTTACGCATTTTGATTTTTTATCATTTTTTTGCTGTTGTGACTTCATTTCTGACGGAGGAACTGTCTGTGGAGACCATTCAATACAAAGAAGAATTTGTTCTCGAAGAGTTTAACCGATACTATATTTCCTTTTTGGACTATCACGCGCCGCAAAACCACCGTCCGGTGATCCATACGCACGATTACTATGAGATCATTCTGGTATCCTCCGGGAAGGGACTGCATTGGTGCAACACAGTCGAAACAGAGCTGAATCTGGGCGATATGGTGCTTGTCCGCCCGCGGGACATTCACTGCTGCCGCGCACTGTCAGAGGAATTCTGTCTGATCAACATCATTATTCCCAATCAGCTTTTTCAGGAGCTGGCACGTTACCTTGGAAGCTCCTTTCGGATCGAACGGCTTCTGTGCGGGGAACCGACCTGTGTGCACATCTCTGTAAATGAGCTGATGCAGCTTGAGGGGAAGATCAGGCAGCTGCTGCTCATGAACAAAATCGCACGCGATAAGATGGATTTCCACTTCCGGGCGTTCCTGATCGACACGTTCGTCTCCTGCTTCTCGGAAGCGCCAAGCGTGAGCAAAAACGAGATCCCGCCCTGGCTTCAGGACCTTTTCTATCAGATGCTCCTTCATAAAAATTTCAAAGAGGGGCTCCCCGCAATGTACCGCCTGTCGCACGTCAGCCGCGAGTATCTGACAAGAATGTGCAGGCAGCATCTTGGACAGACCCCTTCCGAGCTGATCAACGCGCTGCGGCTTGAATATGCCGCCTCCGAGCTGATCAACACCACGATCCCGGTTCTGGACATATCGCAAAACGCCGGTTTCAATAATCTGAGCCATTTTTATCATTTGTTCCGCGAATGCTACGGCATGTCTCCGCTGCAGTTCCGGAAGTATTCCCTGCGCAAAACCCTCCCGGACCGTGAGCTTAATAAAGAAACCGGATGACAGGCCAAAAGGAGCCCCTGCTTTCAGAAAACGAAAGCAGGGGCTCCTTTTGTAATAGAAAAATGTGCTTATCGGCTTAACACAGCAGACCACAAGATGTAGCTACGGCCCTTGTCAGGCGAATAAAGATCTGATCTCCGTTCTTTCTGCGATTGAAGCGGAAGCAGAACTCGTCCAGGTACGCCTGAAGCTGTTGGCAGCAACCGTGATAGGTTCCCAGCAGGAATGCTTTCAGGTTGCTGATGGTTTTGTGCAGCCAATGCAAATCGCCGGTTTCGTACTTTTTTGCGTCCAGCGCAACGCCAGACAAGTTCCGATAGCTCTTATAGCCGTCGCATTCGATTTTTGAACCCGGTGCAACAGTTTCGTCAACGACCTGCTGGAGCGTGCCGCCAGTGACATCTTCAACAACGTGCATCCGCGCGAACAAAGCCGCGCCATTTTCCGTTTTTGACAGCGCCACAACGATCCTTGCTTTGTCCGTGCCGCGACCACGCTTGCAGTTTCGCGTTGCTCCGCCCACGTAGCCGTCGTCCATCTCGACAATGCCGGAAAGTTCGTACTTTTCGTCTCTCTGACGCATAGCGGAGCGAATTCTGCGCAAAAGATACCATGCAGATTCATAGCAGATGCCCAGCGTGCGGCTCAGCTGGACGGCAGAAATGCCGCGTTTGTCCGTGGCACAGAGATAAATTGCCCAGAACCAAGCGGTCAGCGGCAGGTGCGTGCGATGCATGACCGTCCCAGCCGTGACGGACGTTTGATGCCGGCAGGCGCGGCACTGGAACGCATTCCGCCCGCGAACCGGGTAGTATTCCGTACAGCCGCATTTCGGGCAGACGAAGCCGTTTGGAAACCGAAGCCGAAATAATTCCGCCCGGCAGCTCTCTTCCGTGCTGAAACGAGTGCGAAATTCTTCAAACGTGATGCTCTCTGCTCGTGCCATGCCAATGACCTCCTGCGTTTTCTGAGATCATTGTATCATATCAGCTGTCCAATACTGCGGACTCTTGCATCTACTTTCTGCCCGACTGCGTTAAGCCGATAAGCACAAATATAAATACGAAGGATCAATCGTACAGTCCCTAATTGGAGCATCTGGCATTTGATTGCGAAAAGATGTGCGATCATATACAGACGCGAGTTTGTCAAACTGCCCATGTATATGATATACGGTTTTCTCAACGACTGAATCAATGTTTGAATCATAGTTCGTTGTAAATATAGTATCAAAGTCCTTTAAATAATCAACAAACTTCCGTGGATAAAGTCGATATAGTTCATTTAGCTTACCATCGTTATAGATGGCAAATAGGTATGCGATTCGAAGTGCTTCTCGAACATAGAATTGATCAGGATTCCCTGTTCCGGTTTTATGGCAACATAAATCATGAAGTAAATAATAGTCTTCAAAACCGATGTCTGTCATCCGCAAAGTGCTAATTCGGGAAGCGTACTGTTCACAAAAAGAGCCATCCGTTCGTATTTTTCTGTATTTTAATTATAATATGCACATATTTTAGATGAAAAAATTCTGTATTTACGGGGATTTTTCTATTGCGTCCATCGCGTTTTTGCCCAGTCTGGGTCACGGTTTGGGTCAGGTGACGTACAGACTCAATATTTTGTCCGCAGATAGGTTTCTACCGCCGCCAAAAACGTCCCTGCCGACTGCACCTGCTCGGCGGTGTCCGCCTTGGAAACGATGAAGAAATCGTTGTAATCGCTGCTCTCGCGGACGTCAGAAAGCTCGGAGATCAGCCCGGACAGGCTGGCGTCAAACACGCCGGTTTTGATATACCGTTTCCGGAACTCGGAAATGATTCCGCTGTGGTGCTTCATATCTACGCCATCAAGAGCAAGAACGGCGCGCATCGCGTGGAAAATCGCATAGTATGCGCGGTTTGCCGCACTGCGGTAGCTTTCGCCTGCAAGCAGCAGCTTTGCGTCCCGCAGACATTCCTTTGCGTGGTCAAAGCGAACCTTGGAGATTTCAATAGCTTGTTCAGGAAGCATAGCGAATCCCCTCCTTCAGCACGTTCTGATAAAACGGCAGGAAATCTGCATACCGCCGGAACTGTGCCAGCGGCACAACGTGGACAGAAACCGTGATGTCGTGGTCAAGGCTGAGTGTGCTTGCTACTCCAGAAACCGCACGCCGCTGCGACGCGATCTGTTCCTGCGTCAAATCTGCGGTCAGGAGAATGTCAATATCCGACTCCGCGGTAAAATCGCCGCGGGCATAGGATCCGTACAAAATTGCATCGTGGATGCTGTGCCCTAGAATTGGATCACAGGCGTGATAGACGATCTTCAAAATCTCAAACGCCTGATTGCGCGTACACATATTGACACCCCCCTTCTGAACTTCTTATTTGCAGTATACCCCAAAGTGCGCTAGAATGCAAATCTGCTACAAAGCCCGGCTTGCTGGTTTGATTTTATATATTGCCCATTGAATTTTCAATAATCGAATTATTTATTCGATTTTTTTATTTTGCATTGCTATTTTCTGAAAAGGTGGTTATACTGAGTACTGAGGTGGTATCTGTGAATGAAACTCCTGTTATCCGAATCCAACGGGCAAGCATTCGGAATTTTAGAAATGTTGAATCCGGCGAAATTCGTTTTCCATGCAATTATAGCGAGGATATTTTTGCGCCGAAAGCTGATGTCCTCGGCATTTATGGTCAGAACGGCTCCGGCAAAACAACATTTATTGATGCACTGGAAATCTTGAAAACGCTGCTGTCCGGGCAAAAGGTCGGGGCAGAACTGTCAGACTGCATTTCCTACGGACAAGAGAAAGCCGAACTGCAATTTGAGTTCAGCATCCTCAAGCTGAATGAGAGCAATGTAGTATATAAGCGGCGTCTCATCTATTCTGCTGTTTTGAGTAAAGATGCCATTGATGAAACCGTCAAGTGCGCCACAACCAGAACTGATTCAGCAAAAACAGCTTGGATGAAACCGATCTTTGCGTGCACGCACCAGTCAGAGGACGCTGTGTTCTCACCACAAGTTCGGCTGGAATCGTTATTCGGTTCGAAGCAAAATGCAAAAATGGACGAGCTTCGTGTCATAAAATTACTGTGCCAAAAGGAGCATCGATCCTTTCTTTTCTCCCCAGAGTTCCTGAAAATGCTTCATGATGTAGCGCAGGAACATGACGATAAGGTTGAACCGCTGTTCGAACTGTCCAACTTTGCAAACACATCATTCTTTGTCATCTTGAACCGAAATAACGGTCTGATCTCGCTGGATGCAGCAATTCCTGTTAATTTCAGGACAGAAACGGCTGGCGGTACGTTCGCACTGCCGATTGATCAGCCAGTTACAATCCCAAACCGCTTTTTGGAAATCATACAACAGGTCATAGCAACTATCAGCACTGTTCTCTGTGAAATTGTTCCCGGTGCACAACTGTCACTTGTGGAGCTCGGTACGGAGTTGATGGAAAATGGCGAGCAAGGCACAAAAATCCAGTTGGCAAGGGAGCTTTCCTGCGCCAATGGTAAACTGCATCTCCTACCTTTAAAATATGAATCTGAGGGCATTAAAAAAATCATCTCCGTTCTGCATTTGTTGATTGCTGCATATAATAGCCCGTCCATCACACTCGCGATTGACGAGCTGGACTCCGGTATCTACGAGTATCTGCTGGGGGAATTGCTGCGAATCATGCAGAAATCCGGCAAGGGACAGTTGATTTTCACCTCGCATAATCTCTATCCGCTGGAAACGTTGGAAAGCAATTCTATCGTCTTTACAACGACGAACCCAAGCGCTCGATATACTCGCATTAAAAGTGTGCGGGCAACAAATAATCTGCGCTCCATGTACCTGCGTGAAGTCATCCTTGGAAGCGATGATGATGTATCTCTCTACGAAGAAACCAATGTGTCCGAAATCGCGCACGCAATGAGAGTAGTCGGCAAGCGTATGGAGAGCCTTTCTTTGTCGGGGGACGCATCCTCGGAGGTGTCCAATGGCTAAAAAGAAGGTTATGCTCTTTATCGTAGAGGGGCCAACAGATGAAACCAGCCTTTCTACGGTTTTGAACCGTATCTTTTCCTCCTCAACAGTAAAATTTCAGGTCGTTCACGGTGACATCCTGACCCGCGATTTCACTTCTTCGGATAAGATCGTGGCTGCCGTTTGGGAGCAGGTCAAGGAGTTTATGGGCAGTATCTACAGAAAGAGCGATATTTGCCGAATTGTTCATCTCACCGATATGGACGGTGTATTCATCCCTGATGATGCTGTTGTCGAGAATGATACGGTGGAAATTGATACTCCACCATACTATACAGAAACGCAAATTCAAACGCCAAATCGCGCCGGGATTCTTGACCGCAACCAGCGCAAACGGAACAATATCGACCGACCTTTCTGCCTGCCCCAAAGTCGCGGGTATTCCATATAGCATGTACTACTTCTCTTTGAATTTGGAGCATATTCTTCACGGGAGAACAAACCTTTCCGACTGGGAAAAGATTCGGTGTGCCGAGGAGTTTGACTTGAAGTACGGCGATGACCCGGACGGATTTACGCTGTTTATGAAGGAATCTTCGTTCTCCGTATGCGATGATTATCGCAGTTCGTGGGCATTTATCAAAACAGAGCTGCATTCCTTGGAGCGGTACAGCAATTTTGGAATCGAGCTGCCGCCCTTAAAAAACACAACGCCCCAAACCAATCGATGATTTGATATAGCAAATACCGTACATTTGAACTGCACTGCTCGAATCCCGTGTTACCTGTGTCATAAGCGGAATGCTTTCCGGGATTTGCGCAGTGCAGTTTCTCTTCATGGGATTGCTGTCAGAACAAAGAAGCAAGGATTCAATGTCCGATTGTTGCCCCAAGCGGAGCTGGAATGCAAGTCGGCGTGAAAGCACTAAATTCCGAAGTATTTTTCAAAAAACTGCGCAAGCCGCTGGATGATCGTTTTCTTCTTTTCCGTGCGGTTGCCGCCGCCAAAGCGGGAGACGGGCGGCAGGATCTGGTCAATATCCGTGCCGGTCGTTTTGAACGCACCGTCGCGGAACGCATTGGCAACAAAGCGCTGCGCTTCGGTGGGTTTCAGCTTCTCTTCCGCGATGATTTGTTCCAGCTCCTGCTGCTTTTGCTGCTGCACATAACTCTGCCAATCGCGGTCAACATCCGTTGCAGCGTTGACGGTGTTGATAAAGCCGTGGATCAGGTCCTTTTTGCTGCGCAGCTGGATGCTGGAGTCAATCGCCCGATCGATGCTTCCCAGAATGCTTTTGTCCTTGCAGTTCGATTCATGGTGCTTCATGACCAGCATCAGGATACGGCAATATGGAATACAAGTCTATTAATGGCACGTACGTTTTTGCGGAAGATCATACGGCAATCGCCGATCCGAAGCATCTGGTCATCAGCGCCGCGCAGGTGCAAAATGGCGAGTGTCTGGTCGTGTGGCCCGAGAACTTTGCATACGCGGAGTATCAGTCGTAAGGCAGAGATGGTCTGAAGGCGGCGCTTTATAAAGCACCGTAACAGACAAAACGCAAAACAGTCACGGCAGAGCTTGGTAACGGACTCTGCCGCGACTTGGTTTTATAGGGTATGTTTTCCAACTCCCAACGCACCCGGACAGCGTTTTTTTTACGCTGCGCCATTTTCCTTGAAATACGTCAGTATTTCTACGAAAAAATGTCTTGCTCAGCGCAATAATTCCTCGCCGCCAGTCACATCAGGAGTTGGAAGAAGACACCCTAGTGCGATTTTCCCGCGAGCGCGTCCTTCTGACGGCTACGGTCGTGCGACGGCGTGCAGCCAAACTTTGCCTTATACGCGCGGAAAAAGGTCGAGTAGTCCTGAAAGCCGCAGGCGGCGCAGGCGTCGGTTGGGGTGCTACCCGCGACAATCCGCTCGCGCGCGGCCAGAAGCCGCTTGACACGGATGTATTCTCCGACGGAGGAGCCAGTCGCCTGCCGGAAAACGCGCCCCAGCTGAGATGCGCTCAGGAAAAACGCGCGGCTGACGGAGGACAGGGAAATGTCCTCAAAAAGATGCAGATTGACGTATTGCAGAATCTGCTGCGATACCGACACCGGCTTATCGGCGGCGGAGGCGGCGGCTTCGGAGAGGGAGCAAAGTGTATACAGAACATTTGCCAGAATCAGCAGCATGTGAATCCGCAGATGCTCCGGGCTTCCCGGCGCGTCAAATTCCGAAAAAAGCGCGGAGAATTTGGGCGAGGCATAGTGATTCTGCCTGCCGAGAGGCTTTTCTGCGAAGACGCGAAGCAAAAGTCCGTCTGGGTCGAACCCGCGAAGCACGGACGGAGAAAAATGCATGACGATCCGCTCATACGGCTGCGCGGAAAGCAGCTGGAGCTTGTGCGCCTCAGCGCGGTTCATGATCAGCAGCTCTCCGGGATGCAGGGGATAGACACTTCCTTCCACGAGGTACTGCGCGTCGCCGGAAAGAAAGTAGAGAATCTCCATCCGCTCGTGCGCGTGCATGTAAAATTCTGATGGACTGGGGCTTTCGTCAAGGCTGTGATGGCAGAAAAGATCGGCGTCCTGATATTCAAACAGTCTGATCATGGCAGCACCTCCGTGTTGATCACAATGCTACCATAAGATGCGCGAAAATGCAATAGTATACGCTTCAATAATCAATATCATTGCAAATTAACCGATGTTATAATGTGAACAAATAACACAAACAGGAGGAATGAAGCTGTGATTTTAAAATCAAACGCCCGGTATGCCCTCGCGTGCCCGACGAGCATGGGCGTGCGCATCACGCCGCCGGAGCGGATGGCGGTGCAGAACAGCAATACCTTTTATATGCAGGCGACCAGCGCGGAATCAAACGTGCTGAATGTCGCGTCGAGCCTTGGGCAGGAATGCCTTGTCCTGACCAAATTCGTCAAGGGAAGTCCGATGGCGGACTTTATTAAACGCCAGCTCCGCGCACGGAACATCCGCTTTGAGGGCTTAGAAGTCGAGCAGGGCGGTCCCTGGGGCTACCGTCACCAGTTCAACATCGCGGACTCCGGCTTCGGCATGCGCGCACCGCGTCTCTGGAATGACCGTGCTGGTGAAGTTGGTCGGACACTTTCTATCGAAGATTTTGATATCGAGCGTATCTTCGGGCAGGAGGGTGTTGGCATTCTCCACCTGTCCGGCCTGATTGCAGCCATGAGCCACGAGACGACGGAATGCAGCCTTGCGCTGGCAAAGGCCGCGAAGCAGTACGGTACGCTCGTCTCCTTCGACCTTAACTACCGCGCCACGTTCTGGAAAGGCCGTGAGGAGGAACTCCCCAAGGCGTTCAGTGAGATTGCGTCGCTGGCCGACGTGCTCATCGGCAACGAGGAGGATTTCCAGCTTTGCCTCGGCTTCAAGGGCCCCGAAGCGGGCGGAAAAGATCTGTCCTCCAAGATTGAATCGTTCAAGGGCATGATCTCGCAGGTGCAGGAGCAGTATCCGAACGCGAAGATGTTTGCCACAACGCTTCGTCAGGTCATTTCGGCAAACGAGCACCTCTGGGGAGCGATTTTGCTGGCGGACGGGAAATGGTATGTAGAAGAACCCAGAGAGATTCAGGTGCTTGACCGCATCGGCGGCGGCGACGGCTTTTCGGGCGGACTGCTGTACGGCGTGCTGAACGGCTGGGAAGCGGAAAAATGCCTGCAATTCGGCTGGGCGAGCGGCGTTCTGGCGGCATCTAGCCTCAATGACTACGCCGAGCCTGCGGACGAAAAGCAGGTCTGGGATATTTATAAAGGGAATGCGAGGGTGCAGAGATGAAAAAAGCAGATATTGGTCTGATCGGCCTTGCCGTCATGGGCGAAAATCTGGTCATGAACATGGAGTCGAAGGGCTTCACCGTGGCCGTGTTCAACCGCACGACGGAAAAAGTGGACAAATTCGTAAACGGCAGAGCCGCCGGAAAAAATATCATCGGCTGCCACAGTCTCAAAGAACTGGTTGACAATCTGGAAAAGCCGCGCAAGGTGTTTATGATGGTCAAAGCGGGACAGGCCGTGGACGATATGATTGAAAAGCTCCTGCCGCTGCTGGGCGACGGAGATATTTTGATCGACGGCGGCAACTCCCATTTCCCGGACACCATTCGCCGGACGGCATATGTGGAAAGCAAGGGCAAGCTCTACATCGGCACCGGCGTATCCGGAGGCGAGGAAGGGGCGCTCAAGGGCCCCAGCATGATGCCGGGCGGCTCCCCTGCCGCATGGCCGTATGTGAAGCCCATCTTCCAGTCCATCTGCGCGAAGGTCGAGGACGGCTCTCCGTGCTGCGACTGGGTCGGCGAGAACGGCGCAGGGCATTTCGTGAAAATGGTGCACAATGGCATTGAGTACGGCGATATGCAGCTCATCTGCGAAGCCTATCAGCTGATGCGAGATCTTCTTGGTATGTCGGACGACGAAATGCACGAGGTCTTCGCCGCGTGGAACAAGACGGAACTGGATTCTTACTTAATTGAAATTACTCGCGATATCCTTGCCTACAAGGATACCGACGGGCAGCCCATCGTTGAGAAAATCCTCGACACCGCCGGTCAGAAAGGCACGGGCAAGTGGACGGGCATTGCGGCGCTGGACGAGGGCGTTCCGCTGACGCTCATCGGCGAAGCCGTGTTTGCGCGCTGCCTGTCCGCCATGAAAGACGAGCGCGTCGAGGCAGCGAAGGAATACGCACGCACAATCCCGGCCTTTACAGGCGACAAAGCCGAGATGGTCGAGGCAATCCGGCAAGCGCTGTATGCGTCCAAGATCATCTCCTACGCGCAGGGCTACACCCTCATGCGCACGGCGGCTAAGACCTATGGCTGGAATCTCAACTACGGCGGCATCGCGCTCATGTGGCGCGGCGGCTGCATCATCCGCTCGGTCTTCCTCGGCAAGATCAAGGAAGCGTATGACAAAAATCCGGAGCTGTCAAACCTCCTGCTTGACCCGTATTTCAAGAGCACGATGGAAAAACTCATTCCTGCGTGGCGCAAGGTCGCGGCGGCAGCTGTGCAGTACGGCGTTCCGGCTCCGGCCATGACTGCGGCGCTGAGTTACTTCGACGGCTACACCACCGACCGCCTGCCTGCGAATCTGTTGCAGGCGCAGCGCGATTATTTCGGCGCGCACACCTACGAGCGGCTGGACGCGCCGCGCGGTGAGTTTTTCCACACGAATTGGACGGGTCACGGCGGCAATACCGCCGCGAGCACATATAGTGTCTGATCGTCGGCGGTGCGCACGCCATTCTGGAATTTCCGTGCACACCACTACTGTCAATATGAAAAACGGCGGTCCCGCAAGCTATATAGCCCGCGACAGACTGGGAATCTTTTTATATCTGCGATGAAAATATAAAAAGTACGGATATGGGAAAATGGACCTGCGCATTTGCCCGCCTATGGAGTATATAACTCTCTATGCGTATGCCCTTGCAAGTGCCCTGACCTGCTTTCTGAGCGGCAATCCACACGGCTGCGCATCATCCGGCTGATGAATATAACTGCTTCAGCCACTTCTCAAATTCCCCCTGTGAGATTTCCCCTGCCTCACACTTCTCCTTTTCCTTCTGCGCTTCCTTGCTCCAAGCCGAGAACGCTTCCTGAGAGATTTTGCCAGCGCGGATCCATGCGAAGCGGCGCTTGTACTCGCGGCGGTAGATTTTCAGCAGTTCGTCCTGCGCATGGCTTTGCATATACTGCCGCATCGCGCCGACCTCTTTGCAGGTGCGGCCGCGGCTGTCGAACACGCGGCTGCAATATTCTGTACTGCCGTGAACAGTGAGGGCAAAATACCTGCCGCAGTTCTTGCAGGTGCGCATCGCAATCCTTTGCCGGATGCACTCGCGCAGAGAAAAGTCGATCAGATCATACATACCTTGCGGATAAAGCACTTCGGTGAACTGCTTTTCTTCCACGAACTCAAACGAAATCTTCATCGGCTGGAAGTCAAATTTCTGCAAGGACGGAGCCTGCTCATACGCCTGCACTCGAATAGAAAAGTCCACGTCTGTGATACTTGCGTCCAGAACCGTCTGGAACAGGCGCAGAATTTGCTGCTGCATGGTCGCAAGGTTGCTTGGGACGTGCGCCAGTTCTTTGTGCGGCAACAGCTTCGTCGGATTTTTGCAATCTGCCGCCGCTTGTTTCAGCCGATCACTCCAATCCAACCACAGGTAGAAGAAATACGGATGCTCGTCCTTGAAGTCGTCCAGAAGCTTCTGCACCGGCTTCAGGCACGTTGTGTCTCGTGTCTGATAGAACTTTATTAATGCACGCTCCGCTTCATGAAATCGATCTTCCCATTGATTCACGTCATAATACACGAACGACAGCAGGCTGTCCGGAAACGGACGGTCTGCTATTTTTGCGACATACTCTGCATTACCATCTTTGCACTCCAGCGTTTCTGCGCCGTCCAGAAGATAAAATTTGCACTGAAAATCAGACATAGTTGCACCTCAAAATAGATTTACAGAAATCATAATTATAAATTAGTCTTGACAATATTTTAGAGTTATGTTAGTCTAAAATAGAAAACAAATCTATTGACTAATTATAAGTCTAAATCATGCAACACAGAATGTCAATAGCAAACGGAAAGGAAGTGAAAAAATGACCAAACTGGAAACCATCAACGCAGAAGATCTGCAAAATCGGACGTATGAACCAACGCCGTTTCTCGTCGACGAACTCATTCCAGAAGGCTTGCATATCCTCGCGGGTGCGCCGAAAATCGGCAAGTCTTGGCTGACCTTGTGGCTTTGCTTGCGCGTTTCGCAGGGGCAGCCGCTCTGGAATTTTGCAGTGACACAGGGCGAGGTTCTGTATCTCAGCCTCGAAGATTCGTTCCAGCGCATCCAGACACGGCTCTTTGACCTGACGGAAGA
>OHSQ01000473.1_pt1 | contig 18628 bp, 12 predicted proteins | sample 1578661 | NCBI WGS metagenome assembly OHSQ01 (sample SAMEA3879534, study PRJEB24766) | human gut metagenome | biome: human-associated habitat; feature: feces | place: USA | collected 1985/1987 | reverse complement strand
GGTAGAAGATGGAAAGATAGTTGGAGCGATACTCTGCGGACACGATGGCAGAAGAGGCTGCCTGTATCATGTATGCGTGGATGAGCATTACAGGAAGTGCGGCATCGGTAAGAGTATGGTGGTTGCCTGCATGAGAGCACTTCAGGCAGAGCATATCAACAAGGTGTCAATCATAGCCTTCAAGGTGAATGAGCTGGGAAACCACTTCTGGAAGGAAGAGGGATGGACATTCAGAGAAGACTTAAACTACTATGATTTCACACTTAACGAAGAAAATATAACAAGATTTAACAAATAAGGAGCAGTACAATGGCAGATAAGAACATGGAACAGGTAATGGAAAAGGCACAGGTGCTCATAGAGGCACTTCCGTATATACAGAGATTTAACAGAAAGATTATCGTTGTAAAGTACGGCGGATCTGCAATGGTTGACGAACAGCTTAAAAAGCAGGTAATCCAGGATGTCACACTTCTCAAGCTGGTCGGCTTCAAGCCTATCATCGTACACGGTGGAGGCAAGGAAATCAGCAAATGGGTAGGAAAGGTCGGTATGGAGCCTGTATTTGTAAACGGACTCAGAAAGACTGATGCCGATACAATGGAGATTGCCGAGATGGTACTGAATAAGGTAAACAAATCTCTCGTTACACTTGTTGAGGAGCTTGGTGTGCAGGCTGTCGGAGTAAGCGGCAAGGACGGTGGCCTCTTAAAGGTAAAGAAAAAGTATTCAAACGGAGAGGATATAGGCTTTGTCGGTGAAATCACTGATGTCAATCCAAAAATTCTTTATGACCTGCTTGAGAAGGATTTTCTTCCAATTGTGTGTCCAATCGGTCTTGATGATGAATACAATACATACAATATCAATGCAGATGATGCAGCATGCGCTATCGCCAGAGCAGTTTCAGCAGAAAAGCTTGCATTCCTCACGGATATCGAGGGTGTATACAAAGACCCTTCAGATAAGAATACACTTATTTCAGAGCTTACAGTCTCAGATGCAAAGAAGCTTATAGGTGATGGCTTTATCGGCGGAGGCATGCTTCCTAAGCTCAACAACTGCATAGATGCTATCGATAACGGAGTTTCAAGAGTTCATATTCTTGATGGACGTATCGCACACTGCTTACTGCTTGAGATATTCACAAACAGAGGAATCGGAACAGCTATTCTTGGAGATTCGGAGGAGAAATTTAACAATGAGCAATAATATGGATAAACAGTCATACATTGATGAGGCAGAAAAGGAGCTTCTTCACACCTACAACAGATTTTCACTTGTACTTGATCACGGCGAGGGAGTACATCTTTATGATACAGATGGCAATGCATATCTGGACTTCGCTGCAGGAATAGCCGTATGTGCACTTGGATACAGCAATGAGCACCACAAGGAGGCATTAAAGGCACAGGTTGATAAGCTTTTACATACATCAAACCTCTACTACAATGCGCCTGTCATCGAGGCGGCAGACAAGGTACTTAAGGCAAGCAAAATGGACCGTATTTTCTTTACCAACAGCGGTACAGAGGCCATAGAGGGAGCTATCAAAGCAGCAAAGAAATATGCTTTCACAAGAGATGGTCATGCCGGACATGAGATAATTGCCATGAACCATTCCTTCCACGGAAGAAGCATCGGAGCGCTTTCTGTCACCGGCAATGCACATTATCAGGAGCCGTTTGAGCCACTTATGCCGGGCGTTAAATTTGCAAATTTTAATGATTTAGAGAGCGTTAAGGCTCAGGTGACAGACAAAACCTGCGCCATTATTATGGAAACTATTCAGGGTGAGGGTGGTATTTACCCGGCAAAGAAGGAGTTTATCGAGGGAGTGAGAGCTCTCTGCGATGAAAAGGATATTCTTCTTATTCTTGACGAGATACAGTGCGGCATGGGCAGAAGTGGCGAAATGTTCGCATGGCAGAACTATGATGTGAAGCCTGATATCATGACCTGTGCGAAGGCACTCGGCTGTGGTGTGCCTGTTGGTGCATTTCTTATGACACAGAGGGTGGCAGACAAATCCCTTGCACCGGGAGACCATGGCACCACATACGGCGGCAATCCGTTCGTAGGAGCTGCAGTAAGTGCAGTGTTTGATGAGTTTAAGCGTCTTGATATAGTAAGCCATGTAAAGGAGGTTGCACCTTACCTGGAGAAGAGGCTTGATGAGCTTGTTGCAAAATTCGACTGTCTCACAGCCAGAAGGGGTATGGGACTCATGCAGGGCGTGGAGTGCAGCCTTCCTGTAGGAAAGGTCTCAGCAGAGGCTTTAAATCAAGGCCTTATAGTCATTACGGCAGGCAGCAATGTGCTTAGATTTGTGCCTCCTCTTGTTATCGAAAAGAGTGATGTTGACGAAATGATAGAAAAACTTGAAACAACACTTGTAATACTGTCAAAAAGTCTGTAAAATAAAGAGGACATCGATTTCTCCTTTGAGATTATGATATTAATCAAAGGAGACCATATGAAAAAAATAATATTATTAAGTGCGTTTATTTTAACAATAGCGTTTGGCCTTTGCGGCTGTAAAAAGGATGATGCCACAGTTCATTTTGCTTCTGAAACGGAGCAGACTGCTGTGGTTTCAAGTGATGTAAACAGACAGACTGCTGATTCCAAGGAGAAGAAAGCTTCATCCGATGGAGAACAGGAGCAGAAGGCAAAAGACACAGCAGATGACACTGATGAATCTACTGAGTGGTGCGTCTATATCTGTGGTCAGGTTGCCAATCCCGGTGTATACAGAGTAAAGCCGGGCGCGAGAGTTTGTGAGCTCGTTGATATGGCAGGAGGCATGCTGGATACAGCTGACAAAAGCTTTTGGAATCTGGCATCAGAGCTGTATGATGGGCAGATGCTGTATTTCCCGACTGTAGAGGAGCTTAAGTCGGATCACATACCTGAGGGCACATATACCACCGGCATAGATGGCTCGCTGATGAAGGGCGGCGCTGAGGAGCATATAGGCGTAAAGGATGGCAAGCTCAATATCAATACCGCAACTGTCGAGCAGCTAATGGCTCTTTCCGGAATTGGTGAGAGCAAGGCAAAGAGTATTGTTGAAGATCGCGCCAAAAATGGATTGTTTTCTTCGATTGAGGATATCACGAGGGTGTCCGGCATCGGTGAAGCGATGTTTAATAAAATAAAAGATGATATAACAGTAAATTAGGAGTGTATAAATGGCAAAAAAAGTGCTGGTCGTTGACGACGAAAAGTTAATTGTAAAAGGAATACGTTTCAGTCTGCTGCAGGATGGCATGGAGGTAGACTGCGCATATGACGGTGAGGAGGCCTTAAATATGGCGAAGGCCAATTCATATGATATGATTCTTTTAGATGTCATGCTTCCAAAGATGGATGGCTTTGAGGTGTGTCAGGCAATAAGGGAGTTTTCTGATGTCCCGATTGTCATGCTCACTGCAAAGGGCGATGACATGGACAAAATTTTAGGACTTGAGTACGGCGCTGATGACTATATCACAAAGCCATTTAATATTCTTGAGGTAAAGGCCAGAATCAAGGCGATCATGCGGCGCACTTCACCGGAACGCGCACCACAGGTACAGTCATCTGTAATCGAAAAGGGTGATATCAAGCTCGACTGTGACAGCAGACGTCTGTTCATAAATGATAATGAAATCAATTTGACAGCAAGAGAGTTTGAACTGCTCGAGATTCTGATCAAAAATGAAAATAAAGTGTACAGTAGGGAGAGCCTTTTAAAGATTGTATGGGGCGAGGATTACCCGGGTGACGTGCGTACGGTTGATGTGCATGTCAGACGTCTTCGTGAAAAGATTGAGGCAAATCCAAGCGAGCCGAAGTACGTTCATACCAAGTGGGGTGTGGGATATTACTACAACCAGAAGTAATACTTTCAGAAAGGTTCTAAAATGTTTAAGAGTAAAGTACATTTTGCATTTTATAAGAGTCTGAAATCCAGGCTGATTTTCATGATTTTTGTTCTCGTTCTGGTACCGGAGGTGGTGCTGTGCTTCGGCATACTTAACACCTACGAGTCCAGAGCGGTTTCAATCCGCGAAAGTGAAGTGCTTAGTCAGGCAAAGATTCTCGCAAACAAGATATCCACAAGTAAATACTTTGATAAGGATGGCAGTGACTTGAGCAATATTGATGCTCAGATTGACACTCTTACTACTATATATGAGGGCCGTGTGCTCATAGTTGACAAGCATTTTAAGATTATTAAGGATACGTACAATTTAGATGATGGCAATACTATTGTCTCAGAGGAGGTTATCAAGACCTTCTCTGCTTCAGAGATTACGAACTATGATTCTAAAAACCATTATATCGAGCTTTCTGTTCCGATAAGCAATCCAAACGACAAGGATTCAAAGATAGAGGGAGCACTTGTTGTAAGTGTGTCGACGGACAATATATCGCTAAATATGTCGTATCTGACACAGATTGCTGTGACGGTTGCCATTATCGCAGGTGCGGTGGTGCTCTTTTTTGGTGTGCTTGTTCTTTTGCACCTTTTTGTTCCGATTAAGAAGCTTTCTGACGAGATATCAGATATTAAGGATGGCTTTGGAAAAGAGCAGCTGGATGTAGATGACTATGCGGAGACTGCTATAATAAGCAGGAATTTTAATGAGCTGATGAGCGGAATGAAGGTCATGGATGAGTCCAGACAGGAGTTTGTATCGAATGTGTCACATGAGCTCAAGACACCTCTTACTTCCATGAAGGTACTCGCAGATTCCATCAACAGCATGGGTGATGAGGCTCCGATTGAGATGTACAGGGAGTTCATGGGAGATATCACAAGCGAGATAGACAGAGAGACAAAGATAATAAATGACCTGTTATCACTGGTCAAGATGGATAAGTCGGCTGCCACGCTGAATATCGAGAGTGTTAATATCAATGACCTGCTCGAGCAGATTATGAAGAGACTTCAGCCGATTGCTGACAAGCAGCAGGTGGAGCTTGTACTCGAGAGCTTCAGACCGGTAACTGCAGAGGTAGATGAGGTGAAGCTGACGCTTGCTTTTACAAACCTCATTGAGAATGCAATCAAGTACAATGACAACGAGACCGGTGGCTATGTTCATGTGTCCTTAAATGCGGACCATCAGTATTTCTATCTGAAGGTGGAGGACAACGGTATAGGTATACCGGAGGAGTCCTTAGAGCACATCTATGAGAGATTTTATCGCGTGGACAAGTCGCATTCGAGAGAGATTGGCGGTACAGGTCTGGGACTTGCCATTACAAGAAGCTCTATTCTTATGCATAGGGGAGCTATAAAGGCTCACAGTGTGATGGGAGAGGGCACTACCTTTGATGTGCGTATACCGCTCAACTATATTGTATAGGAGGCTTGACGTGAAAAGAATAATTATATTCGTGCTCACTGCAGTAATTCTGCTCTCCATGGGCGGCTGCACAAAGAAAAAAGCAGATAATACGGTTGAGGTGTTTTGTCTGAATATGGATGTTACGAGCAGCGTGCCGGAGTCATATGTGCTTAGAAGCAAAAACTCAGATGTGGACAAGCAGGTGGATGAGCTTCTAGGAAGACTGCAGGATAAGCCTGAAGACTCAAGACTGCGTAAGGCGATTCCGGATGAGGTGTCTGTGAGAGGTCATGACGAGAAAAACTATAACTGCACTGTGGATTTCAGCAAGGAGTATTATGACCTTACGGCTGCACAGGAAGTGCTTTTGAGAGCTTCTGTAGTCCGCACGCTCACACAGCTGGATAGTATTTCATATGTGACATTTACCGTAAACAGTATTCCTCTTGTGGACTCGGATGATGAGATTGTCGGTAGCATGGGTGCTGATGATTTTGTTGAGAATCCGGGTGAGCAGATTAATACAAGTGTGAAGGAGACACTCACGCTTTATTTTGCTGACAAGGATGGTACAGGGCTTGAAAAACAGACCAGAGTGATACATTACAGCTCAAATATAGCGCTTGAAAAGCTTGTTGTTGAGCAGCTTATTGAGGGACCGAAGGGTTCTAAGCTCAAGGCAACTCTTCCGGGCACAACAAAGCTTATCAATGTGTCTGTGGCAGATAGAATATGCTATCTGAACTTTGACTCTTCGTTCAGAAATACTATTGACAATAAGCTGACAGAGGATGTGGTGCTGTATTCGATAGTTAATTCACTCACCTCACTTCCTACTGTGGACAAGGTACAGATCTCGCTTGACGGTGAGAATGACGGCATGCTGCTTTATAATTACAAGCTAAGCGACATGTATGAGTTTAATAAGGATATAGTGGATTCTGATGATTCCACGGAAAAAACTGAAAAATAGAATAGATTGGATTAGGAGGAGAAGAGTATTAGTAAAAGACCGATGTTTTTATTTGCGTTGGTCTATACTGCAGGAACTGTTTCAGGTATGTATGGCAGGGGTTTTGGCTTTTTGGTTTTTGCCATTCTGGTTGTGGTTTTAATAGCTGAGTGTGTGGTGTCTAAGGGCAGCCTTTCCGGTATCGGGCGCATAGTTGTTTTGCTTATCCTGATATCGTCAGCTGTTTTTGCAACAGCACAATTCAGATACGCTTCAGTGGATGAAAAACGTGACAGCTATATGCAGTATATGACAGATGAAAAATCTGTCATCGTCTGGGGGAAGATTTATAAAACTGAATACAAATATTTCTCATACAGGTATTATATGACGGACTGCGTAGTGCAGCCCGGGTACGGCAAGGCTTTTGGCAGAAAAATATCCTGTGGTGATGTCGTTGTATACTGTGACAGCAAAAGCGCACATCTGGGCGATTATATGAAAGCTAACGGCAAGATAGGCTTGTTTAAGTCTGCAACCAATGAGGGAGAGTTTGACAGAGCGCGCTTTTACCGTTCGCAGGGAATTGATTTCTCGGTGAATGCAGACAGTATTAAGACAAGCGCCGGTAAACATGCATGGTATTACCACGGACTTGAAAAACTTCGTGATACGCTGTCAGCTTCACTTCTTGAGGTGACTGATGAGACAACGGCAGGAGTGCTTTCGTCCATGCTGCTTGGAGACAAGTCGTATCTGGATGATGAGATAAAGGATTTATACCAGGTCAGTGGTATTTCACATATACTGGCTATTTCCGGACTTCATATTTCTATAGTTGGCATGGCCTTTTACAAGCTTCTCAGAAAAAGAAGGGTGAGCTATACAGCGGCATTTGTCTGTTCTGCGGCACTTATACTAAGCTATGCTGTTATGACAGGAAATGCCGTGTCCACAAGGCGTGCCGTGGGGATGTTCATACTTACAATGCTTGCGGCAGCTTTAGGCAGATGCACAGATATGCTCAATTCTCTCGGCATCATGGTCATTTACCTGCTGTGGGACAATCCTATGGTTTTGGAATATGCCGGATTTGTGTTCTCGGTAGGGGCAATACTTGCTATAGGTATTGTGACACCTGTGATGAGTGCTTCTAAGGGCGGTAAATTCTGGGCATCAGTATCCATACAGCTTCCGATGCTTCCGGTTGTGGCTATGAACTATTATGAGCTGCCTCTTTTTGCGGTGTTTGTAAATCTCATTGTGATACCGGCTTTGCCTGTCGTATTTATTTCGGGTCTGCTTGCGTCTGCCGCAGGCTGCTTTGGCGTGATGCCCGGCAAACTGCTGGTGTTTCCTGCATTTGCGGTGTTAAAGCTCTATGAGGTGCTTTGCGGTCTTGTTATGAAGCTTCCGGGGGCATCGGTTATCACAGGAGCTCCTGATGGATACAGGATTTTCCTTTTTTATGCTGTTATGAGTGGCTTTTTGGTGGCATTTTCGCTTAAAAAACGTGCAATAGAGTGTGGCTTAAAAGAAAAAAGCCAAATCCTTTACAGTGTCCAAAGAGTGGTGTGTACAGCAGTCCTGCTTGCAATTTTGCTTGTGAAGCCAAAAACTGCTGCGCAGCTTGATATACTTGATGTGGGGCAGGGAGATGGTATATTTTACCGCTTTGAGTCAGGCACATGCATCTTTATTGATGGGGGAAGCTCTGACCGAAAACAGCTTGGCGAGAATGTGATTATGCCGTTTCTTAAGTATAACGGCATACAGAGTATATCATACTGGTTTGTTTCACATGCAGACAGTGATCATATAAGCGGATTGTCTGAGGTGATAGACAGTGGGTATACTATAGAGCATATAGTTGTGGCAGAAGCGGCGGCTAATGAGGAAGCTATGGAGGAGCTGCTTTTTAAAGCTAAGGATGCAGGAATTGATATATGCCTTATGTCAAAGGGGGATTCGATTGAAATAAATGATGCATCAGGTTCGCGCAGTACTGCAAATGAAGAAGCTGATGGTATCATGTGCCTGTATCCGGGACCTTCGGATACTGCCTTAGACAGAAACGATATGTGTCTTGTGCTGAAGCTCACGGATGGCAGGTTTAGTGGTATTTTCGGCGGAGATATATCATCTGAGGTAGAAAAGAAGCTTGTTAATGAGTATGGGGATGGGCTTTCTGTGGATTTTTACAAGGCAAATCATCATGGTTCCAGGTATTCAAGCTCTGCAGACTGGATTGAGGCTTTAAGCCCAAGGTGGGCTGCAGTATCATGTGCGGCAGAAAACCGCTATGGACATCCGGCTGATGAAGCCATGGATAGGCTTATGGATGCAAAGTGCCGTATTTTATACACAATGCAAAGTGGTCAGATTAAGTATAAAGAGAGTACTATATATGAAAACAATAGACAATGATATAAAAGCAGGAGATTTCAAAAAGGTTTATCTGCTGTATGGACAGGAGAGATACCTCATAAAACAGTACAGGGACAAGCTGATAAAGGCTATGGTCAGTGAGGGCGACAGCATGAACTTTTCATCGTTTGAGGGCGATGGAATCAACCAGAAGGAGATAATTGACCTGGCGGAGACACTTCCGTTTTTTGCGGATAAAAGAGTGATTCTTATAGAGGATGCAGGCATTTTTTCAAAGGCAGGCGATGAGCTTGGAGAGTATTTAAAGGATTCACCTGAGAGCACGCACTTTATATTTGTTGAGGAGAGCGTTGATAAGCGCTCAAAGCTTTATAAGGCGGCAGCCAAGTGCGGTAATCCTGTGGAGTTCAAGGAACAGACGGATGAGACACTTGCCAGATGGATAGGAATGAGGATTAGAAAAGATGGAAAGGGCATGAGTCAGGCTGCCTACAACAGCTTTATAGAAAAAACCGGCACAGATATGGAAAATATCGACAAGGAGCTTGAGAAGCTGCTGTGCTACTGCATGGACAAGGACGTGATTGAGCTTTCGGATGTTGAGGCTGTAACGACAGAGCAGATCACAAACAAGGTGTTTGAGATGGTTGATGCGATTGCATCACACAAACAAAAGCGTGCGCTTGAGCTGTATTACGATCTGCTGGCACTTAAAGAGCCGGCCATGCGTATTATGTATCTTATATCGCGCCAGTTCAATATACTGATGAATGTGAAAGCCATGACAAATAAGGGCTTTGGCAACAAGGATATAGCATCAAAGGCCGGATGTCCGGAGTGGGCGGTGCGCAAATATCAGGCGCAGTGCAGGGCATATTCGCTGGATGATTTAAAGAGGGCTGTGAGAGACGGTGTGGCATATGAGGAGGCTGTGAAGACCGGCAGGATGAATGACCAGATGGCTGTGGAGCTTTTTATAGTGCAGTACTCTGCAGATATGACCGGCACTCATGCGACAGGCAGTAAATGATATAACGCAAATATACAAAAAAGCAAATAAAAAAACCCATCGGTATGACGGCACCGATGGGTTTATTATTTATTGCTATATAGTAATTAAGCTAATCCGTTAACAAGCTTTGTTAAACGAGATACTTTTCTGGCTGCGTTGTTCTTGTGGAAGATACCCTTTGAACCAGCGCTTGCGATAACAGAAGTTGCATCCTTTAATGCAGCCTCAGCAGCAGCCTTATCATTTGCAGCTACAGCAGCCTCAACCTTCTTGATTGCTGTCTTAACTCCTGATTTGATTGCTTTATTTCTTGCAGCCTTAGTTTCTGTTACTAAAATTCTCTTTTTTGCTGATTTAATGTTAGCCAACTCGTACACCTCCAAATATTTAATCTAATGTATGCCAAAACAGACACGGACGCTTTGGCACAAACATACTAGAATATAATATGTCAACCTTTCTGCTCTGTCAATACATATTTTGAAAAAAATTGCAAAAAATTAACATATATGTGATTTTGGAATATCATACAGGGGAGGTGTATTGATTTGTCGGCTGATAAATGGTGTGCAAGAACTGATCTGGCGCTTGAGACGCAGGAGAGCCTTAAAAAGGCAAACACAGATATGAGAGGTGTGAATTTCTCTGAAAAAAAGCTGGATAATGGAATCATAGTCAGTGTAGTGACAATTGACTCAGAAAATGCAGTCAGGGCTACAGGCCGTCCTAAAGGAAAATATGTGACAATTGAGGCTGCTATGCTGTCCGAGGGAGATGAGGAGTGCTGTCAGGCTGTGACAAGGGAGCTTTCAAGAGAGCTTAAGAGCTTTGTAAAGGCTGTCTGTGACAAGCGTATATATGCGGCACTTGTTGTCGGGCTTGGAAACAGAAATGTAACTCCTGATGCGCTTGGGCCAAGATGCGTTGACAGCTTGTTTATCACCCGCCATATAGTAAAGGAATATGGCAGGTATGCGTTTAGCAACGAGAATGTAAACAGTGTGTGCGGCCTGGTGCCGGGCGTGATGGCTCAGACAGGCATGGAGTGCCTTGAGATAATAAAGGGTGTGGTGAGCGAGGTGAAGCCTGATTTTGTTGTGACAATTGATGCGCTTGCGGCACGCAGTACAAAGAGGCTGGGCTGTACCATACAGCTGACGGATACAGGAATAGTGCCCGGAAGCGGGGTAGGAAACCACAGGGACGGTATTAACCATGGCAATCTCGGAGTGCCTGTTATCGCAATTGGTATTCCGACAGTCATTGATGCGGTGACTATTGTTTCAGATGCAGTAAATGCCAGCCGGGAGAACACCGCAAAGCTCATGTCGCCTAAGTTAAACGGCATGTTTGTGACGCCGAAGGATATTGACGAGACGGTTAAGAGACTGGCAGGGCTTTTATCTGAGGGCATAAATATGGCTTTTTCAAACGATGAATATGATGACTATAGTGAATAATTTTATTGCTTCGAATATCATTAGCGCCAGCCGCATAAGCTTTATGTAGCAGGGGCTGCCTGATGCTTTAGATGGGAGATGATATTGTGAAGAAGAAAATGATTGTGCTTATAGCATTTATATATATTGCGTCTATGCTGTTTTGCGGTGATGGTGTGGGAAAGAAGTTCGTGGAAGAAAAATTTCCGCACCTTACATATTCTGACAAGGAGTGTGATGATTCAAAAAAGAATGAGCTGCGTATTGTGGAGGATGAGGATACAGCAGGAGGTATTCTCTCATACGAGGAGCTTGCTGCGATGGAAAATGAAAATGCAAGTGTCAGGAACAATATGCTGCCGGATACCGACCAGCTGGCATTTGTTGATGAAGCTGAAAAAAAAGGTGAGCTGGCAGAGTTTGAGGAGCAGCAGAACGTGAAAATGCCGCAGGTAGATATGAGCTTTGACAATCTGGTAAAAAACTATTATCAGGTGGACAAGACTACATATATAGGAGCCGATGAGCTGTGTGAGGAGGTTTTGCTTGGGCGTGATATGTCTATAGAAAAGTCAGGCAACGGTCCTGATATACTCATATACCATACACATTCGCAGGAGGGGTACAGTGATTCCCTTGATACATCAGAGACAGAGACCGTAGTTGGAGTGGGTGATAGGCTTGAATCACTTTTGAGGGAAAAATATGGCTACAATGTGCTGCATCACAAGGGGCAGTATGATGTGAATGACCGCGACCATGCGTATTCTAATTCACTTCCTGAGATTACAGAGATTATTGAGAAAAATCCGTCTATAAAGGTGGTTATTGACTTGCACAGGGATGGAGTGGCTGAGACTACAAGGCTTGCTGCCACAATAGATGGAAAGCCTATGGCACAGATTATGTTTTTTAACGGGCTGTGCCGTACTGCTGCAAGGGGGCCGATTAATAGTCTGCCCAATGAGTATCTGGGGGATAATCTGGCGTTTTCATTTCAGCTGCAGCTCATGGCAAATGAGTATTATCCGGGGCTTGCAAGGCGCATATACTTAAAGGGCTACAGATATAATATGCATCTGTGTCCGAAATCGCTGCTCGTGGAGGTGGGAGCGCAGACAAATACCAAGGAGGAAGCGTACAATGCAATGGAACCACTTGCAGATATACTTGATAAAGTGTTAAAATAATATAGACTTTATTTCACAAATCTGATAAACTTTGATGAGTTATTGAAAGCATTAGGAGGACATATGTCAATAGATCAGAGCAAAATCCGCAATTTTTGTATTATTGCCCATATTGATCACGGTAAATCTACACTCGCGGACAGAATTATAGAAAAAACAGGCACACTTACCAGCAGGGAGATGCAGGCTCAGGTGCTCGACGACATGGAGCTCGAGCGCGAGAAGGGCATCACCATCAAGAGCCACGCCATCCAGATGGAGTACCGTGCCTCCGACGGAGAACTCTATACGCTCAACCTCATCGATACGCCGGGACACGTCGACTTCTCCTACGAGGTTTCGCGCGCGATTGCCTCGTGCGAAGGTGCGCTGCTGGTTGTCGATGCCACGCAGGGTATTCAGGCGCAGACCATTTCGAACCTCTACCTGGCCGTGGGCCACGACCTCGAAATCATCCCCGTGCTGAACAAAATCGACATGGATTCGGCCATGATTGACGAGGTGAAGGACCAGGTCATCGACCTGCTGGGATGCAAGGATGAGGATATTCTCCTGGCGTCGGGCAAGACGGGCGTGGGAATCGAGGAGGTGCTCGAGGCCATCGTCCACCGCATACCTGCGCCGAAGGGCGACGAGAACGCCCCGCTGCAGGCGCTGATTTTCGACTCGGTGTTCAACCCCTTCCGCGGCATCATCGCCTACTACCGCATCTTCAACGGTACGCTGCGCAAGGGCGACCACGTCAAGTTCTTCAATACGGGCAGCGAATACGATGCCGACGAGGTGGGCGTGCTGAAACTCAAGATGCAGCCCCGCAACGAGGTCCGCGCCGGCGATGTGGGTTACATCTGCTCGGGCATCAAGACTTCGGCCGATGTGAAGGTCGGCGATACGATTACCTCGGTGAACAATCCCGCCCGCGAGGCCATCGCCGGATTCGAGGATGTCAAGCCGATGGTCTTCGCCGGTGTCTATCCCGTCGAGGCCGACCAGTACGAGGACCTGCGCGCCTCGCTCGAGAAGCTGCAGCTCAACGACGCTTCGCTCACGTTCGAGCCCGAGAGCTCGCTGGCGCTCGGCTTCGGATTCCGCTGCGGATTCCTCGGGCTGCTCCACATGGAGATTATCCAGGAGCGACTCTACCGCGAATTCGACATGGATGTCATCACCACCGTGCCGAACGTCTCCTACCGCATTACCACCACGCAGGGCGATACGCTCGAGGTGCACAACCCCTCGGGACTGCCCGAAATCACGAAAATAGCCAAAATCGAGGAGCCCTATATCCTGGCCCAGATTATCACCAAGGCGGACTTCCTGGGCAACGTCATCAAGCTCTGCATCGACAAGCGCGGCGTGATGAAGAACCAGACCTTCATTACGCAGGACCGTGTGGAAATCAATTTCGACATGCCGCTTTCTGAGATTGTCTTCGATTTCTACGACAAGCTCAAGAGCATCTCGAAGGGTTACGCCTCGTTCGACTACCACCGTACGGGCTACCAGCTGTCGAAACTCGCCAAGCTGGACATCCTGCTCAACGGCGAGCCGGTCGATGCCCTCTCGTCGCTCATCTATGCCGACCATGCCTATGACTTCGGCCGCAAGATGTGCGAGAAGCTCAAGGAGCTCATCCCGCGTCAGCAGTTCGACATCGCCATCCAGGCGGCCATCGGCGCCAAAATCATCGCCCGCGAGACGGTGAAGGCCGTGCGCAAGGATGTGACGGCCAAGTGCTACGGCGGCGATATCACGCGTAAGCGCAAGCTGCTGGAGAAGCAGAAGCGAGGCAAGAAACGCATGCGTCAAATCGGCAACGTCGAGGTTCCCCAGTCGGCCTTCCTCGCCGTCCTCAAAATGGATTAACCCATGAAGAAAACCATCATCGACCTCTTCGAGTCGTCGGTCGCCCGGTACGGACAGAAGACCTTCCTGCTCGAGAAGCGTCACCACAAGTTCGAACCGACGACCTATGCCGAAACCCGCGAGCAGGCGCTCGAGGTGGGCGCCGGCCTGGCCGCCATCGGTATCCGGCCCAAGGAGAAGGTCGCCATCCTCTCGGAAGGGTGCAACGCCTGGATTATCTCGGAACTGGGCCTCTTCTATGCCGGCGGCGTGAGCGTGCCGCTGTCGGTCAAGCTCGAGGAGTCGAACGACCTGTTGTTCCGCCTCCGCCATGCCGAGGTAAAGGCCATCTTCGTCTCGAAGTACCAGCTGCCGAAAATCCGCCGCATCGTCGGCCAGCTGCCCGAACTGCAGCACATCATCGTCTTCGGCCATATTCCGCTCGAGGCGGGCGAGATGGCGTTGGGAACGCTCAAGCGCCTCGGCCGCGCCTATCTGAACGACCACCGCGACGAGTTCCTCGCCATCGGCCGCGCCATCCGCAACGACGACTACGCGACCATCACCTATACGTCGGGCACCACGGCCGACCCCAAGGGTGTCGTGCTGACGCACCGCAACTATACGGCCAACGTCGAGCAGTCGCTCTCGCGCATCGACATCCCGTCGTCGTACCGTACGCTCATCATCCTGCCGCTGGACCACTGTTTCGCCCATGTCGTGGGATTCTACATCATGATTGCCTGCGGAGCGACGGTCGCTACGGTGCAGGTGGGTGCCACGCCGATGGAGACGCTCAAGAATATCCCGCTCAACATCCGCGAAGTACGCCCCCACTTCCTGCTTTCGGTGCCGGCGCTGGCCAAGAATTTCCGCAAGAACATCGAGAGTTCCATCCGCGCCAAGGGTCTCGCCACGGAGCGGCTCTTCGAGCTGGCGCTTCGGACGGCCTACTGCTACAATCAGGACGGCTACAGCCGCGGCAGGGGGTGGCGTTTCGTGCTCTGGCCCGCGGTCAAGCTCTTCGACCTGGTGCTCTTCCGCAAGGTCCGCGAGGCCTTCGGCGGCAGCCTGAAGTTCTTTGTCGGCGGCGGTGCGCTGCTCGATGCCGAGTTGCAGCGTTTCTTCTACGCCATCGGCATCCCGATGTTCCAGGGATACGGCCTTTCGGAGGCGACGCCCGTCATCTCGACCAACTCGCCCAAGTATCACTGGCACCGCTTTGGCTCGTCGGGCAAGATTCTCATTCCGCTCGACCTGAAAATCGTCGACGAGCAGGGATGCGAACTTCCGCGCGGCAAGAAGGGCGAAATCGTCATCCGCGGCGAGAATGTCATGGCCGGCTACTGGAAGAATCCCGAGGCGACGGCCGAGACCGTGCGCGACGGATGGCTCCACACGGGCGACATGGGATATGTCTCGGAGGATGAATTCCTCTACGTGCTGGGCCGCTTCAAGAGCCTGCTCATCGCCTCCGACGGCGAGAAGTACAGCCCCGAAGGGATGGAGGAGTCCATCGTCGACAAGTCGCCCTTCATCGACCAGATTCTGATTTACAACAACCAGAGCCCCTTCACGGGTGCCATCGTCGTGCCCAACCGCGAGGCGCTGCTCCGCGAACTCGATGCGCGCGGTACGGCTCCGGCAGAACGCGCTTCCGTTGCGGCTGCGATTCTGGGCGGCGAAATCGACCGCTACCGAGCGGGCGGGATTTTTGCCGGCGAATTCCCTGAACGGTGGCTTCCGGCCGGCCTGGCCATTGTCGACGAGCCCTTTACGGAGCGCAACGGTTTGGTCAACAGTACGATGAAGATTGTGCGCGGCAAGGTCGAAGAACACTTCCGCGACCGAATCGACTACCTCTATACGGCCGAAGGCCGCAAATTGCAGAACGAGCGTAACCTCGCTTCGCTGCAAAAAGTTCTGGGATGACAAAAATCCATCGCGGAACGCTTGAAATTTCGGAAAATCGGAGTATCTTTGTACTCCGAATGCGGAAATAGCTCAGTCGGTAGAGCATCAGCTTCCCAAGCTGAGGGTCACGGGTTCGAATCCCGCTTTCCGCTCGAGATTATAGTTTTTTTCGAAACTCTGCGCCGGGTAAGGTGCAGAGTTTTTGTTCGGAATAAAGTGTTATGGCTGAAAATCGCTCGCTTGGTTAAGCGAATTTAAAGTATCCAGGCCTATAGACATATAAAAAGCCACAACCCTATCGTTGTGGCCTTTGAGGTTAATTCCAGGCAATTACTTTTCCTCCTTTTATGTAAACATATTGCCTATTGTAACACCATTGTTCCGCTCCATGCGAACTCCTATTTATTTTACTTGGAGTTCCCCATGAAAAAAGCACAAGTTCCAACGGCATCCCCACTCGTATTTTATTAGATAACGCGATATCAACCCAATATTTTCCATATCGTGATATATATTTATCAATGGTGTCTTTGTTAATATAAGAACTATTTATTAGACTTAAGGGTATTGCTACGTGAGTATTGTTTGATGTTTTGAGCAATGCGCATATTGATATTTCTGGATTATTCTTTGGCAATATAACAATTTTTTCGAATGTGAATATATTTCCTGGGGATATTTCTATTTGGTCCTTATTTATCGGATCATTCCATTTTATGGTTCCTCCTTTATATACAAATCGTTCATTAGCAAGCAGCCTATTTTGCTTTTCTACAAATCCCTCTGTAATAAATAAATATTGCTGTGTAAACGCATAGTTTTGACCATCAATCCATTTGTAGAGGAGTGTGTCACGATTGTCGGCTATTGTTAAATAAAATTTTTTTGTAGCATCAATAATTTTGAATCTCCGGCTATCAAGACTATCGTAAATCGAATATTTCTTTGATGCTGTAGGGCAATATACGGTTTCATCCGAGTTGTAAAAACCTCTATATCCCATTATTTGTAGGTCTTTTGATTTAGGACAAACAATGATGCTTTGACCAATCATCGATTGGCACTCTTGCCAACTTGTTGGCTCATTGCGCAGGCTGTCATAAATGATGTCTTGTACCTTTTCTTGTTCATGACGGGTGTCATCCAAAAATACTATTTGAGCATGACAGGCAATAGTAGATGTCAAAAAGTAAGTAAGATAGACGGCAATAAATTTTTTCATATTATTTGCTGATTTCTCAATTCAGATATTAATGAGAATTATATACGTTTCTGATATTCTGGTTTGATTTCAAGGAAAAGTTTATATGACTTATTTTGCGTTTTTATGATTCTTACTCAAAGATACGTATTCGGTAGGAATAATGCAAACAGTATGAATTCGATAGAATCTTTTTAATATAAAACGCCGCACGGATTCAATACTCCGTGCGGCGTTTCGATGCAGGTGCGTCCGTTGGGCGCGGAAGCGATGCTGCGCTCAGCAGCCCCGCCCCATCTCCCAGGCCTCCGTCATCGCCGGCTTGCCTTCGATTTCGCCCCGCTTCCAGGCGCCAGCGCCATAGACGACACCCTTGAGTGTTGCGCCTTCGAGGCAGTCGAAAAATCCCTGGAACGTGTCGACGGTCCGTTCCATCAGCTTCACGTCGTCCTCGGCTGCCGCAAGGATGATGTAGAACTCCTTGTTGCGGATTTCGAGGTAGCGGACGCAGCATCGGTCGATGAAGGTCTTCATCTGGCCGCACATCGTGTAGAAGTAGACCGGCGTTCCCAGTACGATGACATCCGCCTCAATCATCTTCGCAACGAGCTCGGCCGCATCATCCTGCTGCGGACAGGGCTTTCCGTACATGCTGCAGACGCTGCACCCCGTACAGGGGTTGATATTGCGGTCGGCGAGGAAAATCTTTTCCACCGAGTGACCGGCCTCGACGGCGCCCGCCATGAAGCGGTCGCACAGCGTGTCGGAGTTGCCGCCCCGGCGGGGGCTTGACGAGAGAATCAGAACCTTTTTCATGGTGACAATCTGTTGTTTTCGTGTTTCTGTGTCACAAAGGTAGTGCTTTTCCCCGGGCGTGCGGCTACCCTTTTCCGTGTTCCGCATACCCGGATTACGGTTCGATACGGAAACAGCCGGACGGCTTGGTGCCGCCCGGCCGTTCGTTTTAGGCTGCGGAGGGGCCGGATAGTGTTGGTCGGGCCTCCCCTTGCCCGTAGGTCCGGATGTGTCGGATAGCCGGCCGGAGCATCCCTGCGCCCGGATGTGGCGGCGGATGTTATGCTCCGAAGCGCACCTCGTTGACCAGCGGCCCTCCGGCGGCAAAGGCGCGGATGTTGTCAAGCGTCGTGCGGGCGATGTTTTCAAGCGCTTCGCGTGTGAAGAAGCCCTGGTGCGAGGTCACCAGCACGTTGTTGAACGAGAGCAGGCGGGCCAGCACGTCGTCGCCCATGATGCGGTCCGAGGTGTCTTCGTAGAAATAGGCGGCCTCCTCCTCGTAGACATCCAGCCCCGCGGCCCCGATCTTCTTCTCTTTGAGACCGTCGAT